>Ga0265780_10010718_pt1 | contig 10908 bp, 7 predicted proteins | sample P1T30metagenome_FD_192432 | JGI IMG/M metagenome (GOLD analysis project Ga0265780, IMG submission 192432) | Plant litter microbial communities from East Loma Ridge, Irvine, California - P1 T30 | ecosystem: Environmental > Terrestrial > Plant litter > Unclassified | place: USA: California... | reverse complement strand
TTTATCTGACAGAATTTATCAAAATAAAATGATGCAGAATTCAACAATTCATTTCGAAGTTCGGCAGTTCGCCAGCCCATGCCTTTCATTTGAATGGATACAATTTCTTTTGATTGATCTTGCTTACGAAAATCATAGCTGATTTCGTTGTTGGTCCTGAAAGTGAAAATAACATCCGTCTTGTTGTTATGGGCATAAAGAGCTGCCCCTTTATCAGGCTCCGAGTACATTTGATAGGTGCCGTTATCAACCAGCAGTTTATCCACAACAGCTATCGAAAAATATTGCCCCATGAAATGAGCAAATTCAGATTCCTGTCCAAACCAGATTTTACGAACTGATGAATGTATTCCATCGCATCCAAAAACGAAAGCGTAATCATCCTTAGAACCGTCCTTAAAAACCACTTCAATATAATCCTGAGTTTCATTGAGTGCAATAATGCTTGTATTAAACTTCAGTGCTGCATCGGTTTCTATCTGCGCATAGATCATATTGAGCAAAGAATCTCTTTCGATTTCAAATTCATCATCGGACAATTCTTCCCCTGGCTGCCTTACTATTAAACTGAAGCCTGTCTGGTCATTTGAATTTTTAAACTCCCATTTTTCTGGCCCAATCCTCATTTTTTTGATCTCTTCGAAAAGGCCCATTCGTTTTACGATCTCCACTGTCATGCCTTTGATATCGACTGGTGTGCCTCCTTTTTTCAGTTCAGGGCCAATCTCCACGACTGTAACGTGGTAACCTATTTTATTCATCCAATAGGCCATGGTAAGACCAGCAAAACTCGCTCCTGATATCAGCACTTTTTTATTTGATTCCATTTTTTTTGATTAACGATGAGGAGCAAAGTTCATTTTATTCAGACTTTGAAAAAATGACAAATCAACGCAAGTATTGGATTAATCGTGGTTTTTGTTCCTGAACGTTATCGCAGAAATCCCGGTTACCTTGGAGAACAGTCTCGAAAAATAAGGATAATCAGCATATCCAAGGGCAAAGGCAATTTCCTTTACCGACTTATCGGTATGGTAAAGTAATCTTTTGGCTTCCAAAATAATTCTCTCTTGAATCAGGTAAGAAACGGAATAACCTGTACTACTCTTTATGCAGTCGTTTAGATATGGTGTAGAAATATGCAGTAGCGAAGCATATTGGTTTGGGCGTTTTAGGTTGATGTAATTTTTTTCTAGCAGCTTTCTGAAAGCTTTGGTCACTTTTTCAAATCGTGAAAAAGCCTCATCGGGTCTGGCTACATTTAGAAATTGCGACAGTAGATAAGCAATCAAGGCATTACAGCTGTCCCGTAATAATGGGTAAAATAATTTATTGTTTCTTTCACCATAGAAATTCAAACAAAGGGCAAAGCTGCTCGAAATAACTGAGAAAGCTTGTTTTTCCATTAAAAATGGAGCTGTAGTATTGAGCTCCTCAAGTATATTGAGGTATTCCGTACTTAGGTTTTCACTATTTATGGACAAAGAGCTGACAATGATATCATCGATATGCAATACTCTATGTACCTGATCCGGATGCAGATACACAACTGCCGGAGCGGAAACCTTATAGGTCTTGAAATCAATTTCAATTACAACATTACCCCTTTCCAAGATATGGAAAGTATAGCCCTCATCCCGATGCGCCTGGGCGGCATCTTCTGCTTGTTGTATAGTTGCAAAATAAGACTCTTTAATATTGTTTCTATCAATGGAAATACCAAAATTAAGCATATCTCCCATTGTATTGATTGGTATCTTATTTTTGTTTTTCCGCATATGATATCGCAACACAAGTCTAGTACAAAAGTACATTAAAATCGCTACCGGACAAACCCTAGATTTAAAGCACTTTTTCAGAAGGTCTTACTTGCCGGACCAATTGGTAAATAAAAATTGATGATAAAGCTGAAAATACTATGAACCCTACTCCAACATAATAGACTCGAGGCATGAAGATGTTTGCAATCTTTTGACTGATTAATAGCTACAGAAGGTCAAAATTCAGCCCTCTATTGGGTAAACCAATCTGGTAAGCTCCTTTCCGCCAAATCACCAACAAACTGACAATTAATGCTTTTAAACAAAGTTCGTTTTTGATGGAGGGGATCAGGGTATTCTGGCTTGCGCAGGTGTAGAGGTATGGGTTGTAGCCGCAAATAAAAGTGTCATGTACATTCCTTTTTGCTTTTCAATATAGTCACAGTACTGAGGGCTCCAGCCATTGAAAGATAAAGTGGCAAAGTGCCACCTTATCAATTATGGCTATTTGTTTTGGCAAGCGGATGGCAAAGGTCAGATGTGGTTTGGGCTTGTTGATGTCCGGGACCTATATAATAGTTTTCAGCTAATTTTCCTTACTTGAAAACCTGCGGATATTTTGGTTATTCTATTAACTATCCCTCAAAATTCTTTTTTACCAGGCGCATGAATAGACTTTCGGGAATGACCCTTCTAATTTTGGAGAAAAGGGAAATGTCCTTTCCGGCCATATAACGAAGACGTTTTTTACCATCGGTAGCCGCTCTGAAAATAATCGAAGCGACCATGGCCGGGTCGGCCCCCGTGGTTTCGTTTGACCTTCTCACATTTTCCAGCACCTTGTTCTGATATGCTGTGTAGTCGGGATATGCGGATATATCGGCTGTGATCAATGACTTAAAAAAATCACTTTTAACCGCCCCTGGGAGAACAATTTTTACTGAAATGCCCAAGGTGGCCAGTTCATAGGAAAGCGATTCGGAAAAACCTTCGATCGTGAATTTTGTAGCATCATAAAGACTTTGCATCGGGATAGGTATAATACCTACACCCGAGGAAATATTAATAATCGTTCCATCCCTTTTTGACCTGAAATGTGGCAGAATAGCTTTGATGGTATGCATCACACCATAGACGTTGGTGTCAAACTGAGCCAGGATGAGTTTATCTTCGGTGGCCTCAAAAGCGCCGAGCACACCTATTCCCGCATTGTTCACCAAAACATCGATGCTGCCGAATACTTTGATTCCAGACGCAATGGCGGCGCGAACGGATGAGCTATCGGTCACGTCCATTTGATGGACATGGATATTTGGCAATGCCGCAAGGTCATTGCCCTTGTCCGGATTTCTCATGGTGGCAATAACATTAAAATTACGCTCGGCGAAGTGAATGGCCGTAGCCTTGCCGATACCGGCTGAAGATCCTGTGATCAGTACTGTTTTTTTCATGATTTTTTTTTGGTTGCCTCTTTTCTGATCCTGCTCAGAGACTGTGGGGTTATCTTTAGATATGATGCGATATACTGTTGTGGAACCTGTTGCGCCAATGAGGGGTAACGCCTTAGAAACTCCTCATATTTTATTCTTGCATTGCCAAAATTCAAAAAATCATTATCCTTGATTTTGTTCAGTAGGGTTGCTTCGGTAATGGTTTTCTGGAAGATGTACAGGTTGGGAATCCTGGCATATTGTAGTTCAAAAACCCGAAAGGATATGGTGTACAACTCTGTAGTTACGACCGCCTGGATGGCATCTGTCGCGGGTTGTGTCGCATAATAACTTTCCAGATTGGCAAAAAACTGATTTTCCCGGATAAAATATTTGGTTACCCTGTTGCCGTTCAGGTCAGAACCAAACAAATGCAGCACGCCGCTTTCCACAAAGGCAATCTCTTTGGCGACTTTATCAAAGGGCTGAAAATAGTCCTCAGCCTGCAGTTCTTTGTAGGTAAATAACGGGGCGATGAGGTCAATGTCATGCTGCGAAAGGATTCCTCCGAACGCCAGCGCGGATCTTAGTTTTTCCATGATGCGATAAGTTTATGTTTAATTGCACTCTCCGCACAAGATATCACTGCATGCGCTGCAGAAATGGGCATCCACTGTAATTCCCGTTTTGCTTTGTTCAAATCAACACGTCGCTGTACAGTTTCAAGCAGCACGGGTTTCAGCAAGGGCTGAAAGAGAGATAGCAGTCTGGTAAACATTCCAGGCATCTCATAACGCGGAATTTTTATTCCGGGATAGGTCTGTTTAAGCATTATTGCAATGTCTTTAAAGCTCATGCGCGCCGAAGCTGCAATATACCTGTTTCCTGCGGCTTTAGGCATCTCCATGACCCTTATCAACAGGTCCGCTACCGACCGAACGTCAACAACATCAAAACGGATCTTTGGCAGGGCCGGCAGGCTTCCGTTGAGTAAAGAAATGACGATATTTGCAGATGTGCCGAAATCATTCTCCAATACGGGACCGAGGATAGCTCCGGGACAAACGGTCGAGAGTTCGAGACCTGTATCATTGTTCTTTAAATAATCCCATGCGGCCTTTTCGGCTATGGTTTTGCTTCGGTAGTAGGCAGTGGTATCTTTTAAATTGTTTTCATCCGTCCAGCTGTTTTCATCCAATGTCTGTTTCAATTCCTGAGAGGATTTTCCGTAGGCGATTGCACCGATGGAGGAAGTGACCACTATCCGTTTAACCCCGTTCAGGGTGGCTGCCTCCATAATGTCCAATGTTCCTGATCTGGCCGGAAGCAGAAGATCACTTTCACTTTTTGGTAAACCTGCTGGAAAGGGAGAAGCGATATGTTGTACAAAGTCCATATTTTTTGTTAGTTCTCTCCAGATATTTCTGTCCAGAAGATCGGCTTCAGCAAAAGTTAAATTATCACTGTTCGTGGTGTACTTGCCAATGGTATTTCTGATCGAATCAGCTCTATCGATATCCCTTAGCGTACCCAAGACGTGATATCCCTTCTGTAAAAGCTGAATGGCCGTATGCGATCCCAGAAATCCTGTCACGCCTGTAAGTAATACCCTTTTATGTTCAGGTGTTGAATTCATGATGTAAAGTTCATCAACCAAAAACCTATTGCAGTTAACATTTGGTAAATAAAATCCCTGTATCAATTTTATTTATAGATTCCTTACTGAAATTCAGAGGTAACGGACCGAATTTAGAAAGAAAATGCTATAATTCTGATGTTTTGACAAAAATCAGTGTAGAATTAATTCCATTAAGGGCGTTTGACTTACCTTTAAGGCAATTGCATCTATTCTAACGTTACGTACAGCATGACATACACTGATTAATCAATCAACCACTGTGCATTTCAACTTATCTGGTGTCAGATTACGCCAATTCAGAAGCCCGAAGTGGCAATACTTAGCAATTCCTGAAAATAAAGTCAAGTTTATGACCACTATTTTCTTGGTATTTATTATGTTTACAGCGGGGAAATTTAAATTGAAGAGCAATCAACTGGACAATGAGAGCGAGATCATTCGTCAGATTGCCACAGGCAATCAGCATGCTTTTACATTAATGTTCGATTTTTATCAACGCTTTGTTTTTGACTATGGGCGTAAGTTGACCAAGTCTGAAGATCAGGCCGGTGAAATTGTGCAGGACATTTTTCTGAAAATCTGGCTAAACCGGGAGCATCTGGCTTCTGTGGATAATTTTGGCGCCTATTTAAATACAATGGTCAGGAACCATTCACTGAACGTCATCAGGAAAATTGCAAATGAATTCCGGTATGCTAGAGTGCTACAGTCAGAACTTAAAGAATTCAGCGAAGCTACAAACGAACAGCTCGATTATAATGAAACTAAACGTCTCCTCAATGAGGCAATAGAGAGCCTTCCTTCCCAGCAACGTATGGCATACAGATTATGTCATCAGGAGGGCCTCAAATATGAGCAGGCAGCCGCAGAGATGAACATTTCCGCACGTACTGTTCAGGCGCACATGGGACAGGCTTTAAAGCGAATCCGTGAACATTTTAAGAATAATGCCCTGGCCTGGCCAATTCTTTTTGTTGCGCTCTTTAAATAAAGACACTACAAATCAGTTGTTTAAGTAAGATATAATTATTTTTCGCAAAGCCACTACGCATATCGTGCTACCTCGGTGTCAATGTTAATGAAAGGTTAAGAAAACCTCAACTAGACAAACAACTGAATGAAAAGATCAAGCGAGCGGCTTCAGTGGCTGATCCAAAATTATTTCAGCGGAACGATTACAGACCGGGAAGAAAAAGAGTTATGGAACCATATTTCAGGACTTACATCCGAGAAAGAGATTTCACATTTTCTGCCTGATGCCTATCAGCATGATGCGGAAGTTCCGGATGATCAGCTTAAAGCGATCCACAAACAGCATATACTTAATACAATTTTCGCTCATCAACCCATTGTCAGCAGATACGCCAGGCTGTGGCCGAGCATCGCTATTGCCGCAGCCACGATCGCTGTGTTCTTTATTGCAGGTTTGCTTTACAGATTCAATGATCAGGATGCGCTGGCTCTTTCAGATCACATCGAGACCGGAAAAAGTGGGGCCACGCTCACCCTTGCAAACGGAAAGAAAATCGTCCTTTCCGGTGGTGTCAGCGGACAGCTTGCCCGGCAGGCCAATGTGATGATCAGCAAGGGGGCAGACGGCACACTTATTTACACCGTTGATCAAAGCAATGATGAACATTCCAATACTCAAAATCAGGCAGTGAGTAATACACTGAGCACAGCCATGGGAGAAACCTACAAGATCATCCTTCCTGACCATTCGGAAGTGTGGCTAAATGCAGGTTCTTCCCTAAAATATCCCGCACGCTTTGAAATTAAAAATGAGGCTCCCCGGGTGGTTGAACTCAGCGGAGAGGCATATTTTCAGATCACAAAGGATCGCCTGCATCCGTTTATCGTTAAAACAGCGGCCCAGGAAGTCAGGGTATTGGGTACGCACTTTAACATCAGCGCTTACCGTGAAGACAAAAGAACAGTAACGACACTGGCTGAAGGATCCATCAGTGTAAAAAACCTAAAGGAAAGGAATCAAAAAGATCCGGGCATACTCCTCAAACCCGATGAACAATCCATACTCAGTGACGATAGAATATTGATTAAAAAAGTTGATGCCGGTGACGCGTTGGCGTGGAAAGAGGGCTATTTCATGTTCAACAGCGAAGCCCTGGGCAGTATTATGAACAGGATCGGCAGGTGGTACAATATCAATATCGTGTTTGAAGACGAATCGCTAAAGAGCAGAACCTTTTTTGGATCCATCAGCAGGTACGAAAAAATATCAACAGTGTTAAACGTGCTGAAACGCACCGGAGTCGCCACCTTTATCATCAATGGGAATACTGTTGTGGTAAAGAAAAAACAAACAAAATAAAATCAACTCCCTCTTAACTTGAAAAAAGAAATCAACTTAAACCTAAACCAAACCAAACATGAAAAATTTAAAAAACAGCTCCTGAACGTGGAGTGAGGCATGATAAAGTAATAAAGGACTTCGATTTGCCGTCGAAGTCCTTTCATCCAATCGTGCAAAAGAATTTATAAATCAACTATTTCTTGTAAAAACGGGTGTCAGGTCCTAGAAAAACATCACACAACCGTAACTAATCCACGACGAATGTATAGCAAATATACTCAAATTTGCCGTATCCCCAGCGGCTATGGCGCAAAACTATTATTAACTATGAAGTTAACCATTTTCATATTAATAATCTCTTTCATTCAGGTGAGCGGGGCCACGTTTGGGCAAAGCATCACCCTGAGAGGTAAAAATGTAAGCATCGAAAAAATTTTCAGGGAGATAAGAAAGCAGACCGGGTACGATGTGCTCATCGAGGACACCGGAATGAAATTAAATCAGCAGATTGCTGTTGAATTTTTAGGCACCCCGCTTGAAAAGGTACTGGATCGTATCGTAGAGGGACGAAATCTCACTTTCACGATAGAAGAAAAAGTCATTGTCATAAAATCCACGGAGTCTTCTTTGATCAATCTGCTGACTGAGCGAGTGAAATCAGTTCTTTCTTTCAATCAGAATTTATCCGGTATCATTACCGATAGTGTGGGAAGTCCTTTAATCGGCGCCTCGGTTTCATTGAAAGGGACCAAAAGTTATCACGCAATCACTGATGGTTATGGGCAATTTGTCTTCAATGAAATTCCAGAAGGCCGGTACGGGATAAGTATTACGTATATAGGTTATAATAAGCTGGAACGGAGCGTGGAGGTCAAACAGGGCATTACGCCATGGAGATTCATTTTGAGACAGGCGAGTTCAGAACTTGATCAGGTACAGGTGATTGGATATGGTACCACGACCAAGAGATTCAATGTTGGTTCGGTGAACACCATTGATGCAAAAACCATTTCAAATCAACCGGTCACCAATGTGCTGCTGGCCTTACAGGGTCAGGTGCCGGGGCTTGCGGTAGATGCGACGAGCGGGGTACCGGGCTCGAGAGTACTCATTCAGATCAGGGGACAAAACACGCTGCTTAACAGGCCCGGCGGTATAAAGCCTTATGATCAGCCATTATTCATCATCGATGGTGTTCCATTTGCTCCTCAGAACAACAATCTGAATCAGCTGGGCAGTCTCGCTTCCACTGGAATCATTAGTGGTGGCCTGAGTCAGGCAGGAGGCTTTAGCCCCTTGAATGCGATCAATCCGGCCGACATTGAAAGCATAAGTATACTCAAGGATGCTGATGCCACCTCGATTTACGGATCACAGGGATCCAACGGTGTTGTATTAATTACCACAAAGAGGGGGAAAGCGGGAAAAACCCAACTTGGCTTGACTGTAAACACGGGTTTTAATACTGCTACGAACCAAACGCAATTGATGAATACCCAGCAATATCTACAGCTGCGCAGAGATGCTTTCGCTGCAGACGGAATTACCCCCACTCTTGTCAATGGAGGATTACTGAGCCCTGGGTTTGCACCGGATTTACTGATTTATGACCAGAACAAGTATACCGACTGGCAGCAGATCATTACCGGGAAAACATCCCAGAATACTGATGTACATGCTAGTTTATCCGGAGGCGTGAGGAATACAACTTTTCTGGTGTCCGGAGGTTTCACGCATTCGGAATATAATTTTCCCGGAGATTATGCCAATCAACGCCTTACCCTGCACACCAATCTGCATCATGGGTCAACCGACAATCGGTTTGAACTTGATTTTGGCGCTGATGTGGGTTATGGTTACAATAACTCCCCAGGTTCGGGTGGCGCGGGAAGAACGTTATTACCTCCGAATTTGCCGGATCTGATTGATCCCAGTGGAAATCTGGTATGGAATTTTAAGGGAATCAATCTGGCTCCCTATCAATTTTATGGCTATTTGAAAACCTTTGTAGAGCTGGAGAATTATAACTTTAACAACAACCTGCGCATCGCTTATAAGATTCTTCCGGGACTGAAAATCGGTGCTGGAATGGGATATAACCGGAACACATCAAAAGAACATTCGCAGAATCCCGGCGCAGCCCAGGACCCCACAAATGTAAGTCCGTCTGCGAATTTCGCAAACAGCACTTATCAGTCACTCAACATTGAGCCACAGATTGATTACACAGCCTCAATAGGTAAAGGAAGATTTTCGGCCCTGTTGGGCGGAACCTACAGAAGAAATGTAAGCAATTCAGTCAGCATGCAGGGCACAGGATATGCCAATGACAATTTTCTGGGTTCCATTAGTGGCGCAGCGACAAAAACGATTTCCGACAATTCAGATATTTATAAATATGCCGCACTATTTGCACGTTTAAACTATGTTTATGATCAGAAATACATTATAAACCTGACCGGCAGAAGGGATGGTTCCAGCAATTTTGGGCCTGGTAACCAATTTGGTAATTTCGGTTCCGCAGGCCTTGGCTGGATTGTGTCCGAGGAAAAGTGGTTCAAAAACAACATTCCGTTCATCAGCTACGGTAAACTATCCTCAAACTATGGAACGAGTGGATCTGATGGCATACAGTCCTTTCAGTATCAGGCATTCTGGCGGCCGGTAGGGAATGTTCCTTCCATTCAAGGCATCCAGCCAAGCATTCCCGTAAATCTGTTCAACCCGGATTACAGCTGGGCATTGAAAAAAACCCTCAATACCTCCATGGATCTGGGATTCTTCAATGACCGTATATTGATCAATGCTACATATTACAAGGGCAGGACCGGGAATCAGCTTGGGACCTACACCTTACCCAGTCAGGTAGGGCTGTTATCGGTAATAGAAAATCTTCCAGCGGTAATCGAAAACAGCGGCTGGGAATTTTCACTGAACTCGACGAATATCAGAAACAAATCTTTCAACTGGAGTACAAACTTTAACATTGCTTTCAACGATAACAAACTCATAGATTTTCCAGAGCTCGCCACATCCGCCTACCGGACCAGGTATGTCATTGGCCAACCCACTTCAGTAGTTTTTGGTTACGCATTGAAGGGACTTAACACGACCACCGGTTTGTTCGAATATTTTACCAAGGATGGTACTACGACGAACAGCCCCCGAGGTGCATTGCCTGCAGAGGGAGGAGACTATACGGTAATCAATGATGGACAGGTAAAATTTTCAGGAGGTATGGGAAATAATCTTTCCTACAAGAACATCAGCTTTTCTTTTTTCATTCAGTTTTCCAGTCGCATTGCACCCAATTATCTGCAGACCCTGTATTCCCAAAACACCTATTTACCGGGATTTGGAATGAGCAACCTACCCATAGAGGCACTGGACTATTGGAAAGCACCAGGCGACGCAACAGCGCTTCAGAAACTTTCAGGTAGTTTACTTTCTTCAAATTTTGCCAGCGCTATCGCATTTGCAAGTTCATCAGGTGCCTATAGTGATGCCACGTATGCCCGCTTAAAAACAGTGTCGCTGTCGTATAGTTTGCCCGAAAGGATGATCAAAAGCTTGCAGATACGAAGCTTAAGGGTATACGCAAATGCCCAGAACCTACTCACCTTCACAAATTTCAAAGTTTATGACCCTGAACAACTTGGCGGTTTCACGAGTCTGCCGTTACAACGTACAATTGTTTTTGGTCTAAATCTCAATCTCTAATTCACATCACATGAGAAACAATATAATCACCATCAGCAAAAAAAT
>Ga0265780_10010717_pt1 | contig 10908 bp, 8 predicted proteins | sample P1T30metagenome_FD_192432 | JGI IMG/M metagenome (GOLD analysis project Ga0265780, IMG submission 192432) | Plant litter microbial communities from East Loma Ridge, Irvine, California - P1 T30 | ecosystem: Environmental > Terrestrial > Plant litter > Unclassified | place: USA: California... | reverse complement strand
CTTCCTTTGCATCTCTTGCTGGTATTCGGGCGTCCCTTCTGCATGGCCAGATGTAGCCATCGTTGCTGAGTGGATGGGGGGTATGGGTGCAAGAATGCAGATGTGGTGGTTGTGATTTTCTTATATCGGGTCTGGAATCATGTGTATGCACGTCGCTCTTCGTGCACCTTATGTCCGGATGCTCCATAGCGAGCGGGCGCCAGGCAAGCGTCACCCTCATTCTCAAGATTAGCACCCCCTCTTCAGGCATCATGCGAATGATTCTAGCCCCGTTGAAAGGATTCGCTGTGCAGAGATAATGGTTAGTTCGGCTTACATTCGACAACCTCCCGCCAGTCACGTTCCATGGTAATAAGATGGTTAGGCGAAAGCTAAATTCTGCTCCCGTCGGATTTGCTTCACGTGCCGGTCCCCGAAGAACTGTCCCAAGGTTGCATGTCAACGTGAAAGTCATACGTGCTCAACCAGGATGCCTCCAACAATGAGGATTCAGCGAAGACGCTTCTACAATCGATGGAGATGGATGCACTACTCAGGTTACTCCAGATGATAAAGAAAGTCTCAGTATCCATATCACCGTGAAAGGAGCATGGCGCATGGAATCTTCTACTAGAGTAAGCAGAGGAGAGACGACGACCAGAAAGAGAAGCTGTTGGCGATGCGGAGGTTTTCCGACCAGGTGCTGGCTATGGCTAGGATTGCCTGGCGGGGTTATGGTGGGGCAAGGATGTGTGTCCGGCGCCAATGACGTGGGCGCGCAAAAAATGTGTTTGCGGCCCAAAGAGCAAGGTTGAAAAAAACGCTCAAGCAAATAGACACCGCAAATCTGAAGCTACTTATAAGTGCCCGCAGGAGCCTATCCACTCTGCTCACTTACAAACGCTGCTCACCTGCAACACCCAAATACTCTCACTCCATCACCCGTTCCTTCCAAACATTCAAGATGCCAAACATTGAGCACCCCACCATCAAGGGTACGGACTCCCCAGTTCTATAGCAGCTGAGCTACATCGACTGACACAATCTCTCAGATGGCTGGTTCCGCGAGATCTCCAATATGTGGCCCGGCCAGGCCATGACCCTCAAGGTCAAGGAGGTCATCCACCACGAGAAGAGCAAGTACCAGGACGTCCTCATCTTCGAGTCGACCGACTACGGCATGGTCCTTGTCCTCGACAACGTCATCCAGTGCACCGAGCGCGACGAGTTCTCGTACGTTACAGCTATAAAGCGAAGCGGAAGAGTCCTTTGCTGATGATGAAATAGCTACCAGGAGATGATCACCCACTTGGCCATGAACGCCCACCCTAACCCCGAGAAGGTCTTGGTCATTGGCGGTGGTGACGGCGGCGTCCTCCGTGAGGTTGTCAAGCACGACTGTGTCAAGGAGGCTGTTCTCTGCGACATTGACGAGGCTGTCATCCGTCTCTCCAAGCAGTACCTGCCTGGCATGTCCGTTGGCTTCGAGCACCCCAAGACCCAGACTATCGTTGGCGACGGCTTTAAGTTCCTCGAGGACAAGAAGGGCGAGTTCGACGTCATCATCACCGACTCCAGCGACCCAGAGGGTCCCGCCGAGGCCCTCTTCCAGAAGGCGTACTTTGAGCTCCTCAACGGCGCCCTTCGCGAGGGTGGTGTCATTAGCACACAAGGTTGTAAGCCCTCTCCTAACCCGTCAATGTATTGTTTACTTGCGAGGCTTCCATGCGCCAGTCGGCGCCTTGAAGAACTTCAGCTAACTTTATAACTCACCAGCCGAGAACCAGTGGCTGCACATGCCGCTCATTGCCAACCTCAAGAAGGCTTGCAAGGAGGTCTTCCCTAACGTCGAGTACGGCTACACCACCATCCCCACCTACCCATCCGGACAAATCGGCTTCATGGTTTGCAGCAAGGACGCCGACCGTGACCTGAAGAAGCCTCTCCGCACCTGGGCTCCTGAAGAGGAGGAGCAGCTGTGCAGGTACTACAGCAAGGAGATCCACGAGGCGGCCTTTGTCCTTCCCACATTCGCCCGCAAGGCTCTCCGATGAGCTGCTTAGTCTAGCGCTCGCTCGACACTTGCACTTCTCCTTGCACATCATTTGATACCACGATTTACGAACGATACACAAAAGCTGGGGACACAACTGCTCAAAATGGCAGTAACACATTCCAGCGCATCGCAATACAACAACGTATAATGTGTCAACATTATTGCCTCTCTCTGCATTGCCTGTGCCACTCCTTGCCCTATCGTTCAATTTTGCGGCTGAGCCACGACTCGCAGCTAATGCAGTATTGACTAGAATCGAGCCATTACTTACTCATCTTTAGTGAACTTAACGTTGACAGCCACTCGACAGGCGCCACTTTGACAGCTGCAAGACCACACGCAGCTTGGCATTACGGCAGTTCGAATCGGCTTCTAAGCATCTAATCCAGACTCTAGGATCAGAGGGTACAGTACCTATTGTGTCTTGTCTACAAGGACCCTGTGCTATGCGCGAGTTTCAGTACACCGCCTCAGGCAGCACCTCAAAAGTGGACGACTTTCCATACAAGTGCCAGCACATGAACATTGCCAACACAAAAGTGAGCCCACTTCTAAACAATGTGTCGTGCCGTCCCTCCCGCTTCCTTCCTAGGCTCTTGTTGCTGTCATCAAGTGGTGTATGAGTCCTGTGGGGCGTCGTTCCAATACCAGCACAGGGACTCGGTTACCGGCTTTACTGCAGAATCAAACTTCAAACGAGCTATCGCCCGCCTACCTGTACCAGAATACGATTCGAAAAAAAGATTCGCTACGACTATGACCCATAGTCCAGCTCGGCTTGTTTCGTCGCTCTTGAGCTCCGATTCGCTCTTTCTCGATGCCGGTTATGCGGCATTTGTGCATGAGAGGCGGTACAGACTGAGGCTCAATCATCGCTTTGCCCGTATGGGCATGGCCCGCTCTAGTGTCAAGTTGATGAACACTACCACTGAGACTATTCGAGATATGTCGGAGACATGAGACTCCTGAACGAGGAAGCGCTCGCTAAGGAGAGGTGGCGGGTGTTGATTGATGGATCAAAGACATCTCAGCATTGGCCGAACTCAAGACAGTGCGTGGAGGGGACCATCTGACAGCTGTGCGTCTCCCAGGTCCCCGGCACTCTGTTCTGCTGCCATGTCTCTAATTGCCAAAGTCGTGGATCGCTTCGTTCTATGTTTGGGAGATGCTCCGATGTGGCCCACGGGTTTCTGACGCTTGAGGTGTCACAACCGCCCTAGCGGGCTAGCCGTTAGGTACTTGCGGTCCCTTCGTTTGAGGCTGGCGCGCAGGATCGCGATAATGTGGCTCGTGGGTCTGGAAAGACTGGAGCGTCGGTGTCGCGCAGATGTCAAAGTGAATATAGGCTGGCTGCATCGTGTCTAGTGGGCTCTGCAAGCTTCACAGTTTCGCACCTTCTTCCAGTCTTTTTGGTTCTCGGCCTGGGGTCGTAACCACTCTTCACTATTCTCTTGTATTCTTCACTTGTTGTAATACCTTGAGCTGCGCTCTCGTTCACGATATCAAATTCATTTCTTCGGCAGTAACACGGTCGTCACATCGCTATCCGCCATTCTCTTCACCACCAGCCACCGTCACAAAGGGACATCGCGACCTGCCGCCCATGCAGTGAGACACGAACAACTGTTCTCTCTCTTTTCGTCATTCTTTGATTGCCTGGAGCATTGATACGATTACACGTCTGGCTACGTCGATTACTTCGCATTGTACATATTCTCCGCGTCAGCATCATAATCCGCCGATTACAGTACATACCACGCTTTCCGAGGTCCGCAACCAGCACCTCCGCAGCAGTCTCGTAATCTATTACGCTTTTGTACTGGTGTGCATCCAGCAGGATTCAGGCAAGCGCAATGGACCCTCGCACGAGCAGGAATGGGGAGCCGTTTTCTCCGGCCAAGATCCATCCGCTTCTGTCCCCACAGTCAGGCAGGAGTTTCGCCGATGTTAATTCCGTCGACGCAGCATTAAGCCCCAACCGCCCCGTTGATTACTCTCCGCAACCTCCGCAGACGAGCGTCCACTGCCCCAAGGATGCGCCATATAATGACTCTCCGGTAGCAACGACAGAAATAGGCGGTGCGCCTGCAGCATCAGAACCCACCCCGACCATCTCCACCCCGGACGAGTCGCCTCGGAACGACCTTGACACCGAATTAAGCACCTCGTCCTCGATCGAAAATCTGACGGTGCTACCTCGGGCGCCCTCGTTTGGCGAAAACCGCATCCGCAAGCATCGCAAGAACGCGTGTTCCATAGATTCGGCTGTGCCCCGCCAGACGATTCTCAAGGCGCTGCAGTCCCGACCACCCATGTCGTCGTCGAGCATGAATGAAGTCCTGATGGCCCCAGGAAAGACACAGCGCTCCAAGAGCGTCAACCAGCAGCGCCTTGCTGAGGCGCTCGAGCAGCTCCAGCTTCAGTCGGACGACACCGCCATCAATAAAATGGCGGCGCTTGCGTCACCATGCTTCTTCCACAAGAAGTTCGACAAGGCCGTGAACATGGACCGGGTGCTTGAAGAGATGGACGATGGAGAAGATGACACAATCACGCATTCGCGCCTCATGCAAACCGCCATCAGCGTGCGTGAAGTCTCCAAACAATTGCAGCGTCGTCCTATCAAGATGACTGTGCGCAATGTCATGATCGTGACAAAGGCCCGCGACAACGCCCTGGTCCACCTGACGCGCGAGCTCGCAGAGTGGCTCCTTACCACTTCTCGCTATGGGTCTGATGTTGGTGTCAACGTGTATGTAGACCACAAGCTGCGCAAGTCGAAGCGCTTCGACGCTCCATCTCTGGTAGCCAAGGACAAACGCTTCGATGGCATGCTCCGCTACTGGAACCCTGACCTGTGCTGGGAGACCCCTGAGATCTTCGACCTTGTTCTCACACTCGGCGGTGATGGTACCGTCCTCTTCACATCATGGCTCTTCCAGCGCATCGTACCGCCGATTCTCTCCTTCTCGCTCGGCAGTCTTGGTTTCCTCACCAACTTTGAGTTCGCGCAATACAAAGCCGCCCTGAACAAGATCATGACCGACGTCGGCATGCGCGTCAACCTGCGCATGCGCTTCACATGCACCGTCTACCGGTACCAGAAGAATGCCGCGCAAGACCAGCCCCAGCACATCGAGGCCGAGCAATTCGAGGTTCTCAACGAGCTCGTCATCGACCGCGGCCCAAGTCCCTACGTCTCTAACCTCGAGCTATACGGCGACAACAACCTGCTCACCGTCGTACAGGCTGACGGCTGCATCTTCTCCACGCCCACTGGCTCCACGGCTTACTCCCTCTCCGCCGGTGGCTCCCTTGTACACCCCGACATCCCCGCCATCCTGCTCACCCCCATTTGCCCGCACACCCTCTCCTTCCGCCCCATGCTCCTCAACGACAGCATGGCCCTGCGTGTCGCCGTGCCTCTGCGCTCGCGCGCCACAGCGTACTGCGCATTTGACGGCAAAGGCCGTGTCGAGCTCCGCCAGGGCGACCACGTCACCATCGCGGCATCGCAGTACCCCTTCCCCACCGTCCTATCGCAACCCACCGAGTGGTTCGATAGCATCAGTCGCACGCTCCGATGGAACTCGCGCGGTGCGACGCAGAAGGCCTGGGACGGCGACGACGAAGAAGCTGGCAATGAGGAGGAAGCCACGTTCGACATTGACTTTGAGAACGACGACGTCGATCGCGATTCGGGGTACAGCGCTGAGGGCTCGACGGTCGATGGCAAGTCCAGTCCACAGCGCAAGGGCATTATTTTGCCCTTTTTGTAGACTCGCTTGTGAGTCGGTGCTGGCTTGGGCGGGCCCCTGGTTTCTCTCCTCTCTCTCATTTTACATATTGCGCCCATCCCTCGTTATTTTTTTTTCTTGTTTTATAAACATGAGAGGGGGTGTGTGTGGATGCGTCTTCTTGTTGGCAAACTTGACAGGAGATCGGGTGTTTATACATGGTGAATAGCGCGATCGTTTGCATGATATCCTAGAACGCATAGCGTAGCGTAGCGTGTTGAAAAAAAATAAGTTGTGAAGGGGGAGGGGAATTGAAGATTTATGGATGATGGAGAAAATGTTCTTGATGAGTGATGTGCTGTGCTGAGTGACTTGTGATAAGAATCATTGCTGCTTGCAATTTATATCTACCCCCTTGTTACATTAGTGGTATGATGTCGTCTTCTTCGTTTGGCTGCTGTCGTCAAAGTCAACCCATTCATTCTCAAGGGACATGGTAAGTGAGGTTGAAAAAGTAGCATTTTGGAGATTACATCTTGCTTTCGATGCGTGAAGCTAGGGTTGGCTGAAGTTATCGCATCATGTGTGCGTGCGTCGGGAGAGATCCGATTCTTGATTCCTCAGTATGAGATGATTCAAGTTTGCCATTTAAGAGATGAATACCCCAGCTTGCCTGATCTCCTCGACCACCCTTTCGGGTTGGTTCTGTCTCTACGACCTGAGTGCAACGGCATGTAGCCATTGGACTCGAATCCCAGTAACAAAGGTCTAGCTTCAGGTCATATGACGCCCCAGTGTACTTTTCATCGTGGTTGACAACTTGCGGTGTAGGCTGATTGAAGCATACGCGCGTATACGAGGACAAAATTGGCTTTGGATAAGCTCTGGGGTGGTATCTTGTGGGATCAAACAGGCAAGCGCCCCTGCTCGTGTGGCTTTCTCTCCGCCCTCTCGGATCAATTCCGTCTTTACTACCATCAAAAGCAAGTGGCGATATTGCCACCGCGGAGTAGTGATCTACAGCGTCGCGACTTCGCGTATCGATTCGCTCGTCCAGATTCGCTCGTCCAGACTCCAGACCAACATCGCCTCGTGGCATGATCTACAGGCCCGCGACTCTGAATCCTACTACCTACCTCACGGGTAGTGCACTGCCAAAGTCTGGGTATCTGTTCCTTCGTCGACTGCGATACCGCAACTTGTGCCGATCAGCAACCACGTGTCCACGCGTAGCATAATATAGGGGCGCTACGGGGAAAGGGAGTTGAAGTGCAACGGCTAACCTGCCTCCCGCATCCGGACAGACCCTGAGCTAAAGGACGATGGACGGCGCAAGGTTTTTACGTGCGTAGATGGGCTGTGGTTGGGTCGACGGAATAGGAACAGCCGATAGTAGCCTGAGGGGATGTCGATAGCTAATCACACCCTGCGATGCGTGTCTGCTGAAAGAGGTGGGATTTGTAATCGAGCTCAATCTCTAGGCTGCGTGGGAGTCGTCCTGGCCATGGTCCTATGGAGAAGTTTTACGACGACGTTGATGAAACCCGCTGAGAGGAGAAGGACTTGACTGGATCCATCCATGAGGCTCTGCACCCGAGTCTAGCCACAGATGTATGCTCAACTCCACATCCTGCAGAATTGAATCCAGTAATAGCCAAGATGTGGCGGTCGGAGACAAGTGCCGGTGCAAGCTCGCAAATAAGTGGTTCGTACGAGATGAAAAAAATCGAAGGATTCGTAGCGCAAGCCTTACCTGCCCTCCAGTCATGGGAACCCGGCAACAGATGTCCGCCCATCAAGTGAAGCTATCGTTGCCGAGAAACTAGACTGTATAGAGCTAGAATGTGGTGTGTTAGAAGGCGATCAGACAATGTGCTGGGAATCGGATCCACAGAACGTGTCTGAGGTTTGAAGACGTGGTCGATGCAAATTTATCATGGCTGGGATACCAGTTTTGTTGAATCTCTGACGAAGGCGACCAAAAAGCTACCGGGAGTAGTGGCGAAGGGAAACAGCATTTCAGCTGCTTGCAATCGTGATAAAGCCCGTGCGGAAGCACGGACCAGATGGCTCGCATGGCTCGTTCGCCAATGATGCATCTCATGTTGCTTCGATCGAATCCTCAACGCGCTCTGAGCGCGTCCCGTCACACCCTAGCCAGAACTATCAATTATTAATAACGGAAACTCTTGCGTTCCAATGCGACAGGAGCTCAAGGACACAACGATTGCATGATCTGCCTCGATTCCGCGTCGGCGCTACGCTCGGTCTTACTATCCTGCTTTGACCTCATAGTTCCATCAATCTCTCGAGACTGAACGTCGTCTTTGTCTTTACACCTCTGTCGCCCTCTGCAGTCGAACTGGAGGAATCGCTGTAGCGCCACTACTCAAGCCACCGGGTGGGGATCTCGCTATCGATCATTTTCAGCATATCGTCTTCCACCTCCACAGCAGGCTCTTGATTGTCGAGCAGGACGAAACGTTGTAGCGCCACTACTACTGAAGCTATTGGGTCCGGATACTGCTACTGACCTTCGCTTTGCCAATTCGTCTCCCATTGCCATAGCTGGCCCTACACCTTCAACACCATCCGTGCCAACTATGACAACCCCACGCCGTAAAGCCTGCGTTGAATGCAGGCAGCAAAAAATACGTTGCGATGTGGAACAGGTGCGTTTTGAGATTTTACTGAAGTTTTCCGTGTCTCCCAATCTTTCCAATGTCTTCCGCGGTCTCTCGGGGCTTTGTGGTTGTGTGACTGGGTTTCTGGGTGTTCCCTATGGTTTGCTGGATGTCTCGAAGTATTTTGGAGCTTGTGGAACTAGTTCGAACTACTTATTAATATATAGATCAAGATACTAACTTCAGCAGTTCAAAACTCCTCACGAACCCTGTGGAAGATGCAAGAAGATGGGCCTCGAATGTAGAATCCTTCCAACCAGCACTAGGAACTTACGCCAAACCAAAGCGGAGATGCGGAGAGAGCTCGAGGAATTGCGGTGGAATATGAGATCTGGCACGGGACCTGGTAGCGACCCTAACAATCCCGCGTCGACAGCTTCACCAAACATCGACATGCAAGGATATAGTCCACATGATTACGGCTCAGGGACCTACTCCAATCCATCCGCACGAACAGATGGCTCAGTTTCGCCAGCTTTCGAATCCAGACCGCCAACGAGGAAAGGATCCGACAATCACACGACGCTCCCGCGCGTGATTGATGGCTATTTTCTGGATGGCGCCAAGATCGATGAATGCTTCAGATTGTGGGTATATACGTGCATATTCTCATGCCGTTTGCTGACATCCACTCAGGTTCTTTACTCAGTATCATCCGTTATTCCCAGTGCTGGACACATCGCTAGGCCCCAATGATTACTACGAGCTTTCCCCATTCCTGTTCTGGAGCATCATCGTGACCGGATCAAGGCGGTATGCTGAAGACCGGACGGTCTTAGAAAAGACGAGCCAGCATATTGTTCCACTGGCTTTTGCATCCATGGCACGACGTTCAGCCCAAATCCCAATCATCGAAGGTCTCCTCATCCTCTGTATATGGCGGATACCGACAAATTCCATGTATAAGGATATGGCGCATCTGATGTGCGGTGCTGCTGTTCACCTATCTACCCAGATTGGTCTCCACGTCGCTGGAGTAGGCCAGGACTTTTCGAGAACGCCACTGAAGAAAGATCAGGATCAAAAGGTCATCCGTGCCAGACTTTGGCTTTGCTGTGTGATACAATCTATCCGGACCAACATTGCCGATGGTCTACCACCCACAGCCGAGTCTTTACTGGACTGCGATGAAAGAGATCGCGATAACATGGTGCCATATCTCCCTGCTGATCTGCAGTTCTTGCACAAAACATACATCATCACGCTCAGAGCTGTGGTAGCTCTGAGTAAGATGAATATTCAATCCATCAATTGCGATGTCCGTGTGCTACGATCCTTAATAGGCATTTTCGATCAACAAATGCTCAGCTTATCGCAATCATCGCCCGGCGAAATCGGTGAGTGGTAAAGGCCTACAACTGAAGACAACGCTAATTGGTTAGACACATTGCAACTCAACTGCGCACGGATACATATTCTAGCGTTCCATTTCTTCGCACATCCAACCAATCCAGGACCAGACATGGAGAGCCTTAGTCGCCTCTACTCTCTCTGCATCAACGTGATTCACGCAGCGACAAACCTGATTCAACAGAGTTACTTCTCCTTCGCCATGGACAGGTCGATCACTCTCGCCGGTTTCATCCTCCTGAAGCTCGTTAGGAGTTCCCTTGCCCCACATCTGGACCTTGCTGCTGGCGAAAAGGCATATTTCCAAGCGATTCACTTTCTCAACAGCGTATCGTTGCAACAGGGTGACATATATGTACGGACTGCTCTCATCATGAAGGACTTGTGGGGTAGCAACAAGGTCTTCATGCAGAAAAACGGGCAGACCGAGTCACTCGGGCTACGCCTGAGAACGAGACTGGGAATGAGTGTCAGCTACGATATGTTCTGGTACTGGAGAGAAGAATTCGGTAATATGCCGAACCCGTACAATGGCGATGAGACGTCCGCTCCTTCCAACGATCCTACACAGCCAAGTACGCCTCCTCCACAACACGCATACGTTCCGGACGAGCCCATGCTGACCCAGTCAGCGCAAACCCACATGCAGCCACAACAAATACCAACTATGCCCATGAATTCGCAGATTCCGATGAACAAGTTCGACCCTAGCCTCGTCCAGATGCCAACGGATTCTGCTGTCATGAGCTTCGACACTTGGGATGGTTCGGAATACAGTGTCCCACCGATAATGGATCAGTTCCCAGACTACGACTGGGCGGCCGGCTTCGACTTTTCCAACACAGAATTTCCAACTATGCCAGCTGGCCCTATAGGAGGTCCTATGATGTCCAACAATGTGGGTAATATGGGATACACATTTGGCTGAGCAGTTTGTGCTTGAAAGCCCACGATTCTCAGCGCCCGCTGCCCTGGGAACAAGAAGAAACTATGGCGACACCCGCGACATCCGCCGATCCGAGCATCTTTTTCGGTATTATTGCCTCGATCTTACCAGGCTATTTGAGACTGGCTGTTACAGCCGAGTGCCGAGTCTTCTTTG
>Ga0265780_10010716_pt1 | contig 10908 bp, 9 predicted proteins | sample P1T30metagenome_FD_192432 | JGI IMG/M metagenome (GOLD analysis project Ga0265780, IMG submission 192432) | Plant litter microbial communities from East Loma Ridge, Irvine, California - P1 T30 | ecosystem: Environmental > Terrestrial > Plant litter > Unclassified | place: USA: California... | reverse complement strand
CCTCACATTCAAAAAGTTAATCAGAACTTGAAGTTTCGAAGACTAACGTTATTACCAAACCTAAATATGCTATCGTGAAATTTTTCAAGGTTCCAGGTTGCAACTAAAAACATTTATATCTTAAGTGCACTAAATTGCCGCTTTAAAATTTAGCCAATCTATTTATTGAAACCTTAGTAAACAAAAAAGCCCTTCATCATTTGATAAAGGGCTTTTGTTTTTTATGGCGGAGAGTGGGGGATTCGAACCCGCGGACCTGTAACAGTCAACAGTTTTCAAGACTGCCGCAATCGACCACTCTGCCAACTCTCCGCTGCAAAAGTACGAACTTGGCGCTAATCTGCAAATGATTTTCATTTTAATATTACATATTAAATATTAGCGCTTGTTAATCATCTAGTTAGCTGCTATTTTATTTTTATTTCGCTTGAAAATTGGCTTAACTCATGGCTTTTTCCCGCTCAACAGATAGAACCCCATTGCCTTCCACAATGAAACAAATCAATCCAATCAATACCAAAGAAGAGAACCAGAACTCTGAATAAGGTTTGAAAATTCCTCCGGAAATATTAATAAAAAAAACTGCCCCGATCAGAATTGGTAGATTTAATAAGCAAAACGTTCTGGTGTGTGTGCCTAGAGTGATTGCAATGCCTCCTAAAATATGCACCACAATAATTAAGTGGGCCAGCAAACTAATACTTACAGCTGTTCCCAACACTGCGCCTCTCATTAAATGGCTAAATGCCTCCATATCGGTGTAGAAAGAAATACCCTTCCATACTAAAACAAGTCCGAGCAAAATTCTAAAATAATCGAGCCATTTAGGATGATGCTGATCTCCCCAATCCTGAATTTTCTGTAGTAGTTTCATAACTTCTATATTTTGGTTATCTCAATTTACAGAAAAAACAGGATTGATGCAAAATTTTAACACTATAATAAGCTGCCCGGCGGTAATTCATAAGGTGCTTTTCCATGTTCAAAAATCCTGGTTTGTTCAGATCCTTCCACCATAATTTGATCACCAATTCTTCTTATCCAATTGCCTTCGCGGAGACCGATAACTTTCTGCGTATTCTGTGTCAGAAACTCCGCTATTCTTGTTTCCCTGGTTTCGCCATTATGCTTTAAATCTGGGTTTGGATCAAGGTAATGCGGATTGATATTGAAAGGAACGAGGCCCATGCAATCAAAAGATGATGGATAAACAATTGGCATGTCGTTGGTTGTTTTCATATTAATTCCGCCAATGTTACTGCCTGCACTGCAACCTAAATAAGGTTTTCCATTTTGGATATTTGTTTTGAGCACATCCATTAAACCAAATTCATGTAAATCCTTTACCAAAAGGAAAGTATTACCACCACCTGTAAAATATCCCTGTGCCTGGTTGATGGCTTGTAACTTGTCATCAAATTGGTGCAAACCTTGCAGTTTAATTCCTATTTCATCAAAAAACAAGCTTGCTCTTTTCAAATATTCATCGTGAGAAATTCCTCCGGGGCGGGCAAATGGAATAAAAATAATTTCGTTGACGCCTGAGTATAATTTGATCAGTTCCTGTTTAAGATAAGCGAGATAACTGCCGCCAAAAAGTGTTGAAGTTGATGCTAAAATGATGTTCATGCAAATATAATATTCCCACTAAAATGGGTTTAATTCTTCATTTTATCAACATTTAAGAATGTTGTTAGCTGTTTCAAATTGCTTGTGAAGCCTATTAGCCTAAATTTAACATTTTTACATCGGTAGTTTTGTTTTTGATTCGACTCAATGTTTCCAAACGCATTCCGAGGTAACTGGCCAGGTACCGTTGCGGTACGCGAAGTGAATCCAATTTGGTGCTTTCAATTTTTGCGTATCTCCCTATTGCCGTTGGGATACGTGCTAGCATTGATCTTTCGGCTGCATCATGATATTGTTTTTGGAGAATCTTTCTGCCAATTAAGTTTGCCTCAGGATAGCTTGAGTAAAGAAAATCGTTGAGCTGATATGGAATTCTGATAAGCTGGCAATCTTCAATGGCTTGGAGATATTCGATAGAATAATCAGATTGATCCATCGGATGTTTAATGGCTTCAATCAGTTCATTTTCAAAAGCAAATCTGGTGCTGATATCCTTACCTTGTTCTTTAATAAACCCCCTAACACTTCCCTTTAACAAAAAATACATGGCGTTGTTATTATCAATAGGAGAAAGGACGTATTTATTTTTTCTGATCTGAAGGAGCTGAGACCCTCGTTCTAATTGAGTGATAAACTCTCGAGACAGAGAATGAAATTGAGCCAGGTAACTCAAAAAAGATTGCATAAATACACTACTTTCAGAAGTTGTTATCATTTGTTTGGGACTAAAAGGGATAGATGATTCAGTAAAGAGCTTTCAACTCTGTTGAGTTTATTGCTACCTCAAATGTATCTTATCTGCAAAAAAGAAAGTGGGTTTGGGGCTTTGTTGATGTATAACGATTCAATCGTTAGGCTAAAAGATCCCCTTCTAAGTCTTTCTCAATTGTTCTTTTCTGGAAATACGCTCTGGGAAGAAGACCTTTTTCCTTTTTAAAAGCGTTATAAAATGTAGCTTGGTTTTTAAATCCTGATTCTTGTGCAATTGCTTCGATGGTCATCTTTTCAGACTGATGGGGGTAACATTTCAAAAAATGTGCTACACGATATCCGTTTATCCAGTCGCGAAAGTTTTTGCCAATATGTTTGTTCAGCACAAAAGAACAGTGGTGAACAGGGATGTTAATTTTATTAGCAAGATCGATAATTTGAAGGTCTTGATCTAAATAAAGTTGCTCATTTTCCAATGCATCTTTCATTAAAACAGAATACAAAGACGCTTGTTGAATTGGCAAATTAGTTTTTCTGCTTGTACCCAACAAAATTTTCTTGCTTTCTGGTTGTTGGTTATTCTCCAAAATAATTCGCTGATCAACTGAAATACTGGTTTCATTTTTAAAGCTTTTTTGTTCTCCCTTGATCGCGATAAGCAAATAGCCGTAAAAAATCTGAGGTTGGTGAAGCGCATAGAGTAAAATTAGCAGCAACACGGAGCAATTCAGAGCGATAAAGAAATGGTTGTACAGCGGAATGGCCATCGCTCTAAATAAGATGGGGAGTAGCCCTGCCAGTTGAAAAAATGTGGCAGCCCTCAATAAGAATAAAATCCAGTTTTTTTCATCTGTTTCGAGTTGAGGGCTGTGGCTTTTCTTGGAGATTACAGCCACCCATGACAAGCACAGATATGCTAAAATAAGTATCGGCCTGACCAAAAAATGAAAATACGCCGGAAATAAACCAGTCTGCAATTCAAGTGAAAGATATCCGTTTAAACTTAATTGCTTGCCAATCGCTTCCCAATTAAAAGTTGCTCCACCGGGCCAGGGAATAACATGGATAATGGCAATCAGTGCCGGCGTGAAGTGAAGCCATTCCCACTTGTTTAGACGATGCTCTTGGCGTAAAAAACCGGTGATGTAAAGGTAAAAACAAGCAGGTGCGGCAAAATATAACGGAGTGAAACCTTGAAAAAAAAATCTTAAAGCGTTTGTTTGCCCGGAATTCATTAGGATGGCAGTGAGAATCTGACCGAAACGAGCGAAAAATAATAACGAAAGTAAAATGTTTTGTCTTTTAAGTCCGCTTTTTGCAAAGAACAAATTGAGCGAAAATAAAAGCAAAAAAAAGCAAGTAATGCTAACTAGGATGGTTAAGAGCTGCATATTTCCATCCAAGGTAGGGCTTTGTTTTTAATTTAGAATGAAGCCAATATAAATATTGTATTTTTTGAGATTGAGGTGATAGTATTAGTTTTCGAAGAAAATAATAAGGCATAAAAAAAGCCACGGGGAAGGTGGCTGGAAAGACGTAATGATAATTTATTTTTTAATAATAATGTTTTCCATCACCAACATATCCATTTCGGTTCGAAGGAAACAATTTAATGCTTCTTCAGGAGTATTGACAATTGGTTCGTTCTCGTTGAATGAAGTATTTAATAGGATTGGAGTTCCTGTTACCTCTTGAAAAGCCTTAATGAGTTGATAATATTTTTCATCTGTTTGCTGATGGACAGTTTGTAGCCTACCTGTTCCGTCAAGATGTGTTACTGCCGGAATTTCTGTGCGTTTTTCTGGTTTAATCTTGAAAACCTTTTCCATAAATGGAACATCATCCACCTGCTCGAAATAGTCTCCAACATATTCCGAAAGGATAGATGGTGCAAAAGGCCTGAAAGACTCTCTTCTTTTAATTTTGTTATTTATCAGTTCTTTGGCGTTAGGATTTCTAGGATCGGCTAAAATTGATCGGTGGCCGAGGGCTCTCGGACCAAATTCTGCTCTTCCTTGAAACCAACCAACAACACCTTCATTAACCAAGCAATTAATTATTTCGGTGTATTTTTTATGCTCAATTATAGTGTATCTAATATTTTTTGTATCCAAAATGTTCAAAATGTAGGCTTGATCGAATTTACTACCAAAATAACCGTGAAGCATGGGTTCCGTTCTGAGCTTTTTCTCCAGTTGATTATGCACCCACAAGGCTGCGCCAATTGCTGTTCCTGCATCGTGAGCAGCTGGAGGGATGTAAATGTTTTTAAATGGCGTTTTGAGTTTGATCTTACCATTCACGACGGAATTCTGGGCCACACCTCCGGCGATGCATATTGAATCTAAGCCAGTTCTCTCATGAAGCACATTAAGAATATGAAAAATCACTTCCTCTGCCACTTGTTGAACCGAAGCAGCCATGTCTTTATGATATTCTGTTATCTCATCATTTATTTCTCTAGGTTTACCCAGAAGATTAAATAATTCATGGGTATAGATTTTGCCTACGCTTGGATTTCCTCCTTCCCAAGCCATATCTATACCGTTTTTGGGATGGTTATAATATTTGAGGTTCAGTTTAAAAAGACCATCCGCCTTTAAAATAATTAATTCCCTAATTTTCTGGACATATTTAGCAGTTCCGTATGGAGCCAACCCCATCACTTTATATTCATCTCCGTAGTGTGGGAATCCTAAAAACTGAGTGAGCATGGTGTAAAAAACACCTAACGAATGTGGATAAGAAACGGTATCTAAAACCTCTATTTGATTACCCTTTCCTTTTGCAATCATAGTACTGCTGAAATCTCCAAAGCCATCTATAGATAGGATAGCCGCTTCTTCAAAAGGTGAAGCAAAAAATGCGCTAGCTAAATGGCTACGGTGGTGTTCGACATTAATTATTTTTGCTTTTAATGATCCTCCAGAAAGATTAAAGTGTTGGTTAATTTCCTCTTCAATGCTACTGGCCTTTTTTAAATTTTTTGCTCGGTTAATGATGTTTTTTAAACTTAAGCGATTTTTAAAAGCAGTAATGATTTTCTTTATAAAATTAGCCTTCGGATCTCTTGAAACAGCAATATAATCCACATCTAGAATGGTAATTCCTGCTTCATTCAAGCAAAATTCAATGGCCTTAGAAGGGAAACCAGCCCAATGCTTGATTCTTCTGAATCGTTCTTCCTCTGATGCCGCAATAATGGTCCCATCTTTGTAAATGCAGGCAGATGAATCGCCATGATATGCATTTAACCCTAAAATATACATGTATTTAAAAGAAGAAGGTTTTATAAAGTTACTGAAGGGTTTTCGCTTGCCAATTCAGTTTGCGCTTCTTTCGGCTCTTTAAGCTTTGTATTTTTTCTGATCCAAATGTAAAGCATAATAAAGATCACGATGTAAACCAAAACATTAAATATTTCATGATGATACTCGAAATAATTGCGCTGACTTTGAAAGAATCCAAATAGAAGTCCAAGACCTGCAATTCTGCCGATATTCAATAAGTAAATTGATATTATACCAACAACAAGCATTTTTATTGTTGATTTCCATGATGCCGGAAAAGCAAGTACAAAGGCTGCAAGAAAGCTCATTACACCCAATCCTAAGCAGGAATAATTGATGCGTAAATATGGTCCGTTCACTACCATGACATCCATTTCGTTGTGAATGGCATAAAAACCAAATAGCTTGATAATCCAAACGGCTGGTTTAATGAGGGCAGTTTTCAGTCCTTGAATATAATCGAAATGTTCAGCAATATAGGCATTGTGATATTTACCACCAGGGCTCATTACACTGTTCATGAAGATATTTCCCTGACTAAAAAGAATGTAGAGTATGAATAAAGCAATCACAAATTTGATTGCTTTTTTGTCGGCTTGTTTCTTCGCTGCTTTAATTTGTATTTCGTCCATATCTTGATATTTGTAAAGGTAAATATATTTTTGGTAAGCTAGTTTTTGGTTGGATAGTTAGCTGAATATGAGGTTACATGCTCAGTTAATACTCGTTATGGATGGCTTTGTTCTCATTTTTTCACAAAACAATAAGCTTTAATTTGGATTAACTCTAAACTCTTTTATAATTCCCGCTTTAGCTTCATAATTTTTTGATCAACCAATTTCCTAAACCATAATCCTTGTAAGTAGTGAAAGCGTCGCCCCGTTTTATTGTCCCAAAAACCAAGTTGTAATACCATCCGAAAGTAATAGTAAAAATATGGCCTTATTCCTAAAGGCAATTTCCACCATAAACGTTTGAGCCAGGCTTTTCTTTCATCAGGGTTGCCTAAAAGATTTGGCTTTAAAGATTGACCTCTTAAATTTTGTATTCTTTCAATTTCCTCTTGCGCAATTAAATCGCTGTACCGCTCATGTTTCTTAAACCAAAAATCAATATCATTTTCCTTCAGATTTTCTTCAATTATATGCCCTGCCCTCCAGATCACAGTTTTACCGTGAACGATAAACCTATGGTCCATATTTCCGGTCAGGTCTGAGAATCCAACGCCAGTCCGAAACATTTTCAATTGATAAATAGGATAATAACCACCGTAACGAATCCAACTGCCTTGAAAATAGTTTTTTCGATTAAAATAGATACCGTTAATACTGCTGAATTTTTCTTCTTCAAATTCCTCCAGCATTTTATATAGTTCCGTTGTTACCACATGGTCAGCATCCAGCCCAATTGTCCAGGGTGTCTGGATATTAAAATTGCGAAGGGCAAAATCCCATTGTTTTGGATGGTTAATGAATTTGTTGACATTAATCTCTGCATGATATTGCTTGGCTATTGCAATAGTATTATCTGTACTGCCGCTATCTAAGACATAAATTGACGCATGTAAACCTGTTATAGATTCTAACAGTCTCGGTAGATGAATTTCTTCATTGTAGGTTAGAATAATGAAACTGAGATTTTTATTCATCGTTTTTCTTTACAGATAGCATAATTTTTCTCGGCTTTGTCATCCCGTTTTTGTTCTTGCACTGTCATCCCGAGTGTAGCTAAAGGATAAATAGCTATTTAGGCGATGTCATGCTGAGCCTGTCGAAGAACCTTTTCATACAACTCTACATACCGTTCAGCCAAAGCCTCATCATTAAAATCATTTCTAATTAGGGCGGGAGCAATGCTATTTATTTTTTCCCTTTTTGCCACTGCTTTATAAGCTTCAGTAATTTTTTCAGCGATGTCTAATGGCTTTAAATTGCCAACCCAACCAAGTTCATTTGCTTTGACATAATCAGCAAGTCCTACATTTTCACTGATTAAGACAGGGGTACCAACACTTAAACTTTCCACAACGACATTGGCAAAGTTTTCATTATAGGAGGGAAGAATCACTAAATCATGGGCAGCTATTACAGAAAACTTTTCCTCATTGCTAACCTGCCCAAGCCAATTGATGCGATCATTCAGCTTTAAACTTTCAGCTTTTAGCCTTAAGCTTTTAATATAGTTTTCGTCTCCGCTTCCAGCAAGGGTTAAATGATAATTGAAATTTATTGTTGTTAAGGCCTCAAAAAGAAGATCAACACCTTTCTTTTCCTCAATGCGAGAGAGAAACAAAAGTTTGAATGTCGATACATGATCTGTTCTTATTGCTTTAAGCTTTGTGCTTTGAGCTTTTGGGATATTAACTAAATTCGGAATAATGGTCATACTTTTAGGCTGAGTAATATGAAGGACGTCATTTTTTTCCTGTTCGCTGGTTGCATGCACATGAACATATTTTAAGAGGCTTTTACCAATAATTTGATGTAATAATTTCTTAGATAACGAATTTCTATTGCCTTGTGTATAAGAAGTAAGCATGCCTCTTGGCGATAATACAACTGGAACCTTATACCATTTCGCAACTAAGCAACTAAACACAGAAACCAGGTTCCACCAGGCGTGGATGTGGATGACCAGTTTGTCATGCTGAGCTTGTCGAAGCATCTTTTGTAAAGCCCACAATGACCCTGGCGAAAAATGACTATGATCCTTTGTCCACCGCTTAAAATAAGTAACCACAACGCCATCTACCAATATCGGCTTCCCAACTTTTACCGCTAATTCAGATTTGCCATTGGCAGTTGTTGTTAAGATCTGAAGTTCCAATTTCGCTCCATCAGTTATGTCATCTTGAGCATGTCGAAGGACCTCTAAATGAGCTAAACACTCACACAGCTTCGAAACCGAAGCAATCGGCCCACCGTAAATATAAGCGGGTTTGTAGGAAGCAGTAATGTGGAGAATTTTCAATTTACCAATTTGGATTTGGTTCAATAATATTCAATCGTTTGAAAATATGAGCAGTAATATAAATCAATACGAATCCGTAGAAAATAGTATTAAATAGATTTTCAAAACAGCCTCCCTTACTTAAGACGGAAAATAGACTATAGAATAATATAGACACCCCTAGATCATAACCAAATTTAATTTCTAGTACAACATAGAAATAATGAACTAAAAAACCATAAACCAAAAATGTGAAGAATATAGATATATACCCAAAACTCATGTAGGCATCAGCTATGGTTTGTGGCTTAGCTGAAGTAAAATCATTTGGAGAATTTAATACTAATGCACCATTCTCTATTGCCCGCTGCTGAGCGGTAACATCCGGACTTTGCTTTGAAGGCCATAAAAATCTGGGCACTAAGCTTTGTACACCATATTTATATATTTCAAATCCATAATAAGGTCTGCGCATAGGTACAGATTCCATATAACGGTTAAGCATGGAAATTTCAGAAAGCCTTGTTGTTAAAAAAGCCCAGTTATTGCTTTTAATTTTTTCGGCATCGTAAATTTTTGCATCTCTTAGCTCATCCAAAGTTTCTATTGCTCCTTTATTTTCATACCATGCTGCATTTCTAACTACGCCATTAACTGTTGGGATAAAGTAAAAATAAGCTAAAACTAACGGAATAAATACCAAGCTAGTTCTCTTTACCCCGTATTTATCGTAAAGAATTACACCTAGGTAGATTAATGGAAATAATGTACTTTCTTTCATGCCCGATAAGAAGCCAATAATCATTATCGACAGGAAGTAAAGAAAAGCCTTGTAAAAAACTCGCCGGTTTTCAAAAGAATAGCCTAAATATTTTACAGCACAAATAGTAGAAAAAATATTGAGATAACTACTTAGTTGCGCAAATGGTGTTTTTAGAAATATTAAAGCAAAGATTGTCGCACCTAAAGATAGTTTTAGATAAGTATTTGTATTAATATTTAATTTGTACTCCTGAATGATTAATTTTTTCTTCTTAAATAGAAAATATCCGAATAAATAACAGGCGTGCGAAAAAACAATATATTTCTGAGTATTAGCGAGCGCTTCAATCTCATAATTATTAGGATAGGAGAATTTTTCAAAAAACTGATAACCCTGTTGGTCAATAAAATAAAAGATAGATGTTATGGCAGTGTATCCATAAAATAATCCTTGTGATAAGATTAATGGATTAAAAAATCTGATTTTAGCATTTTTACTATCAAGGTATATACTAAATGCAATTAAATAAATGCTTCCGAACCAAGATATTAAATAGGAGGTAGTGGGGTCTTTGATAAAGTAACTGATAATAAAAGGCAAGAAAAAAAGTAAAAAGTGCATTAGTCTAAAATGTAAGGAAGCAATGTCGAGAAATGTTTTTCATAATTAAGTTCGTTCTGGAAATCTGCTTTTGCAAGATCAGCTATTTGTTTTTTATTCAAATATATATAAGATATTAATGCATCAAGTGATTGATTAGATAAATCAGTAAAAAATGACCATTCTTTTGAACCTAAAATTTTCTCATACAAAGAATCATTCATCATAATTACAGACAAACCACATGATATATATTCATAAATTTTATTGGAAGAAGTAGCTGCTGTTTGAAAGGCTATATTTATTGGTTGATGAATGGCCAAACCAATATCATGCTCGGCAGTAAATTTTATTAACTCACTGTGGTTTACTGGCTCTAGTATTTTAACACATTCTCTTAAGTTAAGGTTTGAGATTAAATCATTTAGTTGTTTAATGTATTCCTCAGATGAAAAACCAATAATATTTAGTTTCAGGTCTAACCCCGTTTTTTGAACTTTTAAATACTTAATAATTTCGACCAAACCATGCCCTTCTCCAATATGTCCTTGATAAATTAACTTTATAGTTCTATCTTTTTTCGGTGCCGAAGGTATAATATTTTTTCTAACAGGGTAATTAGGTAAAAAAAAGAATTTCCCCTTTAAATTATTCATCGGGAAGTATTTTTGTCTTTCTAAAGATGGGAGAGTAAAAACATCCAATTTGTTGAAATTCTTCTGTTCATTTCTGTAAGCAAACCATGATATTGAATATTTTTTTAAACGGTTTTGCTCCAATACATCATGATTGTGATACCAAATTTTTGGCCGTTTTTTGATGAAATGGGTGACTATTTTGAAGGAAAGTAATGGAATAGGATCGTATGCAATAAACCACTTGGGTTTTGAACTTTTAAGCATCTTATAAAGTGCATAGCTAAATAGGAAAAACGATTTGAGTTTCCATAAATAAGATGCTTGTTCA
>Ga0265780_10010715_pt1 | contig 10909 bp, 9 predicted proteins | sample P1T30metagenome_FD_192432 | JGI IMG/M metagenome (GOLD analysis project Ga0265780, IMG submission 192432) | Plant litter microbial communities from East Loma Ridge, Irvine, California - P1 T30 | ecosystem: Environmental > Terrestrial > Plant litter > Unclassified | place: USA: California... | reverse complement strand
TGGTTCAGGTTGAAGCTATTGATGTTCTGGAATTCGTGCGAGGCACGACCGGCGGGAGCGCCATCACCAACGAGTGTATTACCGAAGGTGTATGTATTAGTGTTCGTAATGTCGGTACCAACGTTGGCCGAAAATTTGAAATCCTTCAGAAATGAAACTTCAGCATACCCACGGGCGCTCAATACGTTCCGGCGGAAGTAGTTCTGGTTCAGAATCGTTTCGGCTACTGAGTGACGACCGCCAAACGCTGGACGAGCGGGCAGGCCCTGCGATGTCAGGTTGCCTAAATCCCATACCCGGCTGCCATCGGCATTCGTCAGGAACTGACCGGGATTGGCCGGATCGTAGGCATAGACCGGATAAATTGGCCCGATGTTGCGAGAAAAGTAGAACGGGTTGACGAAGGCGGTGCTGCTACCAGCATCGGCCTGGTTCGAACGCGTAATCGTTGCCGATAGGTTAGCACCGGCTTTGAACCAGGGTTTTACCTGCGTGTTTACGTTCAGACGACCCGTGAACCGGTCGTAGTCTGAGCGGATCAGATAGCCTTTATCGTTCAGGTACGATACAGACAGGAAGTAATCCGACTTGTTCTGACCACCCGAAACGCTGAAGTTGATCTCATCGCGGTTGCCCTGGCGCATCAAAGGTTTCGACCAATCTAAATCATCAGCTGAATAAATTAGGCTGGCGTTTGGATTCAGTTGACCATCCGTGCCGACAATCTGGTTGTTGGGAACGTTGAATACGTTGTAACCGGTTTGGCTGGTTGTGTTGTAACCAACCAACGAAATCAACTGATCGCTGGCCTGCTGGTTGGCCGTGGCCATCGCCACGGGGTTGGCGGCCCGGTAAGCAAGGCTATTCCGGTAGGTTTCCCACATCAGTGGATAATACTCGCCGACACCGACACGCCGATATTCAGGAATACCCCGGGTGCTGAACCCTTTGGTATAGCGGACATTGATGACGCTGCGATCTTTCTGGCCTTTTTTTGTCGTCACCACGACGACCCCGTTAGCTGCCCGAGCCCCGTACAGGGCCGTTGATGCCGCATCTTTCAGCACCGAAATGCTTTCGATATCATTCGGGCTGATGTTGGCGATGCTTCCCGAGTAAGGGATACCATCCACTACGTAAAGCGGATCATTGCCTGATGAAATGGAGCCAAATCCCCGGATTCGAATTTCGGGAGCCGCCCCTGGCTGACCGCTGCCCGCCGTCGTTTGAACGCCTGGCGTAGAGCCCGAAAGCGCTTGTGCGACGTTAGTGATTGGACGACCGGCAATAGCTTTTGCATCAATCGTGCCCGCCGAGCCCGTAAAGTTCGCCCGCTTGGCCGTACCAAAAGCTGTTACAATGATCTCGTCCAGATTGGCCGCATCTGGCTCCAACTGAATTGCGATGTTCGATTGATTACCGACCGCAACCTCCTGAGACCGGTAGCCGATAAAGCTGAAAACAAGCCGGCTTCCTGCCGAAGCATTCACCCGGTAATTACCGTCGGCGTCGCTGGTGGTACCACGCGTTGTACCTTTTACCTGGATGCTCACGCCGGGTAGGCCTGAGCCGTCTTCTGATGAAGTGATTTTGCCGCTTACGACTACATCCTGCGCCAGAACTGGCAGGCAGAATAAAATGGAGAGCAGCCAACTTCCTAATAGAAGTTTTCTCATAAATTTACCTGATGAATTGTTTTGAGCTGTAGAAATCAAGGGTACAAAATTAATTGTCTATTAATACCAATCAATATTTTATTTCGGTTTATATTTAATTTTCAATCTTTACTTTTAAAAATATAATTATCATACGATGAGAATAAAGTATTTATATTTTGCATTTTTCTGTGCTAGTCCCTTGCTGAGTCCATATTCATTCGGGCAGAATACGTCCATAAATACACGGATGGATAAACTGGCGGAAAGTCTTGAGAAAAAGGTAGTTACCTGGCGCCGGGATATTCATGAACACCCTGAACTGGGGAATCGGGAATTCCAGACGGCAGCTAAAATTGCTGCCCATCTGCAATCGCTGGGAATAGAGGTAAAAACGGGCGTTGGTAAGACGGGCGTTGTTGGTTTGCTGAAAGGTGGCAAACCTGGTCCGGTTGTCGCACTACGGGCGGATATGGACGGGTTACCGGTAATGGAGCGCGTTGATCTGCCCTTCAAATCGACGGTAAAGACTGAGTATAACGGCCAGCAGACGGGCGTGATGCACGCCTGCGGTCATGATACGCACGTAGCCATGCTGATGGGCGCTGCCGAAATCCTGGCGTCGGTGAAGAGTGACCTGAAAGGAACGATTAAGTTCATTTTTCAGCCAGCCGAAGAAGGAGCCCCGACGGGTGAAGAAGGCGGGGCATATCTGATGGTGAAAGAAGGCGTACTGGAAAACCCGAAAGTAGAGGCCATTTTCGGGTTGCACATCAATTCCCAGACCGAAGTTGGCACGATCAAATACCGCCCTGGCGCTACGATGGCTGCCGTCGATTCGTATGCCATCAAAGTGAGAGGGAAGCAGACGCATGGTGCCTCGCCCTGGTCGGGTGTTGATCCGATCGTGACCGCGTCGCAGATCGTGATGGGGTTACAGACCATCGTGAGTCGTAACCTGCCACTGACCGAAAACGCGGCTGTCGTTACGGTTGGCGCTATCCACGGCGGTATCCGGCAAAACATCATTCCTGAAGAGGTGAACATGATTGGTACCATTCGCTCGCTGGATGCCAGTATGCAGAAGACTATTCACCGCCGAATCAACGAGATTGCCACAAACATCGCCGAGAGCGCCGGGGCCAAAGCTGATGTGGACATTAATATCATGTATCCAGCTACGTACAATGATCCAAAGCTGACTGATCAGATGGTGCCGAGCCTGGAAGCTGTGGCGGGAAAAGCCAACGTGAAAATTACGCCTGCCCAGACGGGGGCGGAAGACTTCTCGTTCTACCAGGAAAAAATTCCGGGTTTCTTTTATTTCCTGGGTGGTATGACCAAAGGTAAAAAGCTGGAGGATGCCGCTCCGCACCACACACCTGATTTCCAGATCGATGAAGACTGTTTCGTGCTGGGCATGAAATCGCTGTGTCATCTGGCAGTTGATTACATGGAACATGGGGGTAAATCAACGGCTAAAGCCGTTACCGCTGTGGGTAAATAAATCATTAGCCAGGGCTACACAAAAAAAGGATGACCCAGTATGGGTCATCCTTTTTTTGTGTAGCCCTGGCTCTATCTAGGCGGTCTTGACCAGGTCAACCAGGGTTTCAATCCAGATAGGGCTGTCGTTCAGACTTTCGACCAGCTGCCAGTGCTGACCACCGTGCTCCTCGAACAGTTCCTTGTACTCGACACCCACCTCAATCGTGGTTTCCAGGCAATCAGCTACGAAAGCGGGCGAAAAAGCCAGTACGCTCTTGATGCCCTTGCCCGCCAATTCTTTGATAACATCGTCGGTATAGGGCTTGATCCACGGATCGCTGCCTAACCGGGACTGGAAGCTGGTCGTGTATTTTCCTTCGGAAATACCCAGTTCCCTGACCAGTCGGCGCGTCGTTTCGAAACACTGCGCCCGGTAGCAGTGCTGGTTCATGGCATTCAGCGACCCGCAGCAATCGCCGAACTTGCAGACGTTGCGCGTTACGTCCCCTTTCCGGATCTGGCTCTCGGGCAGGCCGTGGTAGCTGAACAGGATATGGTCGTAGTCATAGCTGTCCATGTATTTACGCCCCAGCCGAACAAAGCCCTCGATAAACTTGGGATGTTCCAGAAAGCGGTTGATGAAGCGAATGTCTGGAATGACCTGCCAGTCTTTTACAAGGCTCATCACCTTCTCATACACCGAACCGGTTGATGCCGATGCGTACTGCGGAAAGAATGGTACGACGATGATATTCGTCAATCCCATCTGCTGAAACGCCTGTAGTGCAACGTCAATGCTGGGATTCTGGTAGCGCATAGCCAGTTTAACAACGTACTCGTCGCCCAGTGATTTTTGCAGCTCCCGCTCAACCACATGGCCATAATATTTCAGCGGAGAGCCAGTTTCGCTCCAGAGCTGCTTATAAATTTTGGCTGATTTCGGGGCCCGAAACGGAACAATAATGCCGTTGATGAGCAGAAACCGGGGAATGTATGGTATATCGATGACACGCCCGTCCATCAGAAACTCGCGGAGGTACTTACGAACGTCTGGAACCGAGGGGCTATCGGGGGTGCCGAGATTAACGATCAACACCCCCGTTTTGCCGAAACGTGTCGGTGTATCGGTGGTGGGTGCTGGTAAAACAGATGCTTCCATGCGGGGAAAACAGGATTCGGGTTGAGTTAGTTGCGCGGGAAAACGTTACGTTAGTGAGCCTGTGGATAGCGGCTCAGATCGGTCCGGGTGAAATCGCTGAACACCTCACCGGGCAGTCCCGTAAACACCATAATACCGGTTATGTCGCGCTCTCCCCGCTCGCCGGAGAGCAGGATGCTGCCGTATTGCTGGTAATCGAGCCAGGGAACGGTAAACATCGGCTGGGTGTCGGTAGCTTTGGCGAAGTGCGCCCATTGGTTCACCAGGTGATTCTGCGAATCGACCCATACCCAGAACTTGTCTGGTGCCTGTTTAAACGTTAGCTGCAGCAGGTCAGCCGATTTTCCCAGCTGGGTCGGCTGCTTGCCCAGGTATTTGAGCGTCACGCCGGGGTCTTTCAGTTTGAAGGGCAACACCAGCCAGTACGTATCGTTCAGCCAGCGGTTCTTGCTTTGCTTCAAGTAAAAATTGAGCGAGTCGGCCGCCAGAATTTCGCGCCCTTGCCGAAAAACGCGTCCCCGGTCATTATTGACATTGAGCAGGACCGTCTGGTCATCCTGCAGATTGTCGATCCGGACCAGACCATTCCACTTGTCCCAGACCAGCCGACGGAGGCTCTGAAAGGTCCAGGCAACAAGATGCGTATCCTCCCAGGCTTTGCGCCCACCCATAGTTGCCATCACCTGATCGGCAATCTGAATAGCCCGGTAATCTGAACCGGCCCGGTTGAAACCCGGCGCGGCCGGATTGAGCGAGTTGGTGGGCTGTGCCAGTGCAGTTGCTTGGCTAACGGCCAGGAAAACAACAACGAGTACCCGTGTTTTCATATGCGTCAACGATTCTGCGACAAAATTAGAACAGGAAACGTCTTGTTTAGTTTGATGCGATTTAGATTTGTATCAATTTTATTGATATTGCTAGCCATCGAGGCTGCCCATAACCCTGTTCGTGTAGGATGACACTGTCCCAACTTGATTATATCGTTGCTGTTGATACGTTCCGCCATTTCGCCACCGCGGCCGATGCCTGCCACGTAACGCAGCCAACGCTTAGTATGCAGATCCAGAAGCTGGAAGACGAACTGGGTGTTCTGGTGTTTGACCGCTCCAAACAGCCGGTCGTACCAACCGAGGCCGGGAAAGCCATTCTGGCGCAGTCGCGGGAAGTGCTGCGGGCGGCCCAGCGGATTCCCGAGATCGTAAACGAGTCGAAAGAAGATTTTCGGGGTGATCTGCGCATTGGCGTTATTCCAACGCTGGCGCCCTATCTGCTGCCGTATTTTATCACCGAATTTGTGGAGAAATATCCGGCGGTGTCGGTGCATATTCAGGAACTGGTTACGGAACAGATTATCGATCAGTTGAAAAACGGCCTCATCGACGTGGGCCTGGTCGTGACGCCCCTGTCGGAGAATGGCATTACGGAGATTCCGCTGTTTCAGGAGCCGTTTGTTGTCTACGCGTCCAACTCGCATCCGATGTCGAAGAAGGAAACGGTTAATGCGGGCTCGCTGGAAACGGATGGCCTGTGGCTGTTGACTGAAGGACACTGTTTTCGCAGTCAGGTGATGAACTTGTGCGGAACAGACCGGCTGCCAACGGGCCACGCGGGACTACGGTACGAAACCGGTTCGCTGGAAACCCTGATCAAACTAATCGACCGGCAGCAGGGATTTACGCTATTGCCTTACTTGGCTACGCTCGATCTGGACCCCGTTCGGAAAGAGCGGTTACGTTCCTTTGAATCCCCCCAGCCGGTGCGGGAGGTGAGCCTAGTAACCCACCGAAGTTTTTTGAAACGGCGACTGATCAACGCCCTTCAGGACGAGATTCTGCTACGGTTACCGCAGGAATTGCTGAAAAAACAGCGGTCTGGCCGGGTTGTGGTGCTATCCTGACCCTAGGGGTGACGATGGAGCGCCCGACGACCGTCGCGCTCCAGTTGTTGGTAGGCGGGGGCAAAATCAGCCCCGTCCACAATGGCCTGACTCAATCGGGCAACGCTTACCGAACCAACAATACGTAACCAGCGGGCCACCTCGTCGGCCGCCGTCTGGTACGCCAGCATGACGTGCCGGTAGTCACCGCCGAAAAAATCTTTTGTCGTTTCGAGTCCCGATAACTTCAGCATGGACGACCGGTAGAAATACCGTCTCCGTAACGGGAGCGCGTCCTCGGCCGATAAACTATCCGTTTGCCAGACCGCCGGGTCCGTAAATCGGTAGTCGACCATGAGCGCCAACCCCTCGTTGAACCACTGCGGAATCTGACGTTTTACGCGCCACCAGCCCAGCCGAGCAAAGAGTTCGTCATGGCAGAGTTCGTGCGCAATCACATCCGGGTTGTTGCCGTCGGGCCCTAGTACCAGATAAGACGTGCCCCAGGGCGTCCCCAGACTGCACCCGGCTCCCTCGCCACCCAGGCAGTATTGTTCGTAAACCTCCTGTTGGGGACAGTAAATCAGAATAGCCTGCCCCTGCCGACCGCCCCAGAACGTTCGAATACGCTGCCGGGCCGTTGATACGCATTGCCGGAGCCGGTCCTTCTGCCGGGATGTGGCAGTGGTGTGTACGTACAGTGCGGTAGAGTCGGGCAGACGGGTAAACTCAGCCGACTGGCTTATCCTGATACAACGGATTATGTGTGGATACAACAGCGCGAACGCTACGGGAGCCGCAATAAGCAGAGGTAATACGTAACGAACCAGCACGCGCATAGGGGAAGCAATCGGTAGGGCAAATAACAGGGTAACGGTGAAAAGTTAGCCCTGCGTCTGAATAATTAGTTCGGCAACCTGCCGCCCGGTCTGCATGGCCGCGTTGAGGGACGGATATGCAGTCCAGTCTCCGCACTGGTATAGATGGTTGCCCAGTTGCAGCGGACGATGAACTGAATAAGGCGTGTAGGCGGGCAGTGCTCGTGGAATATGGTACGTCCGGAGGTAACGCCACTGATTGACCTCGTCCCCGAACCAAGTGGTCAGTTCGCGGAAAATTCGTTCCGTCAGAGCTTCTTCGTCGACCGTTTCCAGCTCCTGCGTGCTAACCGAAATCAGCGACTGTCCGGCGGGCGCATAGCCCGGCGTTGCGTCGCCCGGCGCTACGTCGCTGAGAACAGCCACATTATGCACGGCCGACGCCCGGTGCGGATTCAGCATTAGAAGTTGTTTGTCGTTCGGGCTGGATGGTGCCGCAAAGTACGTGCAGGTCGTATGGGTAAAAGCCTGACTCGTAGGAGCCGCATGCCCCGTAAGCCGGGCCGCCTGGGCTGCATCGACGGCCAGGACAACATGATCTGCTGAAACGGTCTGTCCGTTGCTGAGCGTCAGCGTGCGGCCATCCAGTTGCTCAACAGGGCTGTTAAACCGAAGCTGATCGGGCGAAAGATGGCTGGCCAGCTGCTTTGGAATGGCTCCGATACCTTGGGCTGGCACGGCCGCATGGCCCATGAAAAACATCCGGAAACAGAACTCAAAGAAGTTACTCGACGTAACGAGTTCATCTTCCAGAAAAACACCCCCAAAAAAAGGTCGGAAGAAGCGGTCGATGATCTGTTCGGAAAATCCGTTCGTCCGGAGAAAGTCCAGCGTCGTGGTGGGCGTCTGGTAAAACAGATCGTCAATTGGAAGCTCCTGCGTTCTGCGGAGCAGGTCGACGATACGTAATTTATCGCCCAACGTGCCTACTGACGAAGCCAGCGTCTGAAACACAGAAGTTGGTTCCTGAAACGGATTGATCATACTGATCCAGGGACCCGATTTGCCCGCGTCGGGCTGGCGGATCAGTGCGCCGGAACGAAATGGTTTTAGATCCAGCGCCGTGTAGTTCAACAGCCGTTGGGCTTCCGGATACGCCGTGAGCAGAATCTGAAAGCCCCGGTCGAGCAAGAATCCATCAACCACATCCGTCTGCACCCGACCACCCACGGCACTGTCTGCTTCGAGGAGTAAGGCATTAATACCTGCCTGCTTTAAGTACACGGCGCAGGTAAGGCCAGCCATGCCAGCGCCAACAATGATAACGGGGTGATCGGTAGTCATGGGGCAAAGGGTTTGATTCGATACTGTGAATAAACGCCAAAATTAGCGACTGTGCTTTCCTGACCCGCCCGGCAAGATTGAGCAGGGTAGTATTTTTTTTATAAAATTTGCATTTTTTGAATTTAATAAAAAGATAATATATTGTTAGTCAGTAAGTAATGATTATAAGTTGTTGATTTTTTTTGTAAAGCATTAATTTTGTGACGTTGGATTGTGTTGTAGCAGCATGAACCTGTTGGTAGTCGACAATTTTGACTCGTTCACCTACATGCTGGTCGATTACCTGCATCAGGCAGGAGCTACGTGCCGGGTGGTACGAAACAATGCGTCGATGCCGGTGTTTGACGAGGAACCCGTTGATGGCATTGTGCTGTCTCCGGGGCCGGGAACACCCCGGCAGGCAGGACGGCTACCGGATCTGGTTGCCAGGTATCAGGGCCAAGTGCCAATACTGGGAGTTTGTCTAGGCCATCAGGCGCTGGGCGAGTTTTTCGGAGCAAGGCTGCAGCGGGCGTCGCAGCCAATGCACGGAAAAGTGTCGTCGGTACGGGTGCTGGAACCACAGGATGTACTGATGCAGCATCTACCCGCTACGTTTACCGTAACGCGTTACCATTCGCTGCTACTGACGGATCTGCCAGACTCACTGGTGCCGCTGGCAGTAACCGACGCGGGTGAATTAATGGCTATGCGGCACCGGTCGCTACCCATCTGGGGGGTTCAGTTTCACCCCGAGGCAGCCCTGACCAAATACGGGTTTCAACTGCTGAAAAACTGGATTGATTTTGTGTTATTAACCAGAAAAAACGTGTCCACCGCGTTAAGAAGGCTAGAAGAGTATGAACTATCAAATTCGTGAGGAGGCTGGCTTCCGGTACGTAGATGAAGGCCAGGGCGAAGTACTGTTGTTGTTGCACGGGTTATTTGGCGCCCTGAGTAACTGGGATAGTGTCATTACCACCTTTTCGGATCGGTATCGGGTAATCATTCCCATGCTGCCCATCTACGAAATGCCCATCCGCCACGCCAGTCTGGAAGGACTACTGGACTTTATCGAAAAGTTCGTTGCCCAGAAAGAACTGGCCGACATGACGCTGCTCGGTAATTCGCTGGGCGGGCACCTGGCCATACTCTACACCTTCAAAAATCCGGATCAGGTTCGGCGAATGGTTCTTACCGGCAGCTCGGGCCTGTTCGAAAACGGCATGGGCGGCTCGTTCCCGAAACGGGGGAGTTACGACTACATTGCCGAACGGGTGGCGTATACTTTCTACGATCCGAAAGTAGCCTCGAAAGAACTGATCGACGAGGTCTTCGAGATTACGAGCAGCATTCCCAAGTGCATGAGTATTGTGGGGATTGCCAAATCGGCCCAGCGGAACAACGTAGCGAAAGACCTCTACCAGATTCAGGTACCAACCCTGCTGGTCTGGGGACTTAACGACACGATTACACCCGCCGAGGTAGGTCATGAATTCAATCGTCTGATCGCCGATTCAGAATTACATTTTATTGATAAATGCTGTCATGCACCTATGATGGAGTGCCCCGACCAATTTAATGGGTTACTGGAGAACTGGCTCGTTCGACATCCGGTAACCGAGCTGGCCGTTTAGTCTACGTTGGCTACAGGGTTGGGTTGACGAAAAAGAGCGACGATTTATAGCCATGCGTCTGTGAGGAATCGGCTTTTTCATTAAGTTTCGGAAACTAAGGCGAACTGTCTGTAGTTTTTCCATTTACCGTTTCCCTAAGCTAATTGATTATGCTGGCTGCCGAACTTATAGACCCGATGCTCCCGGCCCTGAAACCAACTGACACGGTTGGGCAGGCGCTCGACTGGATGCAGGAACATCGTATCGGACAACTTGTCCTCACCGATCAAACCGGGTATCAGGGTATTATTAGCGAAGAACTGCTGATGGACGTCGTAACCGACGAACAGCCATTAGGCAGTGTTATGCACCTGTTCGATCAGCTGTACGTATACGAAGGGCAGCACCTGTTCGAGATACTGGGTCTGGTACTCAAGAATCGGATGGACGTGGTGGCGGTGCTTAACGAAGGCGGTGAATTTTCCGGTACCATTTCTACGGCCGAGCTGCTTAAGCAGTTTGCCAACGAACTGGGTGTGCAGGAAATCGGAGCTATACTGATTATGAACCTCAACGAGCGGGATTACTCGATGGCCGAGATTAGCCGACTGGTTGAGTCGAACAACGTTAAAATTATCAGCAGCTATTACGCCAGTGCCGCCTATGGAATGCCCGATCGTTCCCGGCTGACGCTGAAACTCAATCGACGTGAAATTGCGCCGGTCGTGTCCACGCTCGAACGGTTCGGTTACCAGATCGAAGCGGCTTTTGCCAATGCTCCCGTTGAAAGTATCGATCAGGAGCGGCTTGATTCGCTGATGCGTTACTTAAGTACGTAACAGTTCCAGCGCAGCACAGTGGTAGAAATAAAGGGTCCCTGTATATGGCCTTGCACTAATCACGTCACGAATGAAAATTGCCATTCACGGGCGCAACTTTCCCGAATCGGCCCGGCCGTATATTCAATCGATGTT
>Ga0265780_10010714_pt1 | contig 10910 bp, 13 predicted proteins | sample P1T30metagenome_FD_192432 | JGI IMG/M metagenome (GOLD analysis project Ga0265780, IMG submission 192432) | Plant litter microbial communities from East Loma Ridge, Irvine, California - P1 T30 | ecosystem: Environmental > Terrestrial > Plant litter > Unclassified | place: USA: California... | reverse complement strand
ATCCTAAAGAATATTTCGTTTTTGGCGAGAGCCATATAGAGGCCGGTGCCAAAGCCCAGATGGATGTGGCTATGAAACTACCCGTAACCGTTGCAGGCGCGCTAATGCCCGATGCCCACCAGGGGTACGGCTTGCCAATTGGTGGGGTGCTGGCTACCAAAAATGCTATTATACCATATGGTGTGGGCGTAGATATTGGCTGCCGTATGGCGCTGTCGGTTTATGATATCCCGGAGAGCCATTTTTATGAGAATGAAGCCAAGTACAAGCGTGAGCTTATTGCCCATACCAAATTTGGCGCGGGGCACGGGTACTATGGTCAGTATAAGGCCGATCATGCCGTGCTGGACAGTGCCGACTTTAACCTGAACCGCTTTGTAAAGAACCTGCACGATAAGGCATGGTCGCAACTGGGTACATCAGGTGGGGGCAACCACTTTGTGGAATTCGGAATTATAGAATTTGATGCTACCGATGAGGCACTTGGCGTCCAGAAAGGGCGTTACCTGGCTTTGCTAACACACTCGGGATCACGCGGTTTTGGCGCCACTATTGCAGGGCATTACACCCGCCTTGCCAAAGACCTTTGCAAGCTGCCTAAAGAGGCTGCTAACCTTGCCTATCTTGACCTTAACAGTCAGGAAGGACAGGAGTATTGGATAGCCATGAACCTTGCGGGAGATTACGCGTCGGCGTGCCACCAGATTATCCACGATAAAATGGCAAAAGCAACTGGAGCACAGGTGCTTACAAAGGTGGAGAACCACCACAACTTTGCCTGGAAAGAAATTTTAGATGGGCAGGAGGTTATCGTGCACCGTAAAGGTGCTACCCCGGCCGGTAAGGGCGTTATGGGTATAATTCCCGGCAGTATGACGGCCCCAGGGTTTTTAGTGCGAGGCAGGGGCGAGGCCGCTGCTATTAACAGCGCATCGCACGGTGCAGGCAGGCAAATGAGCCGTACGCAGGCCATAAAAAGCATTACCAAAGCCGAGATGAAACAGGTGCTTAAAGACCACGGCGTGAGCCTAATAGGCGCCGGACGAGACGAAGCTCCCATGGCTTACAAAGACATTAATATGGTTATGGCTGCACAGACGGATCTTGTTGATGTTGTTGCAAAATTTACTCCTAAAATTGTACGTATGGCCGATGATGGCAGCCGGGAAGATTAAAATATCTGGCACTATTTTGTAAAAATAAAGTACTATATTTCTATATATCTAAAGCACCGTTTTTTGGTGCTTTTTTGCTTTTAATATTTCACTTTTTGTATAACCGGTAGTTTTAAAAAGGCTTAATATTTCACTTTCGGACTTTGGAATCGCGTTTTGGTGATTTTTTATAGGTCTGTATTGCAGTTGTTTATATTTTACACTTCACTTTGTGTTTATTTTATCCTAAAAAAGGAGCCATATTTTCTTAAAAACAAAATAGCGGTGTGAAATATCAAAATTTACATTGCCCTAAAATTTACTGAAAAACCTGCTTCAGTACTTTGGCTCAAAACGCGTTGTAACTTTGCAGTGCCAATATTTCTTTTAGCGTTGCTTTAATTGCAATGATATAATTATTTGGCGTTGCTTAATGCTATATTTTGTTATTTTTATTGATATGGTTATGGCTGCCCAAACCGGCCTGGTTGACGTTGTTGCCAAATTTACACCCAAAATTGTACGTATGGCTGATGATGGGAGTAGAGAAGATTAGAAATATAAAACCCCAAGCGTGAGCTTGGGGTTTACTTTTAATTAAAATCATCTATATTCTTTCAACATCTGATAATCTTAATTCTTCCTTCAATTCTATATTTTTAAGACGACTATCGTATTTATCCATAAGGACAACATTAAATCGTTTAAAATATTTGAAAAAATCTTTTGATTCTAAATCAATCATAATCTTTACTAAATGTGGGTTGTCCTTATCACCTACACTTTTGTCTAAACATAATAAACTGCACGAAAAATAATCGTGTTCTCCAGAATAGAAGTTTACGCCTACAGCTTCATATCTTGATGGATCTATTCTTTGTGATTTCATTAAATCATCTAAACTTTTAAAGTCGCTAATGTCAGCCGCAGCTGTGCCTATAAAATCATTATATTGTACTGATGCTTTCATTAAGTTGTAATTATATAGTACGGCACATCAGTGCCGTACTAATATTAAAATTATTTATCCTACCTGTTTATAAATATCACTGTAAACGATTCTTTCTATCTGCTCAGTAGTCAGAGGTTTTAGTCTAACATTCATATGGTCTGTCTTATAATCTACAAGTAATTTTGGAAATCTGTGCGTCCACTCTGTAAGGCTTTCTTTTGATAATGGAAATTCACTTTTGATATCACAAAGCTGAATCTCTTTGTTTTTTCCTGAACCAGAGATATCCTTAAGCATGTCTTTGTCGTGTTTTATAAATTTTCTAATGGCATACCTATAAAAACAACTGATATTTGAAGTTGCTGAATTTTCCAATCTAACAATTTCTTTTGGTACAAAAATCACTGCCTTACCATAATCGTCAATAGGTAATTCTACTTCTTGGATTTCCCACTTGAACGTGAGATGGTTGAATATGTCTTTTTGCTTCAATTTAGCCATGGGAATTTTTAATAAATTACATTGCTCCTGTGTAAATCCTATTAGGGCTGATTTAATTATTTTAGTAGTAATGTCGCTTACTCTATCACAGCTAATATCTTCAATAAATAATTCTACATCTGAAAAATGACTAAGTATTCCAGTTTTTACAGCTTTGTTTGAAATTATAGCCTTAATTAACTTTGGTTTGAGCTTTTTGCCAATAGAATTCCCCGTGTGTTTAGAAAAGGCATAGCCTAATCTAGTTTCATTAGGTTCGCTTAAGCCAGACAAAAGTCTGTTCATTAAAGCAGCATCTTTCAGTTTGATGCTTTTGATTAACTCACCCCAAAATGCTTCAATATTTAACTGCATATTGGTGTAGAGTTTACTGCTCTTGCCCATTGCTTCAATAAGTCTAGGGTCTATAAATAAAAGATTGTCAGTGTCTAACTTAACATCTATAAAATCTAAGTGTTCTTGGGTTTTGCCCAAATGGTATTGTAGAGATATGTTCATGTTTAATCTAAGATTAAAAATTAATATTATTTAAATCAAATTCATTTTGTCTTTACGACATTCCTTGGTACGTTACTATTTATTAATCATTAATTTTTTTAAATTAAACATTAGGTTAATTGAAATTAATTTTTACTTTTGCACTCGATTTTGTTGGCTACAAATTTCGACTTCGAAGAAAAAAGAATAACTGTTACTTATGAAATAGTTATTGAAATATAAAGATGATTAGACTCTACAAGAGGCTGAAAATTTAATAAGCAATTAGGTGTAATTTAACAAGAATTATGCCAAAATTTTTATTATGGCAATTTGTCTGCTAATTTTCGCTGTGATGTCAGTTAAAATCGTTCAACTACAGCTTTTTTGTTAGTTCTTTCTCTTGTAGATTACTATATTTTTGTGTTTGTGACTTTACTATATTTGTGTTGTAAGCATAACACCATATGAAATTTATTTACGGCTTAATATTTCCCTCACTATTTTTTATCAACACACTTTGCGCGCAAACAGCGGTAAGTGCTGATTATGTACCTGCAGAGTGGAGCGAAATACAATTCGATTCGCTTGCTATTGTTAATCGTATGGCTTACGCCGATACGGCTAATTTTATGCACGAAAAAATATACCCCTGTGCGCGGTGTTACCTTCGGCCTGAAGTGGCTAAGGCACTTTTAGAGGCTAACGAAATTGCCAAAGATAAGGGTGTTACCCTTGTAATTTACGATTGCTACCGTCCGTATAGCTACCAGTATAAAATGTACGAAATTGTAAATAATCCTACCTATGTTGCAAAGCCGGGCAAGGGCTCTAACCACAATCGTGGTGCCGCTGTAGACCTTTCCCTTATGGACGAGAACGGCCAGCTGTTGGATATGGGGGGCGCGTTTGATGATTTCTCTGCAATCTCTAATTATGCCGCCAACGGGCTCACTAAAGAGGCACGCAAAAACCGCAGGCTACTCCGTAAAATAATGACGCGTGCTGGCTTTAAGCCTTACGAAGGTGAGTGGTGGCATTTTGATTACAAACAAAAACGTTACGAAACATCTGATTTTAGGTGGGATTGTAACCTTTAAATAATCTGCATATTGCAAATTCAAACGTCAATTAAGCACGCTTGTATAGCCGTTTTTATCTAATGTCGCTTATATTTGTACTTATAGAAATATGACTATGGAACTTAAACTGAACAGGCCTATCTGCTTTTTCGACCTCGAAACTACAGGTACCGATATATGTAAAGACCGCATTGTAGAGATATCAATATTAAAAGTATTTCCTAACGGTAATAAAGAAAGTAAAACGTGGCTGGTAAATCCAGAAAGGCCTATACCACCGCAAACTATTGCCTTTCATGGTATAACCGATGAAAAAGTAGCTAACGAGCCTACTTTTAAACAATTGTCGCATCAGGTTTATAACATGATAAAGGATGCCGACCTGGGAGGTTATAACTCCGACCGTTTTGATATCCCATTACTTGCGGAAGAGCTGTTGCGTGCCGGGCTGGACTTTGATATGAAAAACCGCGTATCGGTAGATGTGCAGACGATTTTTCATAAAAAAGAAGAGCGTACCCTTAGCGCTGCCTACAAGTTTTACTGCGGGCAAGTGTTAGAAAATGCCCATACGGCGGCGGCCGATACTGCCGCTACGTACGAGATACTTAAGTCGCAGTTAGACCGTTATGAAGACCTTGAGAACGACATGAAAGCCCTGTCGGAATTCACCACCCGTAAAAAATCGGTCGATTTTGCAGGATTTATAGCGCTTGATGATAAAGGAGAAGAAATATTTACCTTCGGCAAGCATAAAGGCGCTAAAGTAGATAAGGTTTTAGAGCAGGAGCCGGGCTATTATGGCTGGATACAGAACGCTGATTTTCCGTTGTATACTAAAAAAGTGCTAACGGCTATCAAACTCAGGAAATTAAATAATAAATTGGTATAACATTCCAATATCCAAGTATGAAGATTATTTGCATAGGCAGAAATTATGTAGACCATATAGCAGAGCTGCAAAACGAAAGGCCAACGGAGCCGGTTATATTTTTAAAACCCGATACGGCTTTGGTACAAAAGCAGTTTCCGTTTGTAATACCCGAATTTAGCAGCGATGTACACCATGAAATAGAAGTTGTTGTAAAGATCAACAAAGTTGGTAAGTATATAGATGCCAAATTTGCTCATAAATATTACGATGAGGTAACGGTTGGTATCGATTTTACTGCGCGCGACCTGCAGGCAAAGTTAAAAGACAAAGGCCTTCCGTGGGAAAAAGCAAAAGCGTTTGACGGGTCGGCCGTGTTGGGTGATTTTGTGCCTAAAACAGAGTTTGCATCGTTAGATAACGTAAATTTTGAACTCACCAATAACGGCGCGCCGGTACAGGTGGGCAATACAGAGCAAATGCTTTGGAAGATAGATGAACTGATTGCAGCAGCATCGCAATATTTTACGCTTAAAACAGGCGATGTTATTTTTACAGGTACACCCCATGGGGTGGCAAAAGTTAACCCCGGCGATGTGCTGGAGGGTTTTTTAGAAGGAAAAAAATTATTTAAGGTACAGGTAAAATAATGGCTTTAAACTACAATTTATCTAAAGTGTATGCTATATCCGACAATGATGTGGATTTTGCAAAGCAAATAGTGGTGCTCTTTACAGAGGAGGTTCCGCCGGAGATAGTTAACATCCGCGAAGGGCTTAAAGCTAAAGACCACAACAGGGTATACCATGCTGCACATAAAATTAAGCCCACGCTGGATTTGCTGGGCATGGACCTTGCCTATGATGATGTGCTTACCATAGAGAACTGGAGCAGGGCAGAGGGTAAAAAGAAAGAAATTAAAGATGTGGTTAAAAGCCTAAGGCATCTTGTAAAGCTTACGCTTAAGGAACTAAAAAAAGACTATCAGCTATAAATTATGAAAGCAGCCATTGTTACCGTAGGCGATGAGATACTTATTGGGCAGATAACCGATACCAACTCAGGGTATATTGCTAAAGCGCTGGATAAGATAGGTATAGAAGTTTTCGAAATGCTGTCTATTAGCGATGACAGGCTGCACATACTGCACACGCTTGCGTTTTTGCAAAACCGGGTAGATGTTGTAATTATTACCGGCGGCCTTGGCCCAACAAAAGATGATATTACCAAAACAACGCTTTGCGAATATTTTGATGACCACCTTGTGGTTAATCCGGTAGTTGAGGCGCATGTTGTAGCGCTTATAGAAAAAGCGATGCAAAGGCCAGCTTCGCAAATGAATAAAGACCAGGCGCTTGTACCCTCCAAAGCGATTGTGCTGCACAATGCTGTGGGTACTGCCCCGGGCATGTGGTTAAAACGTGCCGATACGGTGTTTGTGTCATTACCCGGTGTACCATATGAAATGAAATATCTGGTAGATAATGAGGTTATACCAAAACTGATTGCAGAGTACGACAGGCCTTTTATTATACATAAAACGATAATGACTTACGGCCAGGGTGAAAGCCTTGTAGCGGAGCGTATAGAAGCCTGGGAGACCGATTTACCCGAATTTATAAAATTAGCTTACCTGCCAAGTCCGGGCAAAGTGAGGCTAAGGCTAAGCGGCTGTGGTACCGATGAGGATGTTTTGCGCAGCAGAATTGAGCTTGAGGCAGAAAAATTAAAGAATATTATTGGCGATATCATTGTTGGGTTTGAGGAAGGTGAAACCATTGAGGTAGTGTTAGGAAGACTGCTTACCAAAACGGGTAAAACAATATCAGCAGCAGAGAGTTGCACGGGAGGTAAAATAGCCCAAATGATAACCAGCGTACCGGGATCATCGGCGTATTTTAAGGGTAGTGCGGTAACTTATGCCACAAGCGCCAAGATAAATGTTTTAAAGGTACAGAGCCAGCTTATAGATGTTTACAGTGTTGTTAGTGCTAAAGTTGCCGAGAGCATGGCTAAAAATGCCCGTGAACTTTTTAACACCGATTATGCTGTTGCCACCACAGGTAATGCAGGCCCTCACAAGGGCGATTCGCCGGCTGAAGTAGGCACAGTTTTTATAGCCATTGCCACCCCAAAAGGTGTATTTAGCCAAAAATTTGAGATGGGGCAGCCCCGCGAAAAGGTAATCGACAGGGCGTCAGGCAAAGCGCTGGAAATAATTTATCAGGAAATTTTAAAAAACTAATAAATTGTGTTTGCGTAATACTTTTATTTTTTGTTTCTTTGCACCCTGATTTTGAATAACGATATAAAAGCGAGAAATAATGTCAAGAGTTTGTGCCCTTACCGGTAAAAAAGCGATGGTTGGAAATAATGTTTCCCACGCAATGAACAAAACTAAACGTAAGTTTAGTGTGAACTTAGTGAAGAAGCGTTTTTATCTTCCTGAAGAAGACAGGTGGATCACTCTTAGGGTAGCAGCTTCTACTATCAAGACAATTAACAAAAATGGTATAGCTGCTGTTTTAAAACAGGCTAAAGCTAACGGGTTTATTAAATAATCCTTACCAAATAAATATATAGCACAATGGCAAAGAAAGGTAATAGAATCCAGGTAATTTTAGAGTGTACCGAGCATAAAGCTTCTGGCGTAGCCGGAACTTCAAGGTACATTACTACTAAGAACAAAAAGAACACTCCGGACAGGTTAGAAATTAAAAAATTCAACCCGGTTCTTAAGAGAGTGACTGTACATAAAGAAATTAAATAATAAAGAGTCATGGCAAAGAAAACCGTAGCATCGTTACAAACGTCTTCTAAGAGGTTAACTAAAGCAATCAAAATGGTAAAATCACCTAAATCAGGTGCTTATACTTTTGTTGAAAGCGTTATGACTCCGGAAGAAGTGGATACTTTTCTTAAAAAGAAATAATTATCCCTACATTATATAAAAAAGCTACTTTCAGATAAAGAAAGTAGCTTTTTTATTTTTTACATTTACCATCGGGAAAAAACAAAGACTATTTAAATACGTATGAATTTCTTTAAAAAAATATTTTCTTCCGAAAAGAAAGAAACCCTTGATAAGGGGCTTGAGAAAACCAAGACATCGTTTTTCTCTAAACTATCCAAAGCCGTTGCCGGAAAATCTAAAGTAGATGATGAGGTTCTTGATAACCTTGAGGAAATACTTGTAGCATCGGATGTTGGCGTAAACACCACCCTTAAAATTATAGAACGCATAGAGGCACGCGTGGCTCAGGATAAATACCTGGGTACGGATGAGCTTAATGGTATTTTACGCGAGGAAATTGCTGGTTTGTTATCTGAAACCCACTCGGGCGAAGCTACAGACTTTGATGTTCCTGCTAATAAAAAACCATATGTGCTTATGGTGGTTGGCGTTAATGGTGTGGGTAAAACTACTACCATTGGTAAACTGGCTTATCAGTTTAAAAAAGCAGGGCATAACGTTGTTCTTGGTGCGGCAGATACGTTTAGGGCGGCAGCTATAGACCAGCTACAAATTTGGGCCGACAGGGTAGGTGTACCTATTGTAAGGCAGCAAATGGGCAGTGATCCGGCATCGGTAGCATTTGATACACTGCAAAGCGCTGTGAGCCAAAATGCCGATGTGGTTATTATAGATACCGCAGGCCGCCTTCATAACAAAGTAAATTTAATGAACGAGCTTACCAAGGTAAAGCGCGTAATGCAAAAAGTAATAGACGATGCTCCGCACGATGTATTGTTGGTATTAGATGGATCTACCGGCCAGAATGCCTTTGAGCAGGCAAAGCAATTCACCGCAGCTACAGAGGTTACAAGCCTTGCTGTAACTAAGCTTGACGGTACTGCAAAGGGCGGCGTGGTAATAGGAATATCAGACCAATTCCAAATTCCGGTTAAATACATAGGTGTAGGCGAAGGAATAGAAGACCTTCAGGTATTTAATAAATATGAATTTGTTGACTCCTTTTTTAAATAGAATAATCTAAACAAACATAAACTTATCCTTCCAACCCAAAAATGAGAAAACTTTCCTTGCTATTTTTTTTATTTTTTGCTACAATCCTTCATGCGCAGGACTCGCAAAGCGGTTATTATATAACTAATGGCGGTCAACGTGTTGAGGGGCAGTTTTTAGAAACTAATTATTTAGATGTTTCTACTCTTAAATTTAAAACAACTTCAGGTAAAAATTTTGAATCTCTTGATACTGATGTTATCAAAGAATTTGGAATTGGCGACGATTATAAGGTTGTAAAGTACACTGTAAAAATAGATGCTACCGACGCCAGCCAGGGCCAGGTAAGTGCTAATAAAGATGCCACCTGGAAACAAGAAACGTTGTTTCTTAACGTTTTGGTTGAAGGTGATGCAACATTGTATACTTATACAAGTGGTAAAGGTATTAAGTTTTTTTATAAGGTTGAAGGTAAACAAATGGAGCCTGAACAGCTCTTGTATAGAAAGTACATGGCAGGGAACTTAGCTACTGCCGAAAATAATAAATACAGGCAGCAACTGTATAACGATCTTAATTGTACCGGCACCAACGATATGAATAAGTTTTTAAAGATTGGATATGTAAGAAAAGATCTTGCACCACTTTTTGAAGAGTATAATAAATGTAAAAACTCTGCTAATAAAGCTTATAGCAATGATTCAGGCAAAAGGGCAAAAGTTTTTTACAGTGTATTTGCCGGGTTGTACAGTGCTAAATTTAATATTGGTGGCATAGACCCTGAGGTTTCGGATGATAAATATATGGCCTTAACAGCCGGTGGCGAGATATTGCTTTTATTTCCATCCGAAAAGTTAGGTGTTTTTTTTAAGGCCGAATATGAAAATATTAACTCGGAACTTGTGAGTGTTTACAAAAGTCCTTACGGAGGTATAACACAAACTACCAGTACTTTTACTACTAAAGGCAGCCTGTTTAATTTTCATGTTGGCCCCCGTTACTATTATAATATAGATGCTAAAAATAAAGTGTTTATTGATGGCGCTGCAGTATTTACTTTCCCTGCTGCCGATCTGGAAGAACGAGTTCAGGTGTCTAACAATACACAAACTTTTGATGTGGTTAATTTATTCGATATAGATTTAGGAACTACGCTTTCCTTTAACGTTGGTGTAGGTTATACATTTAACAACAAATTTTCGATTGAAGCGAGGATTAACACCAATAGGGATTTACTGGCCCACTTAGGTAATGATATCAAAACTACATCTACTTTAATGGGACTTAATTTAAAATATACTTTAAACTAAAATAGTTGTTAAGAATGATGCTAAAAGCGTAACCTGTATAGCATTAATTGCAGTTTGCACTTTACGTATCGTTACGCTTTTACTAATCTTTACATTCTAACTATCTTTCCAAGTAATTGATTCCGAAAGCTTAAAGGGTAAGGAATTGTATCTATACAATGTTCATTTCATTAAGGTTTTAATTTACATAACCTTTAAGCTGATGCTGTTTTTTTTGGCTTTAATAACTAAATTTGCCTTTAGAATATTTTACTTATGAAACATATTTTGTTAGTGCTGCTGGCGTCTTTTACCCTATTTTCATGTGGTGGTGGCGTTAGTAGCGATGATATTGCTAAGTTAAACGGGTACTGGGAAATAGCCAGCGTGAACATGCCTGATGGTTCTGAAAAAGACTATAAGGTGAATCCCACCATCGACTTTTTTAAGGTAGAGGGCAAGGCAGGTTTCCGAAAAAAAGTAATGCCGCAGTTTGACGGCAGCTATAGGGTAAACGACCTTTCGGAAAAATTTACCATAACCGAGAAAGATGGCAAGACCTTTGTAAATTATACTACCCAATATGCCAAATGGCAGGAATAGCTATTAGAACTAAA
>Ga0265780_10010713_pt1 | contig 10910 bp, 14 predicted proteins | sample P1T30metagenome_FD_192432 | JGI IMG/M metagenome (GOLD analysis project Ga0265780, IMG submission 192432) | Plant litter microbial communities from East Loma Ridge, Irvine, California - P1 T30 | ecosystem: Environmental > Terrestrial > Plant litter > Unclassified | place: USA: California... | reverse complement strand
GCATTATGTGGAGAGGCCACGATCGTTGCTCCTAAAGTTCGGCGTTTCAGTCACACTAGTGAAGCGCCCCCCGTTTCTGCGGGAGCTACCACCTCGCATTCGCGAACTTCACGACCGCTCTCAGTTTGGCACCACGCGTACTTCCAATGCGTGAGTCCGGCCATGCGCAAGTTGTTTGGATGTCGACGAAACATCTCAGACCCCATCCATCTGAAGCTGGTTGTTGCTCAATGCCACGCTTTGGCCACGTCCTGCGACGCCGAAACAGGAACGCTGATCGCCAAATTTGCACATCCATCGCGATCTGGGGACTAGCAGGTTGTTTGAAACCACCGGTCTATCCCCGCGCAAGGCTGCATGTGCCGTATCCGCGACGGTATATAGCAGGTCTATCATGCAACACTATAATCATGCGACAAGCCTACCACGTCCATCCATGCTTCCCAGACATCGAGATTGAAGATTCCCGATAACCAGGAACAGTTGCGTCATGCTGCACGCGTGTTGAAGCACCTTACTTATCATCTCTGCGACAGTGCATATGTCTTCTGCTATGGACATCATACACCCGTCCTTATGTACTGACATCCGTCAGCACTGTCAGTCTCGCCGCTAGCGCCTTTCAACCACACGGGGTGTCGATGAGCAAGATGGATCACATAGAGGAGACCTTCTACTCGGGGAAAGAGATCGCAATCGAGCCCGATCTTGGAGACTTGCGGAAGTCGACCGACAAGGCCCTGCCGGCGCCGCCCAAGACACCGAAGAGGGTGTTGATGAAGTACCGGTTTTCTGCGATCCTTTCGATCGCATTTGCGGCAGCAAGCTTCGTCTTCACGCTGGTACTGGTACTGGCGGGGAGCAATGAACATATGTTTGGTGGACAGTACATCGTGGCAGTACGTATACCGACCTTGGTGAAATGAAGACAAATGTTGACGAACCGCAGCTGAATACAAGTACAATCGCCCGAGAGAGCTTGCAGTCAGATCCAACATTGAGACAATCGGAAGGCGTGGACGGCGAGGCACTAGCAGACGTCTACTATCTCTATCTCAGGACAGTTTGTTCGGGCTCTACTTCCGATGCTCAGGACGATGCTTCCGATATTGTTGTCGTAGAACTATGCGAAAGCTATAGCGAAGCCAGTGACAGTGAGTAACACAATGCCAAAGGCGTTTGAGGCTTGACTGACCATACTTCTGTAGGGCTATTGACACTGACATCGCCGACTGATGGGTCTAAAGACCCACTATCCCCTATCATTCTAGTCTCAACACTCCTCAGGACTATGGCTACCGTATTGGCCGGCGTGCGATACACTGTCTTCGCCTCCTTACTCGTCTTGCTCGTCGGTGCTGGGTTCTCCGCCGTCTCCGCCATCCCATCCATCATCTTTCCGCATTCGAAACTTCTCGCCTACTTCAACATCTTCTGGCCATTTCTTGCGAGCGCGTTCGCCTTTGTCGCCGCCGTGTTGCTCACGGTGTTGATCTCTGGGGTCTTCTCAGTGGCTGGTGACATCATCGGCGTTGCTGGGGGGAAGCTGATACAAGGTACATCCGTGCTTCTGATCGTATGGCTGGTATATGTACTAGTGTCGTTGTCAGTCGCTTACTGGGGCGTGGTATGGCTCGTGGAAGTCAGGCGATCAGGCCTCACCAGGAGAAAGAGAAGTGATGAAGAGGTGGGGAACTGGAAGAATATCGGGAAAGAGATATGGAATGACGTAAAAGGAACGAAACGATTATGATACCCCGCTCATATGTCGTACGCGGCACATCGTAGCAAAAGCATCCAGGTCAACTGTGCGTTACATTCCTGAGTATCTCGTGCTATGGTGAACGTGCACACACCCGACTTGTGCCGGTGCTAATCGGTACTTGCTCGCATGTTTTCCAGCATATTCAGTCAGATCAGAGTCATGTGTCGAGAGTGTCCATCTTGGGGTGTGATCCAAGGCACGTGCGGCGTGGAGAGTCACTTTCTGAGTTGTGTCAAAGCTCTGAGTTTCTTTGTGTCGAGTTGGCCCTCAACGGTACGCGCCAACGATTGGTTATCACAGATATTCGCTTCCGTTAGAGTCATATCGACTCCTGTATCGTAGCACAAAAAGGTTCAGTAACACCACGAGCCGCTGCTGGGTACACTAAAGGTGACTCGCCAGCCGTATCTGACACCACAGACCACTCAGCCAGACTCACTCCTTCTTCCGCCATGATGCTCGTTCTGAGTTGAGTCATTTGGATAGCACTATAAAAGGCCTTCTCTGGTCAACAGTCTCTTGCCTTAACGCTACCGAACCAGCATTCAAGAATCCAACGATTAATCCAGCAAGCCGTACGTATCAACGGCAAGCCGATCAGCATCAACTATACCAACCAAATCCTTGATTTATCACCTTCGAGTCTATTCACGAGCCAATATGTCTAAATCTCCCGTTATGCTCCAGCCGGAAGAGTTGACTAAGGTCAAAAATTACGAACACAACCCTTGGTCTTATGAGGATGGCAGTCTCATACACCCTGGTGAATATCCCGGTTGTTACCCAAGCACAAAAGAGATCGAGGAACAGGACGTCCCAAAGGGATTCTGGCGTGCTCACGACAGAACTAACGAAGATATCAACAACTCACAACGTAGTCAGAACAAGGTTCATGAGAGGTTTAAAGAACTCGATGCGCAAGTCGAAGCGCACGGCTTTAAGTGGATGCCCGAATTCAAAGATTACAATGGCGATCAGATCATGGATTTTCTTAAGGAGGCGGGAGGAAATATCCGCAACCTTGTTGGAATGGGTCTAGGTAGTCTCGCTGACTGCGAAGAACAAGACTTTGAGGACAACGTGCGAGCACACTTCTTTCTACGCACGCTCTTTTACACGCTCAGTAAACGGGAGCATGAAAAGGCGAGAAGGAATAACCTAGTGAGTTTGAATCCCCTAATCAGTTGCGTGGCACAAAGCTAATGACATCGTTCCTTACTTTAGGCTGATCCTCAAGGCTTCAAAATCTATTTTGAGGATTCCAGATACGTCTACAACGATAGGGCATATATCAAAGGCTGGACCCTGCATCAAATCTATACCGATAACAAACGCATCGAGATTATCCCCGAGTGTAACGGGCGTTCATTCCGTGGCACCCACGGAAGTAATGGGGACTACATCTTCATCACCTTCAAGCCCGATGATCCATTCCGCCAGATTCTGGCCGCCTACACATACAACAAGGGGTCTAATGAGAAGCTATGGACGGAAGAAGCAGATCCCATTATGCCACGTGCAATCATCTGACGACGCGCGTTCGAGGAATTCGGTGAAGACAAAACCGACCAGCGTGTTGCAGATTGGTTCAGCAGATACTCAGTTGTCCATCAGTTTACAGAGGAGGACAACAAGATGTTTGGTGGAACAATGTGGCTTCACATCTTGAAGCCTGAAAGCCAAGACAATAGTCCCGAAGCTCTGGGTGTACAAGACTCAGCTTAGGTATGATTGGGAAATGTGGACGGATGTAACGATATATACAAGGATATTGGCTGTATACTATAGGGTGGGACGGTCGAGGCATGGCTCTCAAGGTTGTGTAATTAGATGCTGGCAGTCCATAGAATGACACTGTGGTAACATGTTTGGTTCTACAAATTTCATGTTAAACCTCTAGACATGGACGCGAATATTGAGGCACGATACTTGACTGGGACGTGAGTTCGACCAGGTGTGGAAGAAGCTTATGGCTGTTGAGATCATGGTGAAATACTGCTAGAGAAATCTCATGTACCATAAATTTGCCCCACTGTGTGTAGCATACTGTAGATTTCGAAAGATTCTGAAAGAAGGCTTCTAGACAGATATCTCTTGTGCAAGCGCTCTGTCACTATGCTGACGCACGTTTCATGCATAACAAATGTAGAGAGCAATAAGATGATATGTACAATAGCGTGCAGTCACTGCCTTTGAAAGACACTTTCTCAACAAGAGCCGATAGGTAGTGGTGCATGTCAATTCGAACATTGGCTATAAAAGATCCAAGCATCTGCTATGGCTACATTCCTCGCATGTTACGCCCAGAGGTTGCATCATTGTACGACGTTCTTCGAGTCGTTGCTAAGTGCGCAATCACCGCACTTGCACGGTTGCCTGCAAGCGACATTCCTGTTACCAGAGCTGAACAGATCGCTTTGAGTAATCGGGATACAGCACCAGTCCCCGCGTGTGAGTCGAAGTATTGCTGCAATCATGAACAGTGGCACCAGATGGTTCGTGGGCCATTTTAGCCGTCTTAGCATCTCGCGGAGGTGAGTTCTACGTTTCACTGAACAGTCATATTATCATTGATACAACTGTACCACGAAACGATTCGATATTAGAGTCATAGACTGAGGAGTATAAAAGGCAGCTCTCGTACGTTTCTTCTTTTGCAACCACCAAATCCATACATACATTCCCACGACACAAGCTCAACAAGCCACGAAGACCATTCCATCATCATGCAGGCGCCACAGCAAGCCCAATCATCAGCAACAACCAACCGTATTCCTGACGCGCAAAAGGCTATGATTAGGGCTACCATTACACAGGTCCCTGACAACGAAAGCGGACCATGGAGAGATTTCGACAAAGTCGCCCACGTTGGACACACGGGTATAGGAAGGCACGCTACCACTCAAGAGCTCGCCGAAGAGAGTCCGCCTTGGATCGAAGAAACGCGTTCTGAATTCGCTCTATTTTGGTATGCGCCAGACATCAGACCATATTGGTACCATAACCTTGGCGCCTCGGTAGCATCCCTGATGTTGCCGAAGATTGGCTACACTGGTCTAAAGCGTCCCGACTCCACCATAGACCGACCCAAGCCAGAACGATTTGGAAACGATGATGAGTTGGGAAACATGTTGTATACACGAACAACCATTCGAAGAGTGCTAGTAATGGGCCTGGGCACAATGAACAGAGCTGTAATGGGAGAGGACGGGTCCGATGAGTTCGTTCAAGCCCTCAGAGCCCATCTTTTGGCGCGCGTGGTAATCTGCGCTCTGCTCCACAAAGCAAGATTGTCCAATTCGTAAGTCTGAACCATCGCTATTAATATAAACTAACATAGTATTTCAAGGCCTGATGCTCTTCCGTTGGAGATCATCTTCGAGGATCCTTACTACACGGAATGGGACATCAAATTCTTACGAGAGGAATTCATCGTCAACCCTCCCGAACCTCACAGCCCACTCGTGAATGTCCGCGCAAGTAATAACGGAAGTGGATGGAACGGAATAAGGCAAGACGAGAATGCGTACGCGTTCATTACGTTAAATCTGACCACTCCGCTTCGACAAGTCCTCGCTGGACACACCTGGGGCGAGGAGACACCTCACGCTGGATCCGCAAACACCCCACGATCGAAGAAACCCAGTCTCATCATTTGCCGACCCCCAAACCAACAATTCAGCAAGGACCAGAGTGATACTCGTTTTATGGATTGGCTAGAGAAGTATTCTCCCGGGATGAAACTATTCGCGGCCAATTTAGAGGGAGTGGGAAGTCAATGGGCTTTTTACTTGGAGTCGGACGACTGAAGACTGGTAAAAGTAGCCCATTGTGGCGAGTGGTACAGTGAGGCTAGCAATCTATAGATGCAGATGAAATGAAGATGAAAATGCCCATCGGACATGTCTTCTACACGTAAAATGGTGACCTCAGCATGGCCTAAATTGGTGTTCTAGAAGGCAAGCTCAACGTTCCTGCGCTAGCGGGGTGGCGAACAGGACGTGATCGTCAGCCAATCATGGCGTGAGACAGCCCCACCGCCTCCACTAGCGCCAAGCTCAGGGTCAAGTACTCCACAAACTTCGAGAGCTGGACCCCTCTGCCCTTCACACACTCTGCAATTGTTCCTTACGACTGCCCAACATGCGGTCTTCAGTCTCTACCGCGACAGTGCCGTCCCAGGAGCCTGTTCCCCGAAGTTTCACTGTCAAAGGGGAGAAACAGCAGGAGCCAAAAGCCAAGAATGAACACGATCACTTTTTCTGGACATACACCGAAGAGCCCCATAGGACCCGGCGAATGGCCATTATCAAGGCACACCCTGAGGTATGTTTGGTATCAAACTGTTGCAATTGAGCATCACCTAATTGGGTTCAGGTCACGAAGCTCTGTGGCCCTGAGCCTCTCACCAAATACGTCGTCCTACTCGTCGTCTCGATCCAAATCCTCTGCGCATACCTCCTTCGCAATACCCCCGTCATATCATGGACATTCTTCCTTACCGCATACGTAATCGGTGCTACGGCCAACCAGAACCTTTTCCTCGCCATTCACGAGATATCGCACAACTTGGCTTTCCGATCGCCTCAGGCAAACAGGATCTTTGCCGTGTTTGCGAACCTGCCAATTGGCATTCCATACAGCGCCTCTTTCAGGCCCTACCATCTGACGCATCACAAGTCGCTGGGTGTCAATGGCCTTGACACCGACCTGCCGACTGCTTTTGAGGCTATCTTCCTTGACTCAGTCGCTGGCAAGGCCTTCTTCGCGACATTCCAGATCCTCTTCTACGCCCTCCGACCTATGTTCGTTTACGCCCTGCCAATGACCAAGATCCACCTTTTCAACGTCGTTGTACAACTGGCTTTCGACTTCGCGCTCGTTCGATTCGCAGGAGGAAGGGCATTGGGCTACCTGATCATGAGCAGCTTTCTCGCCGGATCTCTCCATCCGTGCGCAGGCCACTTCATCGCCGAGCACTACGTTTTCGAGAAGCCCAAGAAGGACCCGTCGAACCCCGCCAACAAGATCCCACTTCCCGAGACCTACTCGTACTACGGACCTCTCAACTTCTTCACCTACAACGTCGGTCTGCACAACGAGCACCACGACTTCCCTGCGATCCCCTGGACGCGCCTCCACGCGTTGAACCGTATCGCGCACGACTTTTACAAAGACTTGCCGCAGCACAAGAGCTGGGTGTATGTCATTTGGCAGTTCATCTGGGACAAGGACATCAGTCTGTGGTGCAGGATCAAGAGAGAGGAGGGCGGACGCAAGGTTGGCGCTGGCAGTGGATGGAATGAGGAAGAGCTGGGCTCCAACGAAAAGAAAGGACCCATCCCTGGTGTCTTATAGATCATTTTTGGATGGTTTGCATATTTGGCGTTCTGAGCGGCCTGGTTTCATAAGAGCATAGAATCAAGAAGTATTATTCGTTACCAACAAATTCACATTGCAATACAATGCATCCTTACAGTAGTGGCCAGTCTGTTCGTGCTGACAACACATAGCACGACCAACATACCTCCAATCTAGCATCACACTTCTGCCATCCAGCTCAAACATGACCCACAGCAGCAAGCTGCCAAAACGTCTCTCCCTCCCTCTTCACCTCCTGACAGTAGGACCACCTCGTCCTACCCACAAACGCCATCCCCGGAAACATCCTGGCCAACTCCGCCGCCGGCGACCCCCTCGGGAAAGGCCCCTGGGTCGGTGGCGTCGCTCCATCCACGCCCACAGCATGCGCAGGATACTGCGGATAAAACATCAAGTGCGTCGCCCTCAATATCTTGTAGAACGGAACCAGAAAACCGAGATCTACATCCCATGTCCACATCCATGACTGCTTGACAGGAGCCGGTATGGTAGTAGGCGCCGTACCGATCCCCGCCATTGTAACCCAGAGATCTATACCGTCTTTCCTCTCGGCGAAGATGGAACTAACCGCTACACTCCGGTCATCAGGTGTAGATTCAACCGTCAGCACGACGTCCTTGATGAAGACGGTCGCGGGGGTGGTGGCTGTTCGGCGCAGGCGGAATTTTATCGCAATCATGTCTTTAGTTTCTTCCCCGAGGAAAGGGAGCTTTGGGCCAAACGTCCATTCGTACTTTTTTGATATTCCGATGCTGAAGGTCCAATTGTCGTTGTTGGAGTAGGTGAGGATTGTGCGTTGGGGCGTCTCTGTTACGGGGGCGTAGAAGTAGGGGGACGGCGGGGGGTAGGTGGCTGGGTCGCCGGCGGTGAAGGGGTGGGTGTTTTGGGGTGGTGTTTGCGTTGCTTTGCTTAATGGCGGCTCTCTTGGGCCACCGAAGTAGTGGAACTTCGGAGGCTGAAACGGATCAGTCCCCCTCGATGTGGTTCGGGGCGGCGGAGGCCTTTTGAAGCCTGGTGCATCGGAGGCAGGCGCCGGGGGAGGTTGCGCTGGGGGAAGTTTCGCTTGGGGAGCTCGCGCAGTTGGTGCACTGGATGGCCTCACTGCCCGCGCTAGTGTCTTGTTGTAGCTCTTTCTCTTTGCTGAATCGAGCACAACTTCCTGCGCTGTAGTGGCTCGCTTGAAAATCTGTGTTCGCTGCTCGATCTCCGCTGTTGACAAGTGCAGGGTCTTGTCGGGATGGTTCGCGAGCGCAACCCGCCTATATGCCTTTTTGATCACGGCGTCATTAGCTTGGATATCGATACCGAGGACCTGATAGTGATTCGCGTTAGCCATGATCAAATGCAGAAAGAAGACGAGAGTCAAAGAGGTGGCGTTGGCGGTGGTGTGTTGGTTTGGCAAATAGGATTTTGCTTGTACGACACAGAACTAATCGCAGTGATGGTGAAAGTGAGTATGTTGGATAAGGCGCACGCTGCGAAAATATATTCAGCAAATCTCCCGATCGCATGATTGCCGGTTCAGCATCCCAGTTCTGCTGTCCCATCATCCCTTCCCGTCTCCTGCTATCGTCGGCCAAGAGTGGTTGGACATCGATATAGAACCCACAGCTTCTCACAGCTCTTCAAGCCTCTGTACTCCCCGTTCCTTGTCCAACACCACTCTGACCATCCTACCCTTATCATCAAACAGTCCTTCACGCAGGCGCTCTAGGTATATCTCATAGCTCGGCATATACCCATCAATGAACGCGCGAACCTGCTCATCCGACATCCCCGACCCCTTGACCTCAATCATCTTGTGCTCTTGTTGCAGCCGCCACGTGTACACGTTCCTCAGATCATCCGTGTCGATATGAATGAAAAAGTCAAAGTGCTGAGATCCCATGAAGGCGTCACAATAACGCTTGAGGTTGTCGTTCACCTCAGACAAGTGAGGAAGCTGATGGTTTGCAGGGGTGTTGACGGTGAGCTTTCCGGCTTTTGCTAACGAGTGTCGTTCTTCGATGAAAGTCTGTGCAACGGGCTGGAAGCCGACGCACCAGCCTTCGAAGACGACCACGTCGGGCTTCTGTGAAATTGTCGGCCATTCTGATTCTGGTGCCCGGTCGCCTTCGCCGTTGTACTTGCTCTTGTCAAAGCTGGGTATCTTGAGGTCGCCTTTTCCGGTGTACTCTTTCAGATTACCGAAGAATCTTTGAGCTAGCTGCTCGTCATGTGTACCAGGCTGTCCACGAGTACGGTAGAGCTTGTTGTTTGGATCACGATCGCGCTGGGCCACTAGCTCATCATGCGTCTTGTAGAAATCGTCCAGTGAAACTGTGATCGTATGGAGGCCATGGTCTTTCGACAGAATCTTGACCAGCTCTGATGCCCATGTCGATTTGCCTGAGCCTTGCAGGCCAGTGATACCAAGTATGATAGGCTTTGATGGTTCCTGATGTTGCGATTTGATCTTGGGAAGTAGGACTTCAAGCGTCCTGCGAATGTTGTCTGGTAGGCTAGACATGACGCAAACTTTCCGGTATGTGTAGTCCTGCAATCGTGAGGTACGACCAGTGTTGGCTCTCGTCTAGCCCTGGCTGTCATCCGAAGTATATATTAGCGGACATGTATAGTCCGGAGTGAAGTCATTCGTACCCGCCGCATCGATGTCGGCCCGAGCGCACCCCGCACTTTCCACGAGCTGTCAGAGTACCATCTGTCACCACCCCAAAGACAAGGCTGCAAACCGAAAATCTGAAGATGTAACCTACCATGTAGAGCCATGCGCTTACGGTCGTACAAACCGTTATCGCCCCTGCCGTTATATTGCCTATTCCCTCGCTACCGGCAACAACCACCTAGCACGACACCGCCGTGTCAAATTTCCACAACACCCAAACCAATAAGCTACGCAGCGGCACAACACCAAGCAAATTACCGCTGCGGCCTCGCTACCACGATCTAAAGCCAGGGCGAGCAGAAGACGAGTTACAAAGTTACTGCGTTAGGAAAGAAAAGAGGAAAAGTGTGGATTGTGGCATGCGATTTCACGGTTCCGACTGTGACAGTTCACCGCCTCTTACGCTCGTGAACCACTGCAGGTGACGGGGTCGAAATTGCGGTCGCGCAAGCGTCCCAGACATGGTTACGGAAAGTTGTGCGCTGTTCGTGTTTTTCTTGTGGTTCTGCGTGCTATTTTTGGTAGCTAAGAGAATGGAAAGGGACGGTTCAAGTGCGCGAGTCATGCAAGTACGAACTCCTTTCCTCATATAACCGCGATGGCAGGTGCGGGATTCATACTCGTCAGTTTCTCGAGTCTTTTGGCTGTCATCTGGTATACCTCCGGCAATCCCGTTGTGCTCCAGGCTTCTCCATTCATGAGCTTCACCAAGCCAGGCGCTGCTGTGAAGATTCGCGCCATCCCACTGTTCCGATGTTAGCCTCGCACTTCTTCGTGGACTATTGAACTTACTGTCCATGATGGCCGGCACAGATATATTGACCAGGCTTCCCGGGCAGCTCTCCGACGAACGGCACACCATCCGCGCTCAACCCGATGATGCCGCTCCAACTATACTCAAAACCTTCCCCGGGACCTGTAATGGCGTCTTTCCAACCCTCGAATTCCGATTCTGCAAACTTCCTGACATATTTTGTTACACCCTCCAGGTTCGCAAGTCCATCATTGATGCAGTTCTCTGGGTTCTTCTCAACCCATACATCCAGTTCCTTTTGTCCAGGGTTGGAGCCACCGAACATAATGTTGCCATCGGAAGAC
>Ga0265780_10010712_pt1 | contig 10911 bp, 17 predicted proteins | sample P1T30metagenome_FD_192432 | JGI IMG/M metagenome (GOLD analysis project Ga0265780, IMG submission 192432) | Plant litter microbial communities from East Loma Ridge, Irvine, California - P1 T30 | ecosystem: Environmental > Terrestrial > Plant litter > Unclassified | place: USA: California... | reverse complement strand
TGGCACCGTACGTCCCCGCGATAGCAGCAGCATTGAAACATCCACTAACATCGCCCAGGTGACTTGGTCCGTGTTTGCGAGAACATCCCCATCGTTCTCACCGGCAACAAGGTCGACGTGAAGGAGCGCAAGGTCAAGGCCAAGTCCATCACCTTCCACCGCAAGAAGAACCTCCAGTACTACGACATCTCGGCCAAGTCCAACTACAACTTCGAGAAGCCTTTCCTCTGGCTCGCCAGGAAACTCGTCGGCAACCAGACCTTGGTACGTCATTCTGCGAACATGTCGCGTGCCATGTGCTAACAAGCATCCAGGAATTCGTTGCCGCGCCCGCCCTTGCGCCTCCCGAGGTCCAGGTCGACCAGGCCGTGCTCGAGCAGTACCAGAAGGAGATGCAGGACGCCGCCTCCATGCCCCTGCCCGATGAGGATGACGCCGATTTGTAGATATACCAACAGTGCGCTCGCCCAAGCGCTGTAATGGGCAGCATGGAAACGAGTCATGGAACTCGATATGGATGGATGGGAGGGATGAGCCACAGCGTGCGCTCCAGATGTCATTAGCGAAAACGGGGCAAGACACGATGGGCGGAGGCTTTTCTTCCGATGCGGAGCGCCGGACTAGCTGGCGTCTCCCCATAAATGAACAAGAATTAGACAGCACTTAATCTTGGACAATCCATCTGGACCGCAATCACGAATGATGTTCTCTGAGTAGGGTGAAGAAGCTTTTTTCGATCAACTCTATTTTCATGACTCCCTTGAAATCCAAGAGCCGCACCCGGCTCAGCCATACACTCATTCAATCATTACATTTCCAAGATTTTCGAGGGCGACAGCGCCGGCCCTGTGCTTTCAACGCCCGCGTACCATGACGCCTAATCAGAGCGAGAGGTGGTGGGGGTCTGTCGTATGTGATAGTAAATGCTCACTTGTACAAATATTAGATGGAGCGAATGGAACCTAAGAAGAAAGAATCCAAACAACAGCAAAAACATGAATCCAGAATATCGTGACAGTGAGAGGCCTAGGATTTCAACATACTGTGAAGCGAGTCAGTTTGTGTTTTTGAAGGAGGGGATGAGATAACCTTACGGAGCAATCAACTGCGCGTAATTCTGCGGCGGGACATTCCCGCCCTCCTCAATGACATTGCGGATAACATCGTGCTGGTCGATATTGCTCCACAAATGGATGCTCATGGCCTTTTTGCTGTTGAACAGCGTGTGCGCCACGCCCCTGACCTGGCCCAGCACGACGTTGGCAATCGGCCATGTGTTGGAGTACTGCTGCAGCGTGCCGACGTCCAGCCGGATCGACTGCTTGATGATGTCGTCCTGGCCGTCGGGGACCAGGAAGGACCAGTACGACAGGTGCACGACCGACGCCATGACCACGACACATGTGAAGAAGGGGGTGTGGTAGACTAATTCGCCCGGCAGACGCACCAGCGAGGAAATGTTCTCCGCGCTCGTCAGACACTTGGCGGTGTGGATTTCTCGCGTCTGCGTAGGTAGCAGCACTTGGCCCGGCTGCACGCAGATGTTCACGCCCTCGACGCGGCCAAAGCCTAGATTGCTGCGGGGGCGGTGCAGCATGATGGTGCTGCCGGCGTTGACCATGTGTGCTTGGAAGAGCACTTCGTCGACGTGGCCGGAGGAGGAGACGACGTCGAGTTTGGACGCGGGCAGGTGCAGGCGCCAGTTGCACAGGTACTGGTCGACGACGTCGACGGCGTGGTATTCAAAGGTGGAGTCGAGGCGGGCGCATTCGAAGACCTTGCCGAGGATGCGCACTGCGTCGATGAGGTAGGTGAAGGAGGAGAAGATGGGGAGCGTGGGGAGGAAGGCCGAGTCGTCGTAGTCTTCTAGGGTACTTGGGTAGGGGATTTGCTGGGACGTGTTAGTATGTTTCTTGATGAATAAGACGATCTTTACTGCAATGCTTGTGTTGCCTCGCCGTTGTCTTGCATGCGGCCCGAAGATTGCAGCACTAGGTGGGAAATGTTGCCAAGAGTAACCGACAAGTGGGGACTGGTACTTACACCCGAGAAGTACTGCTCGTTCTCACATGGAAGCGGAACGTCTGTAACGACGTCTTTCAACTTGAATTGCACACCTGGGTTGACGGCCGTCATCATGCCGTTGACGGTGAACATGGACCACCATGTTCGTCGCCAACACTCTTCGAGCTGTGGGTCACTACCTCCGTTCATCAGAGCAAACTCCATGCGGTGAAGCCCAATCTCAAGAGTGAGTGCCTGGGCGGTGACGAAGACTTGAGCTGCGCGCGGAACCTCGTTGTGTGCGTGCAGGCCGATGGCGAAAAGCATCAAAGCCTGGACTGAGAAGGCATCGCGCGGGTAGTTGCCGCTGCTGATATGTCGATTCAAAGCCTCCTTGTACATGTCCGTCGGCATGGAAGGAAGAAAACTCGCCCCGAGGAACTGAACCGCATATTCGAGGAGGGGTGCCTGTCGGTCCTTGAAGAGTGCCAGCAACCGGGACTCTGGAAGACAAAAGGGATGTGAGTTGTAGAAGAAGTGGTAAAAGGACTGTACAGCAGTCTCAGGACCGAGATGGCCGAAGCGGTTCAATCTTGCAGTTCCATTGAGGTTGAGCTGAGCTGCTGGAGGCGCAACTTGGTGACCAACGAATCCACTGGGAGGACTGCTCAAATGATTCGCAATCGACACATCGCCATTATGTGAAAACTCAGGCGAGGACAAGTGACCGTTGCTGATTGTCAATTCTGGTCCGGGGATGCCTAGTGGGATTAGACGTGTGTGCTAGAAGAGCAGATATCACTAACCATTGAGGGTCACGGGCCCGCCATTATCTTCCTTGTTCTTCCTCTTTCCTTTCCATCCGCGCCGAGACTTGATATAGGTACATTCGACATTGTCGGTCCTGCATCTTGAACACCTCACACCACCATCACATTTCAAGTGTCTACTGCGACATGGCACGCACGCGACAGCAACAGAGGCTCTCGCTTGGTTGCTAGCCTCTTTCTGGGCACTCTTGATGCTGTGCTGCGAGTCCTTTCGGCCATTTTCCGACGCTGACGGGGGAGTTTGAACCGGCGGGGTGCTGCCATTGAAACTCCCATTCGTGCTGCCACCGGGTGAAAGATGAAGAGCGCGCGACGGAGACACAGCCGAAGTTGAGTCCAGCGGTAAGTCGTGACCGTGACCCCAGTAGCCCTGCATTGTCTGACCAGGCAATGCCATAGCTGAAGGAGGCATCCGGAACGGAGATGGGGGGAAGGCGACTACGAATCTGTGTATTCCGAGTGCTGCCGGCGTCGCGACATGTGCATGTGGAGTGTTGAAGATGTCGAGGAAGCCGCGTTCTTGCCGTCAAACGTCATCACGTGCGCGCTAGCCTGATGAGCTTCGCGCGAACCAAAAGCTGGCTGTTTGCATCTCTCCCTTGCTTTGCTGTGGGCGACTACTTCTTTGTTACTGCTGTGCTACCTGCAACCCTCCTCTTTCGCTTCTCCTCGCGGCCCACTAGCCATTCGTGATCATTGTTCTCCGCCATCTGCGCAACCGTTGGTCCCGTCTCCGATGCGATGTGGAATTTCTTCGCTTGGACCCGGCACCGGCTCGCTAAGTCGATACACTTCTCAAGCCACGGGTAATGATTCGCCAGCTGCCTGTTTCGACTACTGTACACATGGCGGGTCATCGCATCCCTCGATCTTGTCTATCGCCTCGGCAGAAGGCGGGGCTCGGGATTGGCCTTGGGTGCGCGCTCACAGCGACAAAAGAAATGATCAGGTTCAACAAGTGCCTGGTCTTCAATGACGGAACGATGTCCGTTGGTGCGTGGCCTTGTCTGACCTTTCAGCTGAGACGGACGTTACACAGTTCACGGCCTGACCGCTCACCAACACCATCCACCTCATGCATGTTAGGCTTGGCCTTTTCAACAAATTTGTCTTATCAGATAGTGTTGACGAGGGCGCACAAGCGAGATCAGCTCTGTCGTACCACAGTCATCCAACTGCTAGCAAGTGGAGGTGGCGACGATATATCTGGTAATGATCCCCATCCTGCAACATATGAATCGCGTCGACAGCGCCAGGGAAATACGATGCACATTACTTTTGAACTTTTGGTATTATGTTTTATGCCAACTCTCTAGCTGCTAAATGAATTGTGGAATCTTTGATGATGTAAAAGAAAAGGAAAAAGACGCCTTGCTGTCAATGCGAAATAGAAAAGGGGAACGGTGGTCAACACTGGTTTGTACCAAGAGAAAGGAAACGGGGTCACCGACACCATGAAGGACTACCCTCGCGCTAGCAGCTCATCTCATCGGAAGAGACCACATCTGCACAACGCGCCTTGGTGAAGTTCCAGACATCACCAGAGCAGTCGTCGAGAGTCCTTTCTGCCCGCCACTGGAGCTCCTCTTCTGCTCGTCGAACTTCAGCAACGCAGAAACCAACGTCGCCAGCTCTTCGGCCAACCTCACGCGCTGGGATGGCTCTACGTGAAGCCTGCTCTAGGCTGGAAAGCACTTCGCGGACCGTATGGCCTCTCCCTGTGCCTGCAAGGATGTGTTAGAATGCATCAACCAAAAGGCCTGGCTTGGGCACTTACCAAGGTTGTATGTTCGGAAAGGCGCCTTGATGCGTCCTGCTGCTGATGCTGCCAGTGCAGCAATATGTCCCCTGGCAAGGTCGACCACATGGATGAAATCTCGAACAGCTGTACCATCTGGGGTGTTCCAGTCGGTACCGAATATGTCTAGCACTGGTCTGCTTCCTGTGAGAACAGTGGCGATGACAGGAATCAGATTACTTGGTTTCTGGCGTGGGTCTTCACCCAAAATACCAGACTCGTGGCAGCCGACCTGGTTACTATCAGCTTGTATACTTTGAAACAACAGCATGTCCAACTTACCGGGTTGAAATATCGCAATGCCGTTATGGACCACGACGGGTCAGATCTAGCGACGTCGGCGAGGATGGACTCGCACATGAACTTGGAGCGTCCGTAGGGTGACGTGAGACCCATAACACCGGGTATGACCTCTCGCTCCGAGCCATCGCTATCGACGAAAGATTCCGGATGATGCACGCAAAGTTCTTCTCGCAGAGGCACCCCGCAGTTGGCACCTTCGCCATACACGGTCGCTGACGAGGAAAAGACGAGGTTTTTGATACCGAATTGCTCCAATAGAGCCAAAAAGTCTACCAGCCCGCAGACGTTGTTGCTGTAGTACCGCAAAGGCATGCGTATACTCTCTTCCACTGATTTGTACGCTGCGAAATGGATCACGCCCGTTATTCTTGAAGCTCGCTGGAGGGCGGGTGTTTGCGGCTCATCAGCGCCCATGTCGATTCCCGAGTCTGTGCGTTGCAGTGTCGCATACGGATTGCGCCTTGCTGTTGGTTGCGGCTTTTCGTTCACTGCGTAGGTTGCGTAGCTCGCCAAGACGGTCCGCATTGCGGGGCTGCGGTAATCAAGCTGTCGGAATTGAAGAGTCGGCATCTGTTTCCCCTCTGCCTTGCAGTGAGCCATTGCAAGAGCTTGGATTCGACTCAAGACATCCTCGTAGGAGTTGCTCAGATCATCGACAACGACGACATTGTATCCTTCTTTGAGCAGCTCCAGAGTGGTGTGCGAACCGATGTAACCAAGGCCACCAACAACCATAATGAATCGGGACGCCAAACTGTTAATATCGAGAGGATCTGCTGCGATATCGTCATCGAACAGGACTGATCTCTCAGTCCCAGGAGTGTTTAGCGCCTCGGGCGTCGCGTTCAATGACAAAGAAAACATCGAAGACGACGGCGACGCGGAGCCTGAGAGTGGAAGAGCTTCCATAGCGAATGTAGAATGTGGGATGAGAAAGATGCGTGCTGGATCTCGACTGTCGTGTTCAGGACGGTACGTCGAAAAATCTTTATATGCGCCACATCCTCTTACACCTGAACAGCTTGTTCTCAATTAGGCAGAACCCGCTTGATGGAAGATTTTGCTGTACCGTCCAATATTGTTTATGCTGCTTGGCACGATCCGGCCTCCTGATCCCGACTAATAAGTCATGTCCGGAATCTCGTCAAGTCTAGCACTCTCGAATATAGTCATCATCGCTAACAATCCCTGCTCAATCTACCTAGGATGCCCAACTACGTACCGCGTATGCATCGCACTGCTGCACCCTCCCACACATCGCGATGCAGCCACGGGAACCACAAAAAGGCGAACGTGCGTCAGTCGAGATGCTTCTTTCGCCATCCCAATTCAACCATTAAAGCTTGTCTCGTCGGAGCCACTACAGCTTTTGGCTGCTTTCCAACATGCGTTGAGCACGCTAGAATCAAGGCCGATTTACCACCGCATTTGTGCCTCAGACTTGTTACCCACTTCTATTTCGCGTCTTCCGGTGGCATAGTTGTACCGGTGAGTGACTCGCCGAGACCCATCGGACGATGGCTGGCTCAATACTCGTCCCTCTCTATGTGTACCCCTCCACAGGCGCATGGGAACCTGTCTATGATATGTAAGTGCCGCCAACATCCACCGTAGACCTGTCAGTTTTCTTGACCTGATCAAAATAGGGCCACATCATTTCCTCAGGTGCAGTTTACTGCCGTGATCAATGTTCATGACGGACCAGGCTATGGCGCATTGCCGGACCCTGAGTACTCACACGCCATAACAACTTTAAATGGGTTTAACAATGTACGCACGGTTGGTTACGTGGCCACCACGTGGTGCGAGAGAGACTTGAGTTCTGCCCTCGACGATGTGGCTGCTTATTCCTTCTGGGGCGAATACCAAGACTCGCTGGCCATTGATGGAATATTCGTCGATGAGACTCCTACACAATACTCCCCGGCTTTCGACTCGTATCTGCAAACCATTGCGCAAGCTGTTCACGCAAGTGACGGGCTAAAGGAGGGCTACATCGGTAGGTCAACTTTCTTATCTCGGCACTGATGTTGTAGGGGCCACACGGAAGCCCGATTCCCCAGATCCTTGCTGCAGTTCTGCATGTTGTTGCACCGGCCATATATGTCAGATCCCCGCCCTCTAAGCATTACGCCTGGTATTGGTTTCCATTGCATCGGCAACTGCAGGCGCGCAGGGCTGACGCTGTACCACAGTCCACAATCCAGGCGCCCTTCCTGATCCACAATTCTTCGGAGACTCTGTCTCCCAGGATAATCGCTCCCTCAGACCGGATTTGACTGTAGTTTTTGAAGACTCTTACTCAAACTGGAGTGCTCGGCTCGTCCGGCTCGCTGATGCTACAAAACTTTACGATCGCAAAAGGTTGGCAGTCGTCCTTCACTCTGTGCCAGATTTGAGTATTGTCGAAACCACAGCTACCTTGATGGAGCTTCTTTCGGTTGGGCACAGCGTTTGGTTGACAAGCGGTAGCAACTACACTAACCTCGATGCGCATTTCTCCGTGCTCCTTGACTGCTTGGTCACCCTGCTGACCTTCCCGCGGAGCGAGGCTGATGCTTGTTGCAGTGCAGAAAAGCATTCATTATTACAAGTTCATACACGATTCTCGGGTTAGCAGGGTAGGAGTTTGTACATGCGGCTTACAATACAAGAGTGCTGGCGCTGTAAATGGCTCAGTCTCTAATTTCAGCCGCTTCAAATTAGATTCCTGTCCACGGTTTTCTATTCTCGCCTCCATTACGCTTCGGTTATGCTGCCCTTCGTCAAGAACGAGCAAGGCAAGGCCGGGCCACAAATCAAGGGGCGTGATGACGAATGTCTATGAGGCAACGATCGTCATCAAGTACAAGGGCTCCCAAGACAGGAACGGACCGGAAGCCCGCCGGGTGATTACAAAAAGAGAACTCCATGGTTACTCAAAGCTAGCGAAGGTTCGTGCCTCCGAAAAGTGAGCAGCTCCATCCGCGATGTTGCCACTCCACTTCTCAGCTCCATGGTCTTACGGTCCAATGATCACAATTTCCAGTCACACGCTCTGGCGAGTCCGCTGCTTTAGACGGGAGATCCGACGGGAGGCGAAACCCCTGCACCAATTCCCCGGATCACGGCACTAGCTGTTCGAGGCGCGCTAAAGCCGCGTGAACACTTTATTTCAACCAAACTTCTCCATCTCGGCGCATCAGTCTTGCAGGCAACATTTTTCCAGCCGCTCCTCATGGCCTGTGCCATACCGATACGACCTGCATGTCACGCAAATGAGTCTCTATATCAATCCTGCAGAACATCGCCGGAATTAGGCCATGGTAAGCTTACGTGCACTTCGCAATTGATCATCCAGTTTAGTGTGAGCCAAAGTTCTCATACAATGACCTCTTAGATTTCATACAACAGCTCTATGGCGCAGAGGTGACGGCTACGATGAGGGAGATCAACTGGATGCTGAACCTGCGGAGTTGGCGAAGCCAAGTTATAATTATCCAACTGCAGAGTTGAGCCTCGTGCAAGGCTGGCATGTCATCGGCCCAATCGGACGGTTCCAAGGTTGACCGATGCCGGGGTAGCTTGGCATGAACCCCAATCTCGCGACTGAATGCTAAGTTGATGCTTGTGGAAACGATTCGTGGCCCGCGGGACCCTAATTCAGCACGCGGATGTAGTAACTGTGCGACACGTGATCATGTTTAACAGATCATGCAACATACAAACACAAAGCTTTCGACAATAGCGCGCAATCGTGGCCTTGTGAAAGCAGCTACGCGGATACGGGATCTTAGGCAAGCCTCACTCGATTGTTGAGATCTTGGTACAAGATCCGCATGTATCCGCTCCAACTGCAGAATTTCCCACGAATGCTACAGCAAGAGAATGCGAGCTAGAACCGTCTATGGCCGAGGTCACACCGTCAGCAAACACTGACTCGCCAGCAGCTGTGCATGAAATGAAAACCAATGTACCCTGTGTATGGAGCTTTTGACCAGGGTCCAGGCCTAGGAAGGTCCCCAACATCGCGCTACCGCTCTACGATTCCAGCCAATGTGGGAACACATGCGGCCAAGTCCGGTTGTCCCAACCTTTCTAACACTTCGCGAATGATGCAGTTCACAGCTGCAGTTCGCGTGGCTCTATGCCTACGCGATCTCCATTACGATGGTCAGTGTATCTAATCTTAGGATGGTCGACCATTTCCACGCAGCCCTGCAGCCTCGCTCAGGCCACTTTCTACATTTAGATTGTCTGCCACAAAACTGGTACTACATTGAAACACAGCTTCCCGACATTCATAAGATTTGGAGCTTTGACCGTGCGCAGACTAGGGTTTTGACAAAAGCCAACACTTCGACCTTCAAACCTTAGTGTGTGCAAAGCATGGCTATCCTTGCGTTGAAATCTCTGCCGATGTTAGGAAGCCTGAACCCTGACTTCCACTTGTATGAAGTAGTTCATACTGGCTCGAGAATTGCACCCACCTGTGCAGATTGATGTCGGCCATTCAATAAGCGCTTCTGGCATTCCCGGCACCGAAACCGCAAGCCTTTGAACTTTATCCACATTCACCCGGCCGGCAGCGGGAGCTTTGTCTATACGAACATCCAGGGTGTGTCCCATGGGATAACATTCCACCTTTCCCAGAATATGTCACGTTAAGCGCCGCTGATGTCACCCTGCTCAAGCAATTCGGCTTCAAGGGTGTTCGTGCCGGCTGATATCCGTTTGTCTTGGATCTGACTCACATGGGACATCTAGCCAGTAGCTAGTGGGGAATATGCATCCTGAGAAGCCGGGAAGCCGGTAAGAAGCATCCTTTTGGGCATCGACATCTCCAATGCCGATGCTGTGTCACAGTCCCTTAGTTTTGACCCTCAGTCTAGGCGGACGATCCGCGGTACACGATACCGATGTGAGGACTTCGATCAAAAGTATAGCCCACATTGAGTATCGACGTGAGAGATCGCCCATTCTCGATGCACCTCGGCCCATCCATGGCTTACATCAAAATATCCTGACTGACTGAATGACTGCCGTAGAACATGGCACAGTCAGACTTTTCTTACATCCATGGGTGTCTTCTTGATTAAGCTGACGACGTTATATGAACAAGGCTTGAATGCGTTAAGCATAATTTACCCCGGATTGATGCACCCCGCCATTGTTCGCTTGGGAAAATGTCCTCCACAACCCGAGCGACAACTCGGTAATACGGGGACCCCTCGTCACCATCGGTTGCGTCTGGAAGCAGCTTGGGGAATTGAGGATATCAGCTTCAATGATGTCCATAGGGCTTGCGTAATCCCTATCACCTCATGCACTCTACACCTTTTGTGTAGTTGAGTAGGATCGACTCGCAGATGGCTCATTGCGGCATGCGACATCGGCAATCCTGCACCAATCGTGATTGGGAGACACCCTGATGGCATCAGAAGCTGTAGGAGAAGCACCAGCGCGCAACGCTGTATGTTTTCCTTCTTTCCTGGTATCTCTGTCGTCTCCTGCTCTTCGACTAGTCATGGCCGCCAGTCGCTTCGTCTATACTCGTCTCTTGCACCTTTCCATCACAGTACTGCACCCACCCATCAAGATTCATCTTCTTCAAGACGGTGCTGAATCCTTCAGTTCCCTTCGCACTGCAGCGTTTGTTCTTGAGATCTGCACTGAAACCGTTTGACTCGACGCTCTGCCCTAGGTCACCGTCACCCGCCGGATACTCGATGTGAAACACTGGCTTTCCCGCATCGATGAATGAGTGGAAGCTGTCACATTCGTTGTATTGCGCGCATTGCTCGTTCACTGAGAAGTCGACAAGCGGCAGGACGGTGGAGATGATTGAGCCAGCATTCTTGAGGCCCAGAGTCAGATTTAGAGGGCGCGCGATCGATGACAAGTATTGAATGTAGTCGATGCTGTCGTTGGGCGTTAAGCCCATGCCGTTGCTATTTTGCTAAACCACGACTTAGCGAAGAAAGACAAGGCCAGATT
>Ga0265780_10010711_pt1 | contig 10911 bp, 6 predicted proteins | sample P1T30metagenome_FD_192432 | JGI IMG/M metagenome (GOLD analysis project Ga0265780, IMG submission 192432) | Plant litter microbial communities from East Loma Ridge, Irvine, California - P1 T30 | ecosystem: Environmental > Terrestrial > Plant litter > Unclassified | place: USA: California... | reverse complement strand
TGAAGATTGGTTAGTCAAGGAACAGAGACATAGACAGGCTGGCAATATGTGGCATTTGGAAGAAAATTGAAAGTGAAAAATCATTCCATTGTCGTGTCTCTCTCTCTCTCTCGAAAGAGGAGATAATTTCTAAACATTAAGCAAAAGAGGTGATTTGGCTTACTCCACCACATAAGCTCCCACAAATATGGTCATACCAACGAGGTATTTTCCTTTTTGAGAGCGGACAAAAAAACCAATCATCATGTAGAGTCACATCGTGCACCCCCAAACCCGCATTTTTCCATCTGCCCGACCGGTCATGCAGTTGGGGGTTATATGTACAACAAGGAAAAGCTGCGATTACACACACACACACATGAGGGTGCTCGCTAAAAACGCCGTTTAAAAACAAATCCAATACGCAATGTTGCTGATAACGATGGCGTTGTGTTGTATACCGTCGAGGCGACCCTTTTGGATTGTAGACAAAAAGAAAAAGACACAAAATTAAAGCGCTAAATGACAAGACAACAATGGTCGTCTATTTACTGGGCTTTTGCTTGCTGAGACGCTTTCGCTTCTTGGAGTCGGACGAATCGCTGCGCTCGTGTTGTGGCGCGGCGGGTTGGCCGAGTGGCGCAGGTGATGCGTCACGCATGAGGCTGCTCTGCTGAGGAGCCTGGAGCTCAATACCCTCACCCGGTGCTGTGCGAATGTAGCTTTGACGAGCAAGAGGACTGCGACTCTGACGCATGTCCGCGCTGTTTGACCTGCTGTACGAGGGCTTTGGCGACTCGAGACCGCTAGTCTTGGGCTCGGCGGAGAGAGGCGAGGTGCGGGATGGTTGGTGAACACCATAGGGGTTGTCGCTGTTCATGCGCATTTGCGCAGGTCGTTGTGAGCCCTTGGCCTGGTATACCGAGTCATCGTCAACAGAATCAACAGACTCGCTGTAGTTGGTCTTGCTAGAGCCAACGCCGACGTCGTATGGTCCTTGTCGTGCCTCCTCGAAGAAGGCTCCACCGGCAGGCTTTTGCGTTTGTTGAGTCTTGTGGTAGATGCGAGCGTCCTCGGGGTCCATGAAGCTCTCGACACGGCGGGGCATGTAGATTGAGTTGTTGGCAGAGGTGTCGTGAGAGGCGAAAGAGTCCATCGAAGTACGCGGGTGCAGGGGAACGTTGGGAACGTTGGGGTTGCGGGGCAGAGTGTTGGGAAGTGTGAGGCCAGAGTCGTTGGCTTGCTGGTACCATCCGTTGGGCAGACGCTCTGCAGCGGCGAAGCGACCTTCGATGTTGTCTGATGGCTGGAGGGGAATGGCTCCAGGGCGGTGCTTGTGCGCCTCGGCAGAGGCCTTGAAGGTCTCGGGAACGACATTCAGGTCATCACCAGTGGCCTCGGCAGCTTCGATGGCTTCTTGAGGACTAGTCTGGGTATCGGCGCTACCAGCATCGGCACGAGGTCCTCCCCATGTACGCTGGCCTGCAGTGAAGATGCCGTAAACCATGTAGACCCAGTTGAAGAAGGGGTTGACGATGAACATGAGAGGGTAAAGCATGATCTTGTAGCGACCGAGCTTGGCACCAAAGTACAGCATGAGAAGCCAGTTGAGTCCGAGCGAGATGGCGATGAAACCGACCGGGAGATTGGCAACCTTTTGGGAGGTGGTCATCAAAGAGATGCAGAGAATGAAGAAGAGCAGTGCGGTGGTTCGGATGGTGTTCTGCATGAAACGGACGACGAGGAGGATCGGGTAGCGCTTCCATAGACGGATGTCAGTCAACATGCAAACTTCGTTTGTGATGAAACCCAAGAACCAGCGGCGACGTTGCTTGAGCAGAGATTGATAGGTCTGCACGGCTTCGGTCTTGCAGAAAGCTCCAGTGTTCATCTGGATCTGGTATCGCTCCTTTGCGCCAATCATGAACAAGTGAGTGAGCCAGCGGTCCTCGCCCAGATGGCACTTGCCGTAGTCGAAGAGGTCGTCGCATTGCTCGGCCTTGTCAGCAAAGTAGTACTTGGCCATCTTGCGGAAAGCAGAGAATCGCAACATGGTAAGAGCACCGGGCAAGCAAGTGACGGCACCGCAGCCGGATTCGACTGAACGCTCAAACAGTTGGCCGTGGACGTACTCCATATCCTGAAGAAGTGTGATGAGCGAATTCTTCTCCGTTGTAGACGTAATGACACCAGTTTGAGCCAACATGTTCTTCTTGCTGCCGGGCTTGAGCTCCATCTCGTACATGAAGTTTTGGATGCAGGTCTTGTCGAGGATGCAGTCGGAGTCGATGAAGAGGACGAAGAGGTTGTCGTTGCGCTTGAGGTACTCGCTGTAGATCTTGTCGATGAGCTTGAAGGTCCTCTTCTGGCAGTGACGCTTGCCACCGTGGGGGAAGCGAGAGATGGTGATGCGGCAGCTACGGTAGATGACGTCGATGGATTTGGGGTACGAGTCGAGCGTGAGCGGTACACCGAGCTTCTCAATGGTGTTCAAGTACAGCTCGTCTTCTTGGTCGCCGTCAAAGGATAGGAAGATATGCAGGCACGAAGGCGGGTACTCGCAGTCGACCAAGGAGTCGCACGTTCGCAGCAGAATCTCGGGAATTTCCTTGTAGCAAGGCATGATGATGACGACCTTGGGAGCAGACGACTCGTCGAGAACGGATTTGATCCTGCGGGTACGCCCGACCGAGTGGGTGACAAGCTGATAGACACAGAATAGCCAGGGGACTGTCAAAAGACCAGCAAAAGACCAGAAGGCGAACCATTGCAGGAAATCAACCATATCCTGAGGAAAGTACTTTGTGACTTGGGCAGGCAGAGGCAGGGTGACGACCATGATTGGCAAGAAAATAGCACTGTTTGCTTGTTAGCTTGTTTGCCCAGGCAAGGAGGGAGGGTAAAAGACTTGCCGGAGGAGGAAGAACATGATACCAAAGAAGATGGACAAGATGCGGACACTGATTGTCTCGGCCTTTTGGAAGACCTTGACGATGCAGTACAAAAACGCAGCAACCCAGAGGAACCATTCGAGGAGAGCAGCCAACATGAGACCGCCAATAATGGCAACATAGACAATCTGCTACAGTCAGTTTGTGGGCCAATATGTTTCCATGATTCGCAGCAACTCACATCCTTGACCGGCCAAGGATCGGTAATGTCGGGTATAGAACCATCGTCAGCGGCTCGGGCAACGAGGCCCATCATCTCCTGCCACACCATGGTGAATGATTAGAGACGTATGTATTATCGTGGTAGTCGTTTGCGTGGCCGTCGATGAGGCGGGGGGAGAGCGGCGTGGGTAACACAGGACAGGCTCGCAAATGGCAACAGTCGTACAAGGCTAGGTAATTGACGTAGACGATGCGTATTTCCAGATGTGAGGCAAAAAGGGCGAGAAGGCTACTAGAAGCGACAGTGTTGAATGTTTGGTGGTTCTAGTAGTATGGGTATAGCGTATATCTCTCTTCTGGCAAGGGCGCGGGTAAACGAGTGTAGAGGCGGCAAGCAGGCAAAACGAGTGGTTGGCAAGATACTGCAGGCAAGGGCAGTCCTGTGAGGTTTGAGAGAAGCGCCTTGAAGGAGGAAAGAATTGTACAAGCCGAGGGGAGCGAAGGTGTTTACAGGCACGAAAAGCGGGAGCGCCCAGGCCATGTCGCCTTGACCCAAACCGTGCTGGTTATGGCTGGGCAGGAGTGGAGACGTGCGATCGGCGCAGGGGCCGTCGACTACTTGTGGTAAACAGCCGGCGCTTTTGGAGTCGATTGCAGGGCTGCACCTAGTCGGCCTGGTCCCGACTCATATACCAAACGCGCACTGGCTACAGGATGCCTGCAGGCTTGTAGTTTATTTTGGGGGCGCCCCCGTGCGCCGTCTGCCGTTGGGTGTCTGAAGCATGCAGGTTCCGCACTCCGTTTTGTTTCGCGTGGATTCCATCACATGCACATGCCCAAGACGGCGTCCCAAGGGGCCCCGTGTTTGAGGCGCTACCAGCGCATTGCGGGTGGTGGTGGTGGTGGTGTCGGTCTTGTCATTCTTGCTGCTGCTGCTGCTGCTGTCTCGATGAAATGATTTGCAACTGTCTCGGAAGACGAAAAAAAAACTCAGTCGTACGAGGTGGATCGGGGTTTTTCTGGAGCGGGCCTGCATGAAAAAGGCACCTGGTAACTGGCAATGGGCTACAGACGCGCGCTCAATGCCGCTGGTTGCTATTCATTGCCAAGCTATAGTTTGGCTTCGCTAAGACGGCTAGTCGGACACTGCCAGCACCCACAGCCTTGACGCCGTTGCTAGCCAATCATGCCACCATCTACCTGAGGCTGTCTCGTAATCCATCGCCAGTGGTGGACCCCCCGAGCTTTGCGGCACGGCCAGGCTGTCAGGCTGAGTTTGTGGCGGCTGTCGGGAGAGGGAAGGGAAGGGTTCCACTGCCCCCTTTCTCCCAGACGCCAAAAAAAAAACACGAGCCTGTGGTGGAGTTGGTACAGGTAGACCCGCACGGAAAAAAGCAGACGACGACCAAGCGGCCCCAACAGCCACAAAAGACGGTTGCGAGTGCCCGTAGGAACCCCTGCCGTATCCGATGTGTACCAAACATTAGCTAATTTCTAATGTCGCACCGCCGACTCCAGGCCGCAACTCGTCGTCATGTCGCATATACTTGGAAGCTTGACGTTGCAGTCGGTCGCAGACGCGCCTCTCATCGAATGAACTTGACCAGCGCACCTTTGGACGGCTCGTAATCGATAGTGTTGGCCGGGAATTGCGTCTCCCGGCCCATCACCACGACCAAAGCGCCATCATTCTCGCCATAGGTAGGTTCCCTTGCAACTTGCAAGTCTGCAATCTTGCTGTTGGCGCTCGATCCTCGGCCGATTGCTTTACCTGCTGCTTTTATTGCACGGCTAGCTTAGAATAGCGTTGACGATTACACAGATTTTGGGGAGAGGGGGGGGGAGTGGAGGGTATCGGCCTTCTTGGCACGTCGGTTTCAGCAACACTTTGAGACCCATGCTTCCTCGCCTGCTAATTTCATATGCCCTTGGTACTAATGAGTGGCCACTGGTACGGTAGATGGATGTTGATGTTTACCCGTCCGCCGACTCTCCGTGATAGCGCCGCAGATACCATGGTGCAATCTGAGACTCCTACTAGACCCCTGGATTCTAACAATGGCAGATGGCATCCCATCTCTCTGCCATGCTTCATCTGTCTGCTAGCCTGCTAATCCACCTAGTCTTCCACCGTAGCTCGCGGAAGCGCCATGGCATCCTTCAGGGGCCGAGTGTTGAGTTTAATGCTGGCGGCTCAGTGACTTCGCTCCGCATTGCCCAATTCCCCCCCTTCCTGACCGCCACAAACTTGGGGAGAAGTTTAACATGACGCGTGTCTGCGCTTGTGGGAAAAGGGTCTCTTGGCCACGGCCAATGTTGTCGAATGCATTGGGTACTCCGATTCCACCCCTGGACCAGCGTCGACACATATGGACGCCGGCTACCTACTTCGGCCATGTATGGCCAACGGCCGGATGCGCGTCACTTGTTAAGCTCACCCATGACATTGGTTCTTCCCGCTCGTGACAGCCCAGAGCTGAGCGTGCACAAGCTCTCAAACGAGTCCACGACAAGCCAATAGTATCTGCGGCGTCACTACCAAGACTTGCCCCACTGTGTACATAGTATAGTCGCGAGGGCCACCTGGGCAGTCTTGACAGACAAGTAACGTGACCTGTACGGGGGGAGGGGGAGGAAGGAGAGGGCACGCGCGTGGTGTTTGACGGGAGCCCGGCTTAGTCACCCAACGTCAACTGCGGGACATGGCCTGGCGCACAGACACCGGGATGGGTGAGGGAAAGGAAGTCGGTGGCTGCAGGTACAATTCACAAGCCCACCATCGAAAAACGTTGCTCGAAAGCGCCGTAGTTGCCGCCGCCACCGCCGCATTGCTAGAGTCGCAAACACACTCGCTCTTCTTGGAGCCTGCCCGACCGAGGCCGAACAAATGCTAGCAGCAACTGCGCCTGACATATTTCCCAGTTTCCATGTGCGTGTATCGTAACCGATCATCCCTCCGCCGCCCCTCCACAGCTGCGGCATCGCCTACTCCACCATGGAGAGGCAAAGGAAGCGTATGTGTACACCTGTGCCGTGTCACTGCGCAATGCTAACACGGCTGCAGGAACACTTCGCGCACTCAATATTCGCGCCTGGCATGGCGACAAAGGTACATGGACTAGGCACACCTCCGACTGTTCACTCCCATGCTGACTTGTCCACGCAGATGTCTTCGCCGTGCAAGCCTCGCTCGACTCGTCCATGAAAAAGAACACCGCCTTCATCAAGCGCCTACGAACCGCCGTAAACGCGTCTGCCCAAGCCCAATTTCTCCACGAAATCCGCGCCCTGTCCCTCCACAAATACCTTTCCGAGATCATCTCCGCCTGCTATGAAGGCCTATGTAAACTCAAGACGCCCGCCGAGATTGCAGCTGGCGTGGAAATTGTTAGCGCCCTCCACCAGCGCTTTGGCCCCGCAGAGTTCACCGGGTACATGGGCTGGTACATTGGGCGGGGACTGGCAACACCGGACAAGTCACATCTGAAGACGCTGGCACAGGATGTGCGTGAGCGAGAAGAGAAGGAACGTCTGGCTCGCCAGCGCATCCTTTTGCGCGTCGCGACCGAACTCTGGCTTGTCGGTGTTCTGCGCAGTTTGGATGACGTAGCCCGGCCTGAAGAGGCAAGCAAGACCAAAGACAATGGCAAACTCGTCGAAGGCTCTGCAAAGGCCAAGTCGCGGGCAGAGAATGCCGACGCCGAGCCCTTTCCCCTCGAAGTGCTCAAGGACATGCTTGGACACGACCGTGAACATGTCAACCTGCCCCTCGTCGTCATCTTCGTCAAGGCCTTTTCCTGGGACATACTGGGCACCAAGCCGTCATCCGCAGAAGGCCGCAAGACCGTAAACGACCATGGCGGTACCATGGCAGACAAAAACGGCGAGTCATCGGGTGCTGAGGATGAGGAAGAAGCCAGCCCAGATCCACCCATAATCTCGCCAGATTTGCAACAGCGGTTCAAGAACATCCTCACCCGTTATTTCGAAGACGTCAAGACCCACCTCCTTCGCGATCAGAAACATATACTCAGCCAGGCGCGCAAGAATGCCGAAGCGTACGTCAAGTCTGGCGAGGTTTTCGAAGACCGCCAGTCCAACTACGAGAAGCAGATGAAGTCTCAGGAGCGACTGGTATCGAATGCCCAAGTCTTGGCCGATGCATTGGGTGCCGAGATGCCAGACTTGAAAGAAAAGGACAGCTCGGCAAGCACGGGTGATGGTGCCATAGGCCTGATTAAGACAGGCGAATATCTACGTGGCCAAAGTGACGGCGCCGGCATTTGGGAAGACGAGGATGAGCGCCGGTTTTACGAGAATCTGATTGACCTAAAGGACCGCGTCCCGGGTATTCTTTTAGAGGAAGTAAAGAAGAAGAAGACCGACAGCGATGAACAGGTGGGCAAGAAGATTGAAGCAAAGCCCGACGCCGTCGAGAAGGAAGCTACCGAACCGACTGCCGACGCCAAGGCGGCCGACGGGGAGGACCAATCTACTGCCATTGCTAACAAGTCCGTTGGAGCCCAGGTAGATGCTCTTTTGGCCCGCCTGCCCGAACTTGCGACCAAGGATGCTGTCGACCAAACTGCCATGGATTTTTGCTTCTTGAACTCCAAGGCCTCGCGAAACCGTCTTATCAAAGCCGTACAGGAGATCCCCAAAGGCCGTTCTGACCTGCTACCCCTATATTCCAGGCTCATTGCAACGCTCGGAAAATATATGTCTGACGTTTCACACGGCTTGGTTTCCTATCTTGATGAGGAGTTTCGAAGTTTGCAGCGACGAAAGTCGAAAGACTTTCTTGGACAGGTGCGAACGCAGAATGTGCGTTATCTTGCGGAACTGACAAAGTTTGGCGTCGTTCCCGAGCACGTCATCTTCCACTGTCTCAAAGTTAGCTTGGACGACTTTTCGCGCATGAACATTGAAATCATCTGCAATCTGCTGGAGAACTGTGGGCGGTACCTGCTTCGCAATCCAGAGACATCGCCCCGCATGGCCTCCTTTCTAGAGACTCTCCAACGCAAAAAGAGTGCCCAGGTCATCGGTCAACAGGAGCGTATGCTGATTGAGAACGCTGTCTACTATGTTAACCCCCCGGAGCGCGCTGCGATTGAGCAGAAAGAGCGAACGCCAATTGAGCAGTTTCTGCGCAAGATCATGTATCAGGACTTGACCCGTCGCTCGCTGGATAAGACCATAAAGCAGGTTCGCAAGATGCACTGGGAAGAGGAGGACGTGGTCAGTCTTCTTCACAAAGTCTTCGCGAAGCCCGGGAAGATCAAGTACAGTAATATCCATCTGTTGGCCGTCATGCTGGGGACCATCCATCGCTTTCATCAAGACTTTGCCATCTCAGTCATTGACGATCTCCTCGAATCAATCACCTTTGGGCTGGAGTTGAACGACTTCAAATTCAATCAGCGACGAATCTCAGAAGTCAAGTACCTCGGTGAACTGTACATTTATCGGCTGGTCGACTCCCCCCTCATATTCGACACCATGTACAAGCTTCTGAACTACGGATGGGAGGGCGGATATGCTCGGCCTGGAGTGTACAACCCATTGGATCTTCCAGATGACTACTTCCGCATACGCCTGGTTTGTAATCTTCTTGAAACGTGCGGCATGTACTATGACAAGGGCGCGGCAAAGAAGAAGCTCGACTTCTTCCTAACATATCTGCAGTACTATGTTTGCACCAAGGAGGCCTTACCGATGGATGTCGAGTTCATCGTGCAGGACGCGTACAACCTTGTCCGACCACAGTGGAAGATCATCACCAACCCAGAAGAGGCTTCGCATGCCTTTGCTGAAGCTGTCAAGCAGAATTACCAAACCGCAGCAGCCGACAAGCCTGTAGAGCCCGACGAAGATGATGTATCTGCATCCGACGATGAGCTAGATGGTCCAGAAGATGAAGACATTGTGATTCCAGAAGGCGAGGGAGATAAGTCATCTGGCGAAGAGGACGATGATGATGATGATGATTCAGACGATGATGAACCCGCGAAGCAAGCCTCGTCGGACGAAGAGGAGGAACAGATTGTTGTGACCCGACCAGAGGACGAGCGTGATCCTGAAGCTGATGCTGAGTTCGATCGCGAGCTAGCCAAGCTCATGTCAGAGAGTGCCGAGTCTCGCAAGCATGACCGGAAGCCCGTCTTCGATGTACCGCTGCCTATGCGCCGGGCTCGGGAAGCTCCTGTGAATGCCGAAGACAGTGGCAACGAAGCACCTGCGCCAATCGCTCCGGCACCCTCTCACACGATGAAGTTCTCGCTGCTTAGCAAGCGGGGTAATAGAACTCAAACGCGGTCTATTGATTTGCCCTCTGATTCGACGTTTGCCGTCGCCATGCGTAACAAGCAACAAGCCGACACCGAAGAAAGACAGCGTATCAAGAGCCTGGTCCTGAACTACAACGAAGCCCGAGATGACGCTGACGATACGACTGGTGATTCACCTTTTCATTACACCCTTCAACCTAATACCAATAGAAAGCATACTGAAACCCATAAAGGTCTGGACAAGACTCCGAATCCATATGCGCAGCCGCGTCTTGACAAGGCCGGTGCCAATCGCAGCAATCAACGTGCACGAAAACTACAGCTGTCAGACGTGAACTGGTATGCTTCCCGCTCCCTTCCTCCGTAGAGTCGTTCTGGCCTAGCATTGCATCTACTTCTTCACTCAGCCGTCGGTGTTTGTGTTGAAGCGTTGTGCAAGTCCAGGCTTCTCTGCATTCCTTTGTTACTTGCATCCGACACGATCACTTGCAATGATTACGAACGCGCTTTTTTTTAATCGACACGACGCTAACCGCGAGGCCCTCTGTGGGCGACTGATTGTCTAGGACATGATTACTTGGTCTACGATGCTACAACTAGCATTCATTACGAACTTTACAAAAGCTCCTTGTGCTCACCGCCGCTACTGCTGTAGAGCAAGCCATCTCGTATGGTATGTATCACCCGTGGGTGCGCCTTCCATAGCATTGCGGCTGTACCTCTCGGACAAGGAGACAACTACCGCTCATGACTCGAGGGATCTGCGTCTGAAAGAGTGTTTCCTGAGCAGGTAAGTATACTATACGGACTCCATGGACGTGCCGGCAATGTAATTTGCGACGGGAGAGGAGGTGCTTGGATGGAGGATGAGCAGCCAGAGCACAGTATTCAACTATGCATTGTCGTCGAGTACGCCTCGTCTTGCTCACACCACGTGGCAGGATGATGGGGAGTACGATGATGGCCTTGCGCGTAGAGTACAAAGTGCACTTGCATGCTTTCGGTATTGTTCGTGGTTACACAGATTGAATTACAGTCTTTACCATTGGATGAAGCTCTTCTGGCTGCTTGTCGTGATACCGCGTTTGCGCACATGCCCCGGCACATTATTGCACACTTCTGCCGCCATCACAGATACCTCGGCAGAACGCCGAAGCGGCTGCCCACAGTCTTGGTTGTGTGACAACCGTGCAGTCGAGAGCAAGACGATAATGACGATGTCCAAGCTCTTGGCTTGTGGCATGGCGATGCCGCGCGCTAGTAGAGCGGGTACCTTACTAGGTTACCGGGCAAGATATACCTACGACGTCACCGAAAATGAGCAAAAAAAAGGGAAAGGGAATCAACAAAACAGCGCGCATGCCCCTGCCCTAGTCGTCTTGCTAGGTCCATCCCAACAGATCACTTGATCCGGCTTTGACAGTTGCACCCAACAGTTTGTCTTTTTCATTTTGTGTGATAGGGATCCGCAAATCATGCCGTCTCTGCTCGCCATCCTGCTGGCCGTGCCAGCCGCTTCGGCCTTGACG
>Ga0265780_10010710_pt1 | contig 10911 bp, 7 predicted proteins | sample P1T30metagenome_FD_192432 | JGI IMG/M metagenome (GOLD analysis project Ga0265780, IMG submission 192432) | Plant litter microbial communities from East Loma Ridge, Irvine, California - P1 T30 | ecosystem: Environmental > Terrestrial > Plant litter > Unclassified | place: USA: California... | reverse complement strand
CGCTAGTGCGCTTACTTGCGCAGTTTGTAGGCGATGATCGCGTCGCTGTTACCAGTTTCCATGAAGGCATGGCCGGTGGCGGCGATCAGGATGTACTGCTCGCCATTGATCTCATACGCGATCGGATTGGCCTGGCCGCCGGCCGGCAGCACATCGGTCCAGACCGTCTTGCCGGTGCGGATGTCGATCGCGCGGAACAGGTTGTCGGTGGCGGCGCCGATGAACACCAGGCCACCGGCCGTCACCACCGAGCCGCCGTTGTTCGGCAGACCGATGTCGAACGGGATGTACGACGGAATGCCCCAAGGACCGTTGCGGCGCGCGGTCCCCAGCGGACCGTCCCAGATGGTCTTGCCGGTATCGAGGCTGACGGCGCGGATGCCGCCGTACGGTGGCGCCGTGCACGGCACGCCCGTACCGATATTGCGCCAGCCGGCGTTGACCCTGATCGCGTACGGCGCATTCACCTGCGGGTAGACCGAGGCCCCGCCCTCGCCCTTGCCGGCGGCCCTGGCGTTGGCGTCGGCGCTGGCGTAGATCGGCTGCACGCCCATCTTGTTGGCCTGCACGCGCGGGATCAGCTGGCTGCGGTTGGGCACATCGTTGTAGTTCGCGATCAGGATGCGGCGCACCGGATCGATCGCCACCGAACCCCAGTCCGAGCCGCCGTTATAGCCAGGGTACTGGATCCACGGGCGGTCGCTCGACGGCGGCGTCAGGTAGCCGGCGTAGTTCGACTGGCGGAACTGGATGCGGCACATCAGCTGGTCGACCGGCGAGAAACCCCACATGTCGGACTCGCGCTTGGGTCGCTTGCGCAGCGTGTGCCAACCCGAGCTCGGCTGGGTGTCGGCCACCACGTCCGGCTCGACCGAACCGAGCTTGGGCGCCTTGACCGAGCCGATCGGAATCAAGGGCTCGCCGGTGGCGCGGTCGAACACGTACATATCACCCTGCTTGGTCGGCAGCAGGATGGCCGGCACCGGCTTGCCGTCCGCGTCAGGCCAGTCGAGCAAGCTCGGCTGGCTGCCCAGGTCGTAGTCCCACAGGTCGCGTTGCATGGCCTGGAAATGCCAGACGTCGCGACCGGTGGTCACGTCGAGCGCCACCAGCGAGTCGGAATACTTGTTCTCGGCGGCGCTGCGGTTGCCGCCGAAGTAGTCGATCGACGAATTGCTGATCGGCAGGTAGACCAGGCCCAGCTTTTCGTCGCCGACGGCGGTGGTCCACATATTCGGGGTGCCGCGGGTATAGGTCTGGCCGGCTTGCGGGCCGTGCGCGTTGTCCGGATTGCCCAGATCCCAGGCCCAGGCCAGCTCGCCGGTGACGGCATTGAAACCACGGATCACGCCCGATGGCGCATCCTCGTCCTGGCCATCGCGTACTTGGGCACCGGTGACGATCACGCCGCGCACCACGGTCGGCGCCGCGGTCGGCGCATACCAGCCCGGCACCTTCTTGCCCAGGCCGTCCCACAGGTCGACTTGACCCGGCTTGCCGGCGATCTGGCCGAAGTCTTCGCACGGCTTGCCGTCGCGCAGGTCGACCGCGACGATACGGGCGTCCAGGGTGTTGCTGATGACGCGCGTCTTGCAGGCGGCGTCGACGGCCAGCTGTGGCGCCGTATACACCGCCACGCCGCGGCACACCGCAGCATGGGGAATGGCGTTGGAAGCCACTTCCGGGTCGTAGCGCCAGCGCTCCTTGCCGGTGGCGGCATTGACCGCGATCAGGATATTCTTGGCCGAGCACATCAGGAGATCGTTGCCGATCTTGAGTGGCGTGTTGGCCGGCGAATAGCGCTCGCCCCTGGCCGGCAAATCGCCGGTGTGAAAGACGAAGGCGCGCTCCAGGCGGTTCACGTTGTCCGGCGTGATCTGGTTGAGCGTACTGTAGCGCTGGGCGTTGGCGCCGCCGCCATAGAAAGGCCAGTCGCCGTTGGCGCCGCCAGCCGCATCGGCAGTGGCAACCCCGCCCGTGGGCAACTGCGCCATGTCGGCCATGCGCACGCCGCCGCGCGCCACCGTTACGCCCAGCATCACCAGTACCGCGACCGACGCCACGGCGCCGGCAGCCTGCACCCGGTCAAGCGTGCGCCGCGCGCCATCGAGTAGCGGCGACAGCACCAGCGCCAGCATCAGCAGAACCGTGACGCCAACCACGCGTGGCACCAGTCCCCAGCCATCGAAGCCGACCTCCCACAGGGCCCAGGCCAGCGTGGCCAGCCACACGGCGCCGATCAGGGCCTGGCCGGCGCGCCTGCGACGCGCCAGCAGCACGCCGCCGGCCACCAGCGCAGCGCCAGCCAGTGCGTAATACCAGCTGCCGCCGACCGCGATCAGCCAGACGCCGCCCACGGCCATGGCCAGGCCGAACAGGCCGATGAACAGCGTGATGGCGACCAAGGCGATGCGCCAGACCGTGCCGGTCGCGACGGCGCCTTTCTTGTTGTGAATGGTACTCATACGACTCCAGTTTCATATCGATAAAAAACGCGTCGACACCAGGCGGCGTGGCGCGCGGTGGCGCATGACCGGTCAGGCGACGGGACGGCGCGCGCCGAATACCGCCAGCAGCGCCCCGAGGATCAGCAATACCCCGACCACCGCGAATGCCATGCCGAAGCCGCCGGTTCCGGCCACCACGTAGCCGGTCACGATCGGCGCCAGCAGGCCGAACAGGTTGCCCAGCGCCGTGATGAAGCCGGCGGCGGTGCCGACGTCTTCGCTCGAGCGCACCAGGTCGTTGACCAGCGACAGGTTCGAGGCGATGGCCGAGGCACAGCCGGCCAGCGACAGGGTGATGACCAGCAGGATCGCGGACGTGCTCGAGAGCAGCGGCACCAGCAGGATCACCGATGAACCGAGCAGCACCGCGCCCACGACCAGGCGCCGCCGTCCCGCCGCCGCCGACTGCGCATCGACCGCCAGGTCGCTGTAGCGGCCGATGATGATCGCCAGGACCGCGGCGCCGATATACGGCACTGCTGTGTACAGGCCGCTACTCATGACCGACAGGCCTTTTTCGGCTTGCAGGTAGGACGGCAGCCAGGTCAGGAAGAAATAGGTGGCGTACACCGCGCAGCCATGCGCCATGCCGAGCGCCCACATCGTGCGCGAACGGGCCAGGCCGCGAACGCCGAGCGCCGGCCGTGCTGGCGCGCCGGCCACCGCCGCGTTGGCTTCGGCCGTGCTGTCGGCGCTGATCTCGCGCAGTTCGGCCGCGTCCAGCCACTTGACTTGGGACGGATGCCCGTACCACTTGATCCACGCCGCCAGCCATATGAAGCCGGTGGCGCCGGCCACCACGAACGCCACACGCCAGCCAAAGGTGCTGATCAGCCAGGCAAACCCGACCGCGCCCACCGCCGGCCCGACCAGGCTGCCGCTGTGGAACACGGCGGTGGCCATGCCGCGTTCGCGCAGCGGCATCCAGTCGCGCACCACGCGCGCGCCGGCCGGATAAGTGGTCGCTTCGCCCGCGCCCATCACCAGGCGCGCCGCCAGCAGCGACATGAAGCCGCTGGCAAGGGCCGTGCACATGGTGGCCACCGACCAGATGCCGATGCCCCAGGTATTGACCTTCTTGGGACCGTGGCGCCCCACCAGATAGCCCATCGGGATCAGGGCGATGAAGTACAGCCAGACAAAGGACGACAGCAGGTAGCCCATGGCCACCGGCGAGATGCCGAATTCTTCCTTCAGTGCGGTGGAGGCGACCGACAGCGAGATGCGGTCGATGTAGTTGATGAGGGTGAGGGTGAAGAGGAAGACGTAGATCCAGATCCGCTTTTTCGGCCCTTGCGCGCCGGTGTTTATGTCGGGTGGCGAGGCCACCGCCTGTTCGATGTTCATCTCCGGTTTCCTTTTTATAGTGTCGTGTGCCCGCCGGATCCGGCGGTGCAGTTGCAGCTGATTGGCGCCCCAAGCGCCCCAGGTGCGCTTGAGGCGCATTGGCCTCAGCCCAGCCAGGCGCGGATATTGCCCGCCATGACCTCGGTCGAGATGCCATAGCGGTCGTGCAGCGTCGGCAACGCGCCGGCGTCCAGGAAGCGGTCCGGCAGCGCCACGTGGCGCAGCGCGGGCATCACGCGCGCCTGCAGCAGCGCCCGCGCGATGGCTTCGCCCAGGCCGCCGACCTCGCTGTGGTTCTCGGCAATCACGACCAGACGGCCTTCGCGCCGGCACTCGGCCACGATAGTCTCGACATCGAGTGGCTTGATGGTGGCCACGTGCAGCACGGCCACCCCGATGCGGTCGGCCGCCAGCTTGTCGGCCACCTCGAGCGCGCGCATCGTCATCAGACCCGATGCGATCACCAGCACGTCCTTGCCATCGCGCAGCAGCTTGGCCTTGCCGATCTCGAACTGGTAGTCGTAATCGTCCAGGATCAACGGCACCCGGCCACGCGCCAGGCGCATGTACACCGGACCTTCGTGGCGCGCGATGGCGGCCACGCACTGGCGCGTTTCGAGCGCGTCGCACGGATCGATCACGGTCATGCCGGGAATCGCGCGCATCATGGCCAGGTCTTCCGTGGCCTGGTGACTGGGGCCGTAGCCCGTGGTCAGGCCCGGCAGTGCGGCGCAGATCTTGACATTCAGGTTTTCTTCGGCGATCACCTGGTGAATGAAGTCATAGGCGCGTCGCGTGGCGAACACGGCGTAGGTGGTGGCGAACGGGATGAAGCCTTCCTTGGCCATGCCGCCGGCGGCAGCCATCAGGAGTTGCTCGGCCATGCCCATCTGCAAGAAGCGCTGCGGATATTCACGCGCAAAAATGTGCAGGTCGGTGTACTTGGCCAGATCGGCAGTCATGCCGACGATGCGTGGATCGCGCTGTCCCTGTTCGACCAGCGCGTGGCCAAACGGGGCCGGCTCGGTGCGCTGGCCTTCGGTGGCGATCGAGGCGATCATCGCCGACGTCGTCAGGCGTGGCTTGGCCGCTGCGGCCGGGGTGTTCGGGGTCGTGTGGATGGCTTGGTTCATGCCTGGCTCCTGGTGGCGTTACCGGCGTAGCCGGCGTCGAGCGCGACGATGGCTTGCTGCCATTCGTCGGCCTCGACCCGGATGAAGTGATTCTTTTCGCGCTGCTCGAGAAACGGCACGCCCTTGCCCATCAGCGTGTCGAACAGGATCACGCGCGGTTGCGCCGCGTCGTGCTGCAGCGCGGCGTCGAAGGCGCCGATCACCGCCGCCAGGTCGTTGCCGTCGACGCGCTGGACATGCCAGCCAAACGCGCGCCATTTGTCGGCCAGCGGTTCGAAGTTCATGATCTCGTGCGAGGCGCCGTCGGCCTGCTGGCGATTGATGTCGACCAGATTGATCAGGTTCGACAAGCCATGGTGCGAGGCCGACATGGCCGCTTCCCACACCGCGCCTTCGTCGAGTTCGCCGTCCGACATCGAGTTGAACACGCGCGCCGCGCTGCCTTTCATGCGCAGCCCAAGGGCCATGCCGACCCCGATCGCCAGGCCCTGGCCAAGCGATCCGCCCGAGATTTCCATCCCCGGCGTGTAGGTCGCCATGCCCGACATCGGCAGGCGGCTGTCGTCCGAGCCGTAGGTATCGAGTTCTTCCTCGGCCAGCACCCCGGCTTCGAACAACGCCGCGTACTGGGCGATGGCGTAGTGGCCGTGCGAGAGCAGGAAGCGGTCGCGCCCTTCCCACGCCGGCTGGGCCGGGTCGAGCTTCATGGCATGGCAATACGCCACTGCCAGCACATCGGCCCAGCCCAGCGCCTGGCCGACATAGCCCTGGCCCTGCACCTCACCCATGCGCAGGGCGAAGCGGCGCATGCGCCAGGCATGGGTCTGCAAGTTGTTGAAAATATCCTCGGCAGCGCCCACGAATGGCTGCGCTGCGATCTGGTCGATTGAATCGGGCATGGTCTCCCCGGCTGAAAGGTTGGAAAATAAAGATGGCGCCGCGCGTGCTGTTTCATGCAAAATGTTCAGCATTGGGCGTCTTGTTTTGGTGACTGGCTTTCATTTTCAGCCAAACAAAAGAGCGCGACAAAAGGATTATTTATGCCAAGCGGTGAATCTATTTCACTAGTCAAACAGCTGCGCCGGATACCGCTCAGTTCCTTGCGGGTGTTCGAAGTGGCCGGCCGCACCGGCTCGTTCGCGGCCGCCGCCAGGGAGGTCGACCTGTCGCCAAGCGCGGTCAGCCACGCGATTCGCAAGCTCGAGGATGCGGCCGGCATGCTGCTTTTTACGCGCACCACGCGCTCGCTCGTGCTGACGCCCGAAGGCCGGCTGCTGCTCGAGCACGTGCAGCGCGGCTTCGAAGAAATGCAGCGCGGCTTCCAGCGCGCGCTGCCTGATACGCATGTGCTGCCGCTGCGCCTGCACACGGCGCCATCGATCGCCTCTCAGTGGCTGATGCCGCGCCTGCCCGGCTTCATGGCGGCCCATCCCGGCATTGCCCTGCGTTTGTCGGCCGACACCCGCTACGCCACGTTCGACGACGACCACGACATCGACATCGTGTACGGCGTCCCGGACGCGTCGCGCCACGAAGTGATACCGCTGGTAGTGGAACAACTCACGCCCCTGTGCAGCCCCGCGATCGCGGCGCGCATCCTGCAGGTGCAAGACCTGTACACCCAGCCCCTGCTGCAAAGCGCGGGCCAGTCGGTGCGCTGGGGCGGCTGGTTCAGCGCCAATGGACTGGCCACGCCAGGCGACTTCGCGCTGGCGTTCGACCGCAGTTCGATGTCGATCGCGGCAGCGGTCGACGGGCTGGGGGTGGCGCTCGAATCGACCCTGCTGGCCGAGCGCGAACTGGCGGCGGGCACGCTGATGGCCCCGCTGATGGGACGCAGCACGTCGGTGCGCTACGTCGGCCACCATCTGGTGCATCCGCGCGCGCTTGATCCGCATGGCGCGGCGGCGCTGTTCAAGCGCTGGCTGCTGGCCGAACTGGCCGCGTCATGTGCGGCGCCGCAGGCTTGATACGCTGGCGTCAGAAGCTGTGCCGCAGGCCGATGCTGGTGGCGCGGTCACCGCTGCCGCTCTCGCTGGCATTGCCGGCGGTGTAAGCGGCGCCGTGGCGGTTGACGATATGCGCGTGCACGGCGTACAGCTCGGTGCGTTTCGATAAGGCATGGCGGTAACCGATCGCGCTCTGGCGCGCATCCTGGTCAAGCGCGCCCCGATCATCCTTGTGGATGATCGATAGCATCAGCGCATGCGGGCCAAATGGCAGCGTCACCCCGGCCATCGCGTCGCGGCTGTCGGTCGATGCCAGCGCCGGGAGCGCCTGGCCATACGGGTTGGACGTGTTGCGCAGTAGCGCGCTGTTCGGGCCGTGATTGACACCGTAAGCGCCGTGCAGCCGCACCACACCGAAGTCGTAAGCCGCGCCGATGACACTGTTGCGCCCGCTCTGCACGCGCGCGCCAGGCGTACCGTCGTCGTTGCGCTCGTGGTAGCCGGCACGCACCCGCAGCTTGGCCGTCCGGTAGTCGATGGCGGCCCCGAGCTGGCGACCGGCCGGGCTGTCGCCGCCGTGTTCGCCGGGCGCCACGGCCAGCTCGATGCTTACGCCAAAAAGCGCCGGCGAGATGTATTTGACGGTGTTGTCCATGCGGCTGAAGGCATTGCCGCTGGTGGCGAACAGGTTCTTGCTGTCGGCGACGTAGCCCGAGCCGAAAGGGTCGGCGATCACGACGCTCTGGTATTCGGGCGTGTACTGGCGCCCGACGAGTAGGCTGCCGAAACGCCCCTGCAGGCCGACATACGCCTGGCGTCCGAATACAAGGCCACCTTGCCCTACTTCGCCGGTGTCGGCCTGGAACCCGTTTTCAAGCACGAACAGCGCCTTCAGGCCATAGCCAAGGTCTTCGCTGCCCATGAAGCCGATGCGCGAGCCCATTGGCACGCCACTGGTGAGTTTTGTCAGCTGTCCGTTCTTGCCGCCGGCTTCACGCACCAACGCCATGTCGATCACGCCATACATCGTGATCGCATCCTGGGCCTGGACCCAGGCTGGCGCGACGACCCAAGCGAGGCAGGTGAACGCAAGGGCTGCTCTATTCATTGATCCGGTCTCCGTTGCTGCGCGCTGGTGCGCGTCGATAGCGGGATGCCCACCCGGATTGCCGGCCGCGCGCCGCCCTGGCCTGGCCTAGCCTGGCGCGCTGATTGCAGCAGGCGCGACCAAGATCGCGGTGCGAATGCGGGCGATTGCCCCATCCGGTGCAGGCATGCACATGACAACGATGCAAGACGTTGCTGGCCACTATTTTCACCGGCGAACGCTGACGCCACAAACGAATTATTTACGGCTGTTGGTGAACAGAATTCGTCACCGTCAAGAGGGGTGACGGGATGGCGCTGTGCCCGTTATCCATGGATCAGCGGTGAGCTGTCCGCGATGATAGTCGGCTGCGCCACTGTCGTCGGGCGATGCCGCTGCGCAGAGCGACGCGGCAGCACGCCGATCCTTAACCAGCCGCGTCACGTCCGCAAGCGCCCCCCTCGCGCTCCATCATTACCGGATAGCTGAACCTGGAGCGCTCGCCATACGCAGACCTGTCCAACCACCACTGCAGCCGCGCCTGCGGATTCGCGGCAAACGACGCGTCTTGCGCCAACGCCTCATGAAAGGCTGCGCGCAGTGCCGGATCCGACGCCATCATGCGCTCGGCCAATGGCGCCAGCAGGTGGCGCGGCAGCTTCGATTCAGGCGGCAGCGCCTGGTCGAAATAGCCGCTGGCCAGGAACGAATCGTCGCTCTCCGGTTCGAGCAGCGCCGCGGCAATCGCGCGCGCGCTCTGGTCCGCGGAAACGCGGTAAGCCCCCTTGGGCAGCACGACCGGCTTGACGACCCTGTGCAGCTCGCCGCGCACCTTGCCCGACGCCAGCTGGACGACTTCGAGCGGCATGCTGCACGCCTGGCCCAGGGCCTGCATGGCAACGCCATGGGCCTGCAAGGTGGCGATGATGTCCTTCTGCTCGGGCGCCACCCACCAGGCCAGCGGGTACACGATTTCTTTGGTCGAGCGCACGCCGTAGACCGGCAGCGGGACCGTGACCGGCTGCCCGGTCCAGCGCAGCTCGGCGGTGCCGGAGGCGGGCGAGGCATAGCTGTCGTAGCGGTAGCCCTTGAAGTCGCGGGTGGCCAGGCGCTCGGCTTCGCGCTCCCAGCGCACCATCAATCGGGCTGGCCGCGCGGCCCGGTCTGCGGCCTTGTCGCGTGCAATGCGCTCGCGATCGCGACCCACGGTCCTGATCGACTGCTCGAGCAGCACATAGGTGCCCAGCACCCGCTGCCGGTATGGCTTCAGCGTGTGGTTTTCGACCAGCACCGTCGGAATACCGGCGAAGTCGCCATAGCCGGTCGAGTAGCGCGGCCCTTCGGCGCTGATGCGCAGCCCCCTGGCCGGCGCGTCTTCCTCGATCCAGCTGGGATAGACGCCCGGCAGGTGCCCCTGCGCCGTCAGCGCCGCATCGACGTCGCGCGTGTAGTCGCTCATCAGCCAGCCGGCCGTGGCGCGCGACCGTGCATAGCTGCCCCAGCCGGCGAAGGTATAGGTGATGTCGTACTGGTAATCGGTGCCGTCGCTGACGTGCACGTCGATGTAGAGCGCTGGATCGAACTGGCGCAGCAGCTTGACCACGGCGCCGATCTCGGGCGATTGCAGGCGCGCGTAATCGCGGTTCAGGTCGAGCCCCTGGGCGTTGGTACGGGCGCCTTTGCTGTGCGGGCCGCGCGCATTGGGGCGGCCGAATACGCTGGCGTTCTCGTGCGCGTCGACATTGAGCACCGGTATGAACACCACATCGACCTTGTCGAGCAGGTCGTCACGACCGCGCAAGGCGATGTCGCGCAGCAGCATCAGGCCCGCGTCCTTGCCATCGATCTCGCCCGAATGAATGCCGCCCTGGATCACCACCACCGGCCTGCCGCTTCCCGGCTTCTTGGCCAGCACGTACACCAGCTCGCGCCCCTGGTAGCTGGCGCCGAAGGCGTGCACCGACAACAGTGGCGAGGCCTGGTCCAGGGCGTCCAGGTAGGCCCTGGTCTGCGCATAGTCAGGCGACGAAACAAAGCCCGACTTCTCGGCCGGCGTGGCCCATCGATCGTGCGCGGGCACCAGCAGCTTTTCACTGGCGCCGCGCCACGCCGCTGCAGGCGGAAGAATGGAAGCGCTGGTGGCGGCCGAGCTTGCGCAAGGCAGCGACCACAGCAACGGGACAAGCAATAGCGGTGCGAACTTCGACAAATCAGATCCTTGGAAAGAATGGTGAATCAAAGGCGCGCAGAAATATTTACGCAGCCAGCAACAAAATGCATCGCTAATGATATATCATTCTCAACAAGATTGCCGGGGCGCCGCCTGCCGCGTCCCACCAGCATCCGATCGATCAAGCATGCCGGCGACCTCACCCACCACATGCAAGTGACTTGCATTGATGGGTGAGGCCCGATTAATATTGCAACCCGTTTGCAATTGCTGACTACCCTGTGCTCCCCCGCGAGCACGGCATTCAAAGAAACCTCCATGATCAGAATCGAACACCTGACCAAGCGCTACGGCGCGCGCGCTGCTCGCCACCATTCTCCTGTTCATCGCCGAAGTCGGGCGCCACCAGACTGCCCTGCGCGACTGGTTCCAGCAGGCGATCCAGCGCGCAGCGCTGGGCGACGAGCGGGTCCAATGCGCCCGTACCTGCCTGGGCGGCTATGGATTCCGCGACTTCGACCGGGTGCCGCGCTTCGTCGCCTCGCCCGAGCTGGCAGCGTCGCCCGCGCTGCCAGCGCGCGCCTGGACGCTGCTGATTTGGGCCGGCGTCTTTGCGGCGCTGGCGCTGGCGGCGCTGGCGCTGGAACGCCGGCGCCAGCGCCGTTGAGCCGCACCCCACTTTTTTTTCAACACCCACCCTGAACCTGGAGTCACCATC
>Ga0265780_10010709_pt1 | contig 10913 bp, 9 predicted proteins | sample P1T30metagenome_FD_192432 | JGI IMG/M metagenome (GOLD analysis project Ga0265780, IMG submission 192432) | Plant litter microbial communities from East Loma Ridge, Irvine, California - P1 T30 | ecosystem: Environmental > Terrestrial > Plant litter > Unclassified | place: USA: California... | reverse complement strand
TCAACGACCTCATCACCGGCCTGCCGCTGCTGCAACTGCCGCCGGGCTTCAGCTACAAGAGCTATGGCTGGCGCGGCGACACCATGAGCGACGGCCGTCCATGCCCCGGCGGCCACGACGGCATGGGCGTGATCGTCACCCGCAAGTCTGGCCGCAGCACGGAACAAGTGTTGGTGCGCAATCATGAAATCAGCGGCAGTGCTGCTGTCAATTTCATCAATGCCTATGGCTTGTACGACACGGGCAATGTGAGCGGCAGCTCGGGCAACCGTTCCTGCGGCGGCACCACCAACCTGGTATTCCGCGACGGCGACTGGGTCAGCATGACCCCGAGCCTGGGCGGCACCCAGCAGAACTGCGCAGGCGGCATCACGCCCTGGGGCACCTGGCTGACCTGCGAAGAGATCGGTTCGGACACGGTCAGCGCCGGCGGCAAGAAGCACGGCTATGTGTTCGAGGTGACGGCCGATCCGCAACAGGTCACTGACCAGCCGATCGTCAATATGGGCCGCTTCGCGCATGAAGCCGCTGCCGTCGACCCGAGCAACAGCAACGTCTACCTGACCGAGGATTCGTCGGGCAAGTCGGGCTTCTACCGCTACATCCCGGACGTCAAGGCCGGCGCGCCGGGTTCCCTTGCCATGGGCGGCGTGCTGGAGATGGCCAAGGTCAGGGGCCGCAACAACGTCAACCTGGCGGTGGCTTCGGTCGACGACACCTATGAGCTGGAATGGGTGCCGATCGCCAATCCGGACGCCAACCGCGGCAACGGCACCGGCCCCGACGGCGAGACCATCAACGGCGCCGCCGGCCCCTTCGTGCAGGGCTGGATGAAGGGTGCGCTGCGCATGAACCGCGGCGAAGGCATCTGGTATGCCAAGGGCAAAATGTACGTGATGGACACCTCGGGCGGCCATGTCAACCGCGGCGCGATCTGGGAACTCGACCTGGCGCGCCAGACCCTGAAATGCATCTACTCGAGCCCGAGCCAGCTGGTGGGCAATATGGGCGACAACCTGACGGTCAGCCCGCGCAACGCGATCCTGATCTGCGAGGATGCGTCGAGCGCCGTCACCGACCATTTCGGCTTCGGCCAGCGCCTGATGGGGCTCACCGCCGCCGGCGACGCTTACATCTTCGCCAAGAACAATATCAACCTGACGGCCGCCCAGCTGCAGGGCGCCGGCAAACTGCCGTCGCTCGCCGGCGACGGGCGCGGCAACGAATTCGCTGGCGCCTGCTTCGACCCGAGCGGCAGCTTCCTGTTCGTGAACATCCAGACCCCGGGCGTGACGTTCGCGATCTCGGGCCCGTGGGCCAAGGGCCCGCTGTAACTGCTACCTCTCACCATAAGGAATCGGACCATGAACATCAACAAATTCGTCGCCGCCACCGCCGTCGCCCTGAGCGCGCTGGCCTTTTCGCACTCCGCCAGCGCCGTTGTCATGACCGGCAGCAGCGGCGCCAATATCGTGGGTGACTACAGCGAGGCCGGCGTCGTGTCCTTCGACCTCGACCTCGTCGACTTCAGCACCACCACGCTGAACTTCGTGCTGGAAGAAGCCGACCTGGCCGGGCCGCTCAGCTTCAGCGCCCTCGTGCGCAACCTGGTGGGCCTGTCGATGTACCAGTTCAACTTCGGCCTGCAAGGCATCAGCTATGCGGCAGCGGGCAGCGTGTCCTCGTTCGCGGGCGCCACCGCCAGCTACACGAGCAATAACGCCGTGATCAAGTTCCCCAACGGCGAGCCGGCCATCATGTTGTTCGGTAATCCGACCCTGGTGAACGGCAGCAGCGACTGGCTGCTCGACACCACCGGCCTGTCTGCGGGCGACACCTTCTCGATCGTGGCGCAGGTACCGGAACCGTCGACCGTGGCGCTGATGTTGCCGCTGATGGCGGGCCTGCTGCTGGCGCGCCGCCGCAAGCGCGATTGAGTTGTAGGGCAGGGTATTTGACATGCCTGTCACTTGGTGACATAGTAAACGTCACTAAGTGACAGGCATGGAGCAACATGGGAGTGCAGGACGAAGCAAGACTGACAGTATCGCGCCACGCTGCGAGACTATTCGTGGAACGCGGCGTGGCCGCCACCAGCGGCGACGATATCTCGGCTGCGGCCGGCCTGTCGAAGCGCACGGTCTGGCGCTATTTTCGCAACAAGGAAAGCTGCGTCGAGCCACTGTTCGACGCGACCTCGCTACGCTTCATCGCCATGCTGCGCGACTGGCCACGCACGGCCTCGATCGAGGACTGGCTGCAGGCCTGCCTGGACGTCAAACGTGCACCCGCCGACCTGGCCGACGATGTGCTGGCAGTGCGCCTGCTGGCCATGCTGCCGGACGAGCCGGACCTGCGCGCGTCCTGGCTGATGGCCACCCAGCGCGCCGAAGACGCCCTGGTCGCGATCCTCGCCGACCGCCTGGAGCGTTCAATCAAGGACATCGAGGTGCGGCTGTGCGCCGCCACCGTCATGGCGGCGATCCGCGTGGTCGACGAAACCATCAGCATCGCCGCCGTGCAGCAGCGGCAAACCTTCACCACCCAGGACGTGATCGACCGCCTGGCGCACGCCATCCGCGTGGCCAGCACCCTGCCGATCTGCGATCCAATCGTCACCTGAACGAGGAGACCAGTCATGCAAGCAATCGCCTATCCCGCCACCCGCCGCACCGACGCCGCCGATATCCTGCACGGACAGCGGATCGACGATCCTTACCGCTGGCTGGAAGGCGATGCGCGCAGCAGCACCGAAGTCGCTGCCTGGATCGCGGCGCAGAACGAAGTCACGAACGCCTGCCTGGCCGAGCTGCCGGGCCGCGCGATCTTTCGCGCGCAGCTCGAGGCGCTGCAAAATCACGAGAAATTCACGATACCGCGCGCGCGCGGCGGGCATTACTTCTACACCCGCAATCCCGGCCTGGAAAACCAGGCGACCTTGCTGGTGCGCGATGGCGTCGACGGCCCGGACCGCGTGCTGATCGATCCTAATACGTGGTCCGAACACGGCACCCGGGCCCTGGCCGAATGGGCGCCATCGAAAGACGGTGCGCTGCTCGCCTACGCCGTGCAGGAAGACGGCGCCGACTGGCGCACCATCAGGGTGATCGAGGTCGCCACCGGAAAAATCCTCGACGACGCACTGGCCTGGGCCCGCTTCACGACCATCGCCTGGGCGGTCGATGGATCCGGTTTCTTCTACACGCGCTACCCCGAAGCGGCGGTCGGCGATGCGGCCCTGGCCAACCACGCCGTTTATTTCCATGCGCTGGGCACGCCCCAGGCCAGCGACCGGCTGCTGTATGCGACGCCCGAACGGCCCGAACTACTGCATTTCGTCGAGGTGACCGACAATGGCCGCCATGCGCTGATCACGTCCACGCCCGGCACCCAGACCAACAACTTGGTCGTCATCGACCTGCACGATGCGCAGTGGCAGCCGCGCACCGTGATCGATAACTTCGACGCCGAATGGTCGCCCGTCGGCGACGCCGGCAGCATCTTGTACCTACTCACCAGCGAGCGCGCCGAGCGGCGCCGGATCGCGACCCTCGACCTGGCCGACCCCAACGCTGCGCCGCGCGGTTTGATCCCTGAAGACAGCGCCGTACTGGGCGATGCGCGCCTGGTCGGCGGCCGCCTGATCGGCACCTATCTGGTCGACGTCAAAACCCAGCTACGGCGCTTCACGCTCGACGGCCGGCCGGATGGCGTGGCGCCGCTGCCGGGCATCGGCAGCGCGGGCGGCTTCCAGGGCCATCCCGGCGACAACGAAGCCTTCTTCGTGTTCACCAGCTTCAATGCGCCGACGACGATCTACCGCTACGACGTGGCCGCGAACACGGCCAGCGCGTGGGCGGTGCCGCAGGTCGACGCCGACCTGGAGCACATCGTGGTCGAGCAGCGTTTTTATGCGGCGCGTGACGGCGCCCGCGTCCCGATGTTCCTGATCCGGCGCAGTGACGTCACGGGGCCGGCGCCGACCCTGCTGCACGGTTACGGCGGCTTCGGCATCAGCATGATCTCGTACTACGAACCGAGCCTGCTGGCGTGGATCGAGCAGGGCGGGGTGGTGGCGATCGCGAACATCCGCGGCGGTGGCGAATACGGCAAGGCCTGGCACGAGGCGGCCCGTGTCGACAAGAAGCAGACCAGCTACGACGACTTCATCGCCGCCGCCGAATACCTGCATGCGCAAGGCATCGTGACGCAGGACGGCCTGGCCGTGCATGGCGAATCCGGCGGCGGCCTGCTGGTGGGCGTGGTGGTCAATCAGCGCCCGGAGCTGTTCGCAGCCGCCTTGCCCGGTGTCGGCGTGATGGACATGCTGCGTTTCGATCGCTTCACCGGCGGGCGCCTGTGGATGGGCGAGTTCGGCGACCCGGCCGACGCGGCGCAGTTTCGCACGCTGCTGTCCTATTCGCCCTATCACAATGTGGCGCCCGGCAAACGCTATCCGGCCATCCTGGTGACGACGGCGGACACCGACGACCGCGTCGTCCCCGCGCACAGTTTCAAGTATGCCGCGGCGCTCCAGCATGCGGAGATCGGGCCGCGTCCGCAGTTGGTGCGCATCGAGACCCAGGCCGGCCATGGCGCCGGCAAGCCCACCGCCAAGGCCATTGCGGAGATGGCCGACAAATGGGCGTTCGCCGCGCATTGGACGGGATTGGTCGTGAAATGAAGGTAGAAGCCGGGCAATAGTGCGAGGGGCGAACTCGGCCGGATGCTAGACTTGCCTGAAAGCGGACATAGGATGTCCGTTTTCATTTTCAGCCTGTGTTTTTTGTTCCGCATCAGCCAGATGCCCAGTCAGAGGAGTCGACTTGCTTATGCGCGCCAAGTTCAGTTTCTTGTTCCTGCTGTTGATCGCCCTCGTGGCGCCACTGTCACCGACCGCCTTCGCCGCCGGCCAGGCGGAAGAAGCGGCTCCCGCCGAGGAAGTCGTTCCCGACCTGCTCAAGCGCGAGACGCCGCGCTCGATGGTCTCCAACCTGATTTCCGCGCTGGCCGAGCCCGATTACGATCGCGCCGCCCAGTATCTCGACGTGCCGGCCGCAACCAACCGCCAGCGCACCAACGCCATCAACCAGGCGCGCAACTTCCATGCGCTGCTGGACAACGGCGGTTCGCTGTCGCCTTTCGTCGCACTGTCGAACGAGGCCATGGGCAAGATCGACGACGACCTGCCGGCCGAGCAGGAGAATGTCGGGGTCCTGACCATCCAGGACAAGAAGATCCCGATCCTGCTGACCCGCGGCCAGGACGGCGACCACCAGGTCTGGCGCGTGTCGCGCGAGACGGTCGACCAGGTCACGCAGGCGGCGCGCCAGGAGCCGGTGGTGCAGGAGCCCGACAAGAATGACCTCGTCGTCGCCGGCGCGCCACTGAAGGACTGGGCGATGCTCGTTGGACTCGGGGTGCTGCTCTTCGGCGGACTCTGGATGGTGGCAGCCCTGATCGTCGCCGCCATGCGCAAGCTGGTGGCCGATTCGGAGGCCAACGGCCTGGTGCGCTTCATGGAAGCGGCGCTGCCGCCGGCGAGCCTGCTGATCGCGGTCGGCCTGTTCTATAGCTGGGCCGAAGAGCTGCCGGTGTCGATCGTCGCGCGCACGACCCTGCTGCGCTATACCGACATCGTGTCCGTCATCGCACTGGTCTGGTTCGGCTTGCGGCTGATCGACGCCGTCGCCGAGCTGGCCACCGCGCGCATGCAGCGCAGCCAGCGGCGCCAGGTGGTGGCCGTCATCACGCTGGGGCGCCGCGCCGCCAAGATCCTGCTGCTGGCGTTCTCGGGCATCGCCATCCTCGGCACCTTCGGCATCGACGTCACGACCGGTATCGCGGCGCTGGGTATCGGCGGTATCGCGCTGGCGCTGGGCGCCCAGAAGACGGTGGAAAACCTGGTCGGCAGCGTGACCGTGATCGCCGACAAGCCGCTGCAGGTGGGCGACTTCATCAAGGTGGGCGACGTGGTCGGCACCGTGGAAGACGTGGGCATCCGCTCGACCCGCATCCGCACCGGTGAGCGCACCATCATCACCATTCCGAACGGCGACCTGTCGGCGCGCCAGATCGAGAACTTCGCGGCGCGCGACCGTTTCCTGTTCAACCCGACCATCGCGGTGGAGCCGGGCACCTCGTCGGCCAAGCTCAGGGAAGCGATCTCGATCGTCCAGCAGGTGCTGACCGAGCAGAAGAACATGGCCGAGGGCCATCGTGCGCGACTGGGCAGCATCAACGAGCGCGCCTTCAACATCGATGTGTTCTCGTACATCGACGTGCGCGAATTCGACACCCAGGTCATCATCCGCGAAAACCTGCTGCTGACCATCTACGAGCGGCTCGAAGCGGCCGGCATCGGCATCGCCTTCCCGACCCAGAAGATCGTGTTCTCGCCGGCGCAGCTGGCCGAGGCCAGGGAAGAGGAGCAAGCCGAGGCCGAGGCCGAGCCCGGCCTGGTGGTGCTCGAAAAACCTACGCCGCCGCCTCGAGCATGACCATCTCGACGCCCGGCAGATGGCATTCGCCCACCGCGCGCACCACCGCGTCGATCGCGGCGCGGCGGGTGAAGCTCTTGCGCCAGGCGATCACCACGCGGCGCGACGGCGCCGGCGGCAGGAAGGGCACATAGGTCAGCAAGCCGTTCGGGTCGTGCATATCGGCCACCGAGGCGCGCGGCAGCACGGTCAGGCCGATGCCGCTGGCGACCATGTGGCGAATCGTCTCGAGCGACGAGCCCTCGAAGGTGCGCTGCATGCCGTTGCCCGCCGCCGGCGCCGAGAAGCGCGCCATTTCCGGGCACACTTCGAGCACCTGGTCGCGGAAGCAGTGGCCGGCGCCCAGCAGCAGCATGGTTTCGCTTTTCAGGTCTTCGGCCGAGATTTCCTTGCGGCCGGCCCAGGGGTGATTGCGCGGCATCGCCACGATGAAGGGCTCGTCGTATAGCGGCTGCACCGACATGCCGTGGTCGGGCAGCGGCAGCGCCATGATGGCGGCGTCCAGTTCGCCCTGGCGCAGCAGCTCCAGCAGTTTATGCGTGTAGTTCTCTTGCAGCACCAGCGGCATCTGCGGCACGGTGTCGATCAGGTTTTTCACCAGGGGCGGCAGCAGGTAGGGCCCGATGGTATAGATCACGCCCAGCCGCAGCGGGCCGGCCAGCGGATCCTTGTTCTGCTTGGCCAGCTCCTTGATGGCGGCGGTCTGCTCCAGCACCCGCTCGGCCTGGGCCACGATCTGGGCGCCCAGCGGCGTCACGGAAACTTCGGAGCCGCCGCGCTCGAACAGGGTCACGCCCAGTTCGTCCTCGAGCTTTTTGATGGCGACGGACAGGGTGGGCTGGGCCACGAAGCAAGCCTCGGCGGCATGGCCGAAGTGTTTGGCGCGCGCAACGGCGACAATGTATTTCAGCTCGGTCAGTGTCATGTTTTATGTGTTTCGGGTAGCGCACCCTGGCCGGCGCCGGGAGCGTGGGCCGGGATGCATACCCGTTTTAGCCATGAAATAATAGTTTAACGAGAATCATAGTCGATATAATTGCCAAGCAGGCTACACGCCCGCAATTTTTGAAAGGTCCGCATGTCCTCGACGTTCGGCCCGGCGGAAGCCCAGGCCTATATCCACAAGCTCCTGACGGTGATGCACCACCAGGGTGGCTCCGACCTCTTCATCTCGGCTGACTTCCCTCCAAGCATCAAACATCAGGGGGCGATGAAGGCGCTCAGCCAGCAGCGCCTGACGGGCGAAGTCACGCGCGCGCTGGCGCTGTCGATCATGAACGAACGCCAGCGCGCCGAGTTCGAGGCCGAGATGGAGTGCAATTTCGCGATCTCGCTGCCGGGCGTGTGCCGCTTCCGCGTCAACGTCTATGTGCAGCAGCAGAGCGTGGGGATGGTGGTGCGCACGATCGCGTCCGAGATCCCCAACTTCGAAAAGCTCGACCTGCCCGAGGTGCTCAAGGACGTGGTGATGACCAAGCGCGGCCTGGTGCTGGTGGTGGGCGGCACGGGATCGGGCAAGTCGACCACGCTGGCGGCGATGATCGACTACCGCAACAGCAATTCGGCCGGCCACATCATCACGGTGGAAGACCCGGTGGAATACGTCCACAAGAACAAGAATTGCCTGGTGACGCACCGCGAAGTGGGCGTCGACACGCTGTCGTGGCACCACGCGCTGAAGAACACGCTGCGCCAGGCGCCGGACGTGATCCTGATCGGCGAGATCCGCGACACCGAGACGATGGAACACGCGATCGCCTTCGCCGAGACCGGCCACCTGTGCCTGGGCACGCTGCATGCGAATAACGCCAACCAGACAATGGACCGCATCATCAACTTCTTCCCTGAGGAACGGCGCAACCAGCTGCTGATGGACCTGTCGTCGAACCTGCGCGCCATCGTCTCGCAGCGCCTGGTGCGCACCGAAGACGGAAAAGGCCGCAAGGCTGCCATCGAAATCCTGATCAATACGCCGACCATCGGCGAGATGATCCTCAAGGGGAACTTCCAGAACATCAAGGAGATCATGCACAAGTCGCGCGAACTGGGCATGTGCACCTTCGACCAGGCCCTGTTCGAGTTGTACAACAAGGGCCTGATCGGCTACGACGAGGCGATCCGCAATGCCGACTCGGCCAACGGCCTGCGCCTGCAGATCAAGCTGTCGGGCGAGCGGCGTGAGCCGGGCGCTGCTGCCGCGCGGCCGGCCGAGCTGTCGATGGCGATCGAGGAAGAGTCCGACGAAGAACCACCGAAACACTGACATTTAGCGTTCATCCATGCCTTCATTTGAAAACAAGATCTGCACGCGCGCCGAACTGGCTGCGCGTATCGCCGCATTGCCGAAACCGGTCGTCCTGACCAACGGCGTGTTCGACATCCTCCACCGCGGCCACGTGACCTATCTGGCGCAGGCGCGCGAGCTGGGCGGCTCGCTGGTGGTGGCGGTGAACACCGACGCCTCGGTCAAGCGCCTGGGCAAGGGCGACGACCGCCCGCACAACACGATGGCCGACCGCATGGCGGTGCTGGCGGCGCTGGAAGCCGTGAGCCTGGTGGTCGAGTTCGACGAAGACACCGCGCTCGAAGTCGTGCAGGATGGCCGACCCGACATCTATGCCAAGGGCGGCGACTATGTGATGGACCAGATCCCGGAAGGCAAAGCCGTGCTGGCCTATGGCGGCCGGGCGGTGGCGATCGATTTCGAGCATGACCGCTCGACCACCAAGCTGGTGGCGCGGATCCGGGGCTGAGCGGCATGTCGACGCCTCCGGTGCTGCCTGCCGATCTGGACACCTTGTATCCCCGTGCTCCGGATGCCGTCGTCAATCTCGAGCACGGGTACTTCGGGGCCATGGCGCTGCCCGTACAGGAAGCGCTGGAACAGGCGATTCGCTACACGAATACCCACCTGAGTCCTTTCCTGCGCGGCGAGTTCGGGCACAAGCACGCCGAGACGCTGCGGGTCCGGCTGGCGCAGCTGATCAACGCCGCGCCGCATGAAATCCTGCTCACGCGAAGCGCCAGCGAATCGATGCAGGTGCTGATCGGCGGGTATCACGCACTGGAGCCGGGCGATGCCGTCCTGTGGTCGAACCTGGATTATCCGGCCATGCGCTATGCGATGGCCTGGCTCGAACGACGCCGCGGCGCGCAGCCGGTGGAGCTGCAACTCGATTTGCCGCTGGGCCGCGACGACTTGCTCGCGCAGTATGAGAAGGCGATCCGCGATACGCCCGGGCTCAAATTGATGCTGCTGTCCCAGGTTTATCCGGCCAACGGCCAGTTGGCGCCGGTGCGCGAGATCGTTGCCATGGCGCGCGAGCGCGGCATCGACGTGCTGGTCGACAGCGCGCATGCGCTGGGGCAGGTGGCGGTGGATGTGCAGGCGATTAACGTGGACTTCGCCGGCTTCAACCTGCATAAATGGATCGGCGCGCCGCCGGGACTGGGCTTTGTCTATATCCGCGCCGCCTGCCTGGAGCGGATCGAGCCGCATTTCGGCGACCGTGATTATCCGGAGGACGATATCCGCGGCCGCCTGCATGCGGGCATGCCGCCGGTGAGCGCCATCATGGCGGCGCCATGCGCGCTCGACGTCCATGAGCGGCTTGGAGGTTCTGCGGCGAAGGAAGCGCGCCTGAACTGGCTGCGTCGCTACTGGATGCAGCGCGTGGCCGAGCTTCCGGGCTTGCGTCTGCTGACGCCGTTCGATGGCGGCACGGCGCTGGCGGCGTTCACGATCGACGGCATGGCGGCGCGCGAGGTGCAGGCGGCGCTGATGGAGCGCTTCCGCGTGTTCACGGTCGAGCGTCATGTCGGCGACACGAGCGTCGTGCGCGTGACGGTGGCGCTGACCACGACGACCGGGGATCTGGACCGCCTGGTCGAGGCCCTCGGTGTGCTGGCGCGCGAGGCCGCCGGGCGGCGCGCCTAGGCTTGCTGTTTTTTAGCCTGTCGTGGCGGGCTTGCGGTCGTACTGCACGACGCCGCCCGGCGACAGGGTGAATACCAGGTCGCACTCTGCGAAGATGTCGGCGCTCACGCCATCGTGGACCGAGTCGTAGAGCCAGGCGGCCATCGCCGCGTTTGTCGCGTGCATGTCGATGTCCTGCGCCGGTTTGCCTGCGGCCAAGGCATCGGCCAGTTCCTGGACGAAGAAGGGGATGGCGCCCGCCGTCCACTCGGCGCCGCGCTGGCGCGCCTCGGCCTCGCGTGGCTGCGCCATCGCCATCAGCGCGGCGGCATCGACTTGTGTTTCCACGGCGAGGATTGGTTCGGATTGGTCGTCCGTTGTGAAGACACGTATCAGCATGGCGTTCGCTTTCATTGGATGGATGCGGCAGCTTACAGGAAGACGCAAGGTGCAGGTTCACCGTACCAGCTCGCGGGTACAGGCGCGCACCGGTGATC
>Ga0265780_10010708_pt1 | contig 10913 bp, 8 predicted proteins | sample P1T30metagenome_FD_192432 | JGI IMG/M metagenome (GOLD analysis project Ga0265780, IMG submission 192432) | Plant litter microbial communities from East Loma Ridge, Irvine, California - P1 T30 | ecosystem: Environmental > Terrestrial > Plant litter > Unclassified | place: USA: California... | reverse complement strand
CATCTCGGTCATCACTTGCGCGCCTTCACGGTGGCGGCGATGCGCTCGGCACGCGTCAAGTCGCGCGCGATGACCGGGTTGCCGGGATCGAGCGCAGCGGCGCGGCGCAACAGGCCGACCGCGCGCATGACATTCCCCGAATTGAGCGCCGCCAGCCCCGTCGCGCGCGCCTGACGCGCGGCGACCCGATTGACCGTGGGTGCCGTCGGCTTCGTCACCGGCGCCGGCCTGGGCGCGGCTGGCTTCACGCGGGTGGGAGCGGCCGGCACGGGTCGCGGCTCGGATCGCCGGGGCGCCTCGATGCGCGGCGGCTCGCCTGGAATACGGAGCGTCCGGCCAGCCGCCAGATCGGCAGGCTTGGCGATGTCGTTATAGCGTGCGAGCTGATACGCCTTCAGACGATTGCCCAGGAACCGCTGCGCCAGTCCCGACATCGTGTCGCCGTCCCGCGCGGTATAGGTGAAATTCGTCGGCCCCAGCAGATCCTTCGGATCGCGGTCGATCGAGTCGCGCAGCACGTGGACCGAAGGATTCATCGGATCGCGCTTCAACGCGGCGTTGATGCGCTTCTTCGCTGCACCACTATCGCCCTGATCCAGCAATAGCAGGATTGCGTCGATCTCGCTCGCCGGCGTCGTCTGCGGCGCAGGCGCCGGTTGCGGTCCCGCCTTGGGCCCATGCGAACAGGCGGTAATCGCAAGCGCGAGCGCCAGCGCGCCGGTCCGCGCGACCTGTCGAGGAGAGAAACTCATGCGGTAAGCCTTTCGGTGATCCGGTCCCGCATCGCGTACGGGTCGATGGCCAGCAACTTCGCGAGCCCGGCGGAATCGCGTGCGAACGCGACGAACTCCGCGCCCTTCAGCGGTGGCGAGAAATAATAGCCCTGGAAATGCGTGCAGCCGTGACGCAACAGCCACTCATATTCCGCGCGTCGCTCGACCCCTTCGGCGAGCACGCGGATGCCGAGCCCGCGCCCCAGCGCGACGATGCTCTGGCAGATCGCTTGGCTGTCGCGCAGCGTATCGACGTTCGTCACGAATTCCCGGTCGATCTTGATCTTGTCGAACGCCAGCGTGCGCAGCGTGCTGAAGCTGGAATAGCCGGTGCCGAAATCGTCGATCGCGATCCGCACGCCAGCCGCCCGCAACGCGTCGAACAGCTGGGTGGCGCGCGTACCGTCGCTCATCGCGACACTCTCGGTCAATTCGATCTCCAGCGCAGCCGCCCCCAGCGAATGCCGCGCAAGCGTGCGTGCGACCAGTGCCGCCATGTCGTCGCGGTCGAGCTGATGCCCCGACACGTTCACCGCGACGCGCAGGGCGTCCAGGCCCTGTGCCTGCCATGACCGCGCCTCCCGCGCAGCGGCGTTGAGGGTCCACATCCCGATTTCATGCGCCAGCCCCATCGCCTCCATCACCGGCACGAACCGCGACGGCGAGACCTGCCCGAGGGTGGGATGAAACCAGCGGATCAGCGATTCCGCGCCCGACACCCGACCTTCCCCGGCATCGATCAACGGCTGGTATCGCATTTCCAGTTCGCCGCGCGCGATCGCCTGGCGAAGGTCCTGTTCCAAGGCATACCGCTCGCTGGCCAGGGCTGCGAGATCGAGGACAGGGCTGGCGACCGCGACCACGGCACCGGGCTGTACTGTCAGTGACGCCAGTGTGCGGGACAACATCGCCTGCGCGTTCACACCCTCGGCCGGCATCCTAGCCTGGCGCACGCGAATTTCGGGCAGGATTTCCCGGTCGCCGTCGATCACCACGTCGCCCAGCGCGTATCGCAGCACATCCAGTTCGGTCTGCGCAGCATCCTCGACGACATCCGGGCCGAACCAGATCGCGACGCTGGCGCGATCGACATGCGCAATCAGTCGTTCTTCGGGCAACATCCGGGTCAGCCGGTCGACGATCGTCAGCAGCAGGCGTTCGCCCAGCGCCGGGTCAAACGCGCACAGCCGATCGAAGTCCATGAGTCCGATGACACCGAGTACCCCGCGCCCGTCCGCCATCACTCGCTCGATCAACGGCTCGCGGGTCGGCAAGCCGGTAATCGCGTGGCGATGACTGGTGCGATGCTCGACAGCCTTCAGTCGATCCGCGATGGTCGCTACGCTCTGTGCCAGCCTTTCACCACGCGAGGCCGTCGGATACGTCCCGGCGAGAATTTGCAAATGCCGGATCAATCGCGACACCCGGCAATGCTGGGCAATCGAATACGCCATTGCTGCGAAAACGAGACAGACTGCAACGGACGCTATGGCGGCGACACTGCGATCGACGAACCGCCACGTGACGATAGCCGCCGCTATTGGTAGTAGCCCGATGCACCAACGCTGCGCAGGCGGAATCGCCGTTGAAAACCCCATAACGACCTGAATAGCGGCCATTATCATACGGATGTGTTAATATAGCCCCGCCTGTGCGTCAGACCTGATCCCCGGACGCCACGGCATTGGTAATCAGCTCGTCGGACGGAGCGCAGCGATGCGGCAAGGCCGAATTCACCGAGGATCACATCATCGGGGCGCCGCGTAAGCATAAATCTGACGTGAAAACGCAGTTCGTGGCAGGCGTCGAGCGGTACCGCCGTTCTCGTGCCTGTTCCGAGCGACTGGACGCTATCAAAGCATCACAATCCGCTATCCGCATTCCGCGAGCACACGCCCAGACAGTCCCGGCTGGAGCCATCCGGCTGTCGGTGTTGGCGTCTTAAGTCGATTGATCGACCCAGTCCTGACGGAGCGGTGTCGAGGCCAGCCACATCAGCAACGCGGCCACCAGATACAGCACGAGCCCCATGAGCATCGCATAGCGCAGCGCTTCGTCGCCATAATGCGTGGCGAGACCGTCCGACAGTGCGCCAAGCGCAAAACTGCCGCCGCCAAGACCGATGAGGTTGTTGATTAGCAGGAACGTCGCCGATGCGGTGGCGCGCATATGCCCGGGTACCAGATGCTGGATCGCCGTGATGACGGGCGCGAGCCAGACATAGGCGAGCGCCTGGGGCACGAGGAAGAAGACGAACGCCGCCGTCACCGAGGACGACAGGATTCCTGCGGCAAACAGGGGCACCGCGATGACGAACGCGATCGCGGGGACGCGCGCGTACATCCGCCGATCGCGTGCCCCCAGCCGGTCGCCGAGCACGCCGCCGAGTAGAACGCCGGCAACGCCCCCCAGCAACAGCTCGCCGCCATAGAATTGCGCGGTCTCGATGAGGTCGAGCCCGAAGCTCCGCTGCATCAGCGACGGCAGCCAGAAGGCCAGGCCATAGCCAAGCATCGAGCTCGCCGAGGCGCCGAACGCGAGCAGCCAGAAGCTCGGCTTGCGCACGAGAATGCCGAACACGCGGCGGACGGGTTCGCGGTCGCGTGGATCGGACCCACGAACCGGCTCGCGCACGCACAGCCGAAACACCGGCGCGAGCACCAGTCCCGCGACACCGACCACGATGAACGCGGTCCGCCAGTCGATCGACGTCGCGATATAGCCGCCGAGCATCACGCCGGCTGCCGACCCGAGCGGGATGCCGAGCGAATAGACCGCCAGCGCGCGCGCGCGGCGGTCGGGCGCGAACGTGTCTGCGATCACGGCATAGGACGGCGCCACGCCCCCCGCCTCGCCAACCCCCACGCCGATCCGGAACGCGAAGAGCTGCGCAAAATTGCTGGCCACACCGCACAGGGCAGTGAACGCGCTCCACACAGCGAGCGAGAGCGTGATAACCCAGGTGCGGCTCGTCCGGTCGGCCAGCCACGCCAGCGGGATCGCAAGCGTCGAATAGAGCAACGCAAACGCCAGCCCGCCAAGCAGGCCCAATTGCGTGTCGGTCAATGCCAGGTCCGCCTTGATCGTCGGCGCGAGGATGCCAAGGATCTGCCGGTCGACGAAGTTGAACGTGTAGACCAGCAACAGCATGACGAGCGCCGTCACGCGGTAGCGGCGGCCCTCGCGCGGGGTCGCCGGGATATCACTCGCCATATTGTGCTCCAGTAACCGGGGGGCGATCACCCGCCCCCCGTCTGCGCTCCATCAGAATTTTGCAGTGAGGGTCGCGAAGACCTGACGCGGGTTGCCGTAATAGGCCGTCAGCACGCCGTCGCTGCCGAGCGATGGCCGCAAAGCGCCCGCCGCCGTCCGCAGATAGTCGCCGGTATCGGGGTTCTGCAGCAGAAAGTTGTAGCCCGACACGACATAGCGCTTGTTCGTCAGGTTCTTGCCATGCACCCCGATCGAGAAGCGCGCGTCGATCGTATAGACCAGGTTCGCGTCGAGCAGCGCATAGGCCGGCTGGTCGAGCAGCGGCGTACGCAGTTCGAACTGCTGTGAATCGCTGCGATAGGACAGCGTCGTACTCGCGTCGATCGCGCCCGCCGCACCGACCGGGACGTGATAAGCGAGGGTACCGCTTGCGGTCAGGTCGGGCGTGTTCTGGAATTTGCGATTGGCAGCGACATTGATCCCGCGGGAATCGATGAAGCGCGTGTATTTGGCATCGAGATACCCGATCGTTCCCGACAGGTTGATGCGGTCGCCAGCACCCGCAATACCCTCCGCGACCGTCAGATTGGCCTCGCCTTCCACACCGTTGATCCGGGCGCGGCCCGCATTGGTCGTGATGCCGATAAAGGTCTGGATGCCGCCGACGGTGGCACCAACCGATCCGGGGACCTGGACATCGGTATATTTGGAATGGAACCCCGCAATCGCCAGCGTCAGCCGGCGATCGAACAGCGACGCCTTGTATCCCGCCTCGAAGCTCTCGACGCTCTCGGGCCCGAACGACAGGAAGTTGTAGATATCCTGCCGGTCGCCGCCGGCACCGGTGATGCCGTTGCCGTTGAGGTCGGGCGCCGCGGTACCGACCCCGCGCGGGTCGAACCCGCCGCCCTTGAACCCCTTCGACCAGCTCGCATACAGCGTGTTGTTGGCATCGGGCTTGAAGCTGACGGACGCGCGCGGCGTGAATTTGGCGAAACTCGCCGTCCCGCGGAAGTCGGTCTGCCGTGCGATCGGCGCGCTCGTGCCGCCGAAGAAGGGGGAAGCGCCCAGATATACGTTGCGCTGGATCTGCGACATGCGATCGTCCCAGGTATAGCGTCCGCCGACCGAAAGGCTGAGCATCGGCGTCACGTCGAGCGTGGCATCACCGAAGACCGCCACCGTATTGGTCCGCACATTCCCGAAGGTCAGCGCAGTGACTGTCCCCGGCAACCGTACGTCGAACACGGTGCGCGCCTTGGCATCGAGATAATAGAGCCCCGCCAGCATGTTGAACGGCCCGGCATCGACCAGCAGTTGCACCTCCTGGCTGAACTGCTCGTTATTGTAGAAGGCGGGGACGTCGACATCGACGGCGGGCAGCGCGTCGAAATCGATCGGCGTCGCGCTGTCGTCCTTGCGATAGCCGGTGATGCTGCGCAGCGTCAGATATGCGGCGGGCTTGAGTTCAGCGAAGAGCGACCCGCCATAGGCCTCGACCGACTGTTTCGGTGCGACCAGTCCCCCGCGGCTGTCGAACACGTCGGACAGCACCGGCGTGCGCGAAACCAGCCCCGGAATCAGCCGATGCCCGCCGCGCGGGTTGCTGTCGTCCTTCGTATAGTCCCCCGACAGCCGGAAGAACGCGCTGTCGCCCGCCTCATATTGCAGCGTGCCGCGCGCACCCCAGAAATCCTTGTTGTAATTGTCCTGTCCCGTGGTGAGGTTGGTGCCGAACCCGCCCCGGCTCAGTCGCGCGACCGCGCCGCCGATCCTGAACCCCGTATCGCCGATCGGCGTGCTCGCGCTGATGACACCGTCCGCCTGGTCATAGCTGCCATAGGTTGCGCGGATGCTCAGTGTCGGGTCGGGGCCGATCCGGCGGGTCACGTATTTCACCGCGCCGCCGATCGTGTTGCGGCCATAGAGCGTGCCCTGCGGACCGCGCAGCACCTCGATCCGCTCGACATCGTAAATGTCGAGGACCGCAGCCTGCGGTCGGTTGAGATAGACGTCGTCGAGATAGATGCCGACGCCCGCCTCGAACCCGGCGACGGGGTCCTGCTGGCCGACGCCGCGGATGAAGGCGGTGAGCGTCGAATTGGTACCGCGCGACGTTTCGAGCGTGACGTTCGGCGTGACAGCGGCGAGATCGGTGACGTCGAGCGCCCCCGACGCCTCGAGCTGCGCGCCCGTGAACGCGGTGATCGCGATCGGCACGTCGAGCAGCCGTTCCTCGCGGCGGCGTGCGGTGACGACGATATCGCCATCGATCCCGGCCTCCTCAATGACGGGCCCGGCCTGAGCCGCGTCTGCTGCCGGCGCGATGGGTTGCGTCTGCGCGGACGCGGATCCCGCCAGCAACGCGCCGAGTGCAACACCGGCGTTCAACAAGATCATGACGGATTTCGGCTGTGCCACGGTGTCATCCCCTCCTGCGGCGCCCGCGTGATGCGCCCGGTATGATCCGGGTTGTGCGCCTTGGCTCCAGTCTATACTGAAACCTGAACCACTATTCAACTTGTGTATCGAAGGCAGACGAGAATGGCGAAGGCGCAGGAAACGACGCCGGCAGGAGCCGCGGGCATCGGCGAGGCCAAGGTTCCGCGTACCGATCGTGGCCGCCGGACGATGCGTGCGATCCTGGACGCCGCGGCGATCGAGTTCGGCGACAACGGATTCCACCAGGCCTCGATCAGCGACATCACGCGCCGCGCCGGGGTCGCGCTCGGCAGCTTCTACACCTATTTCGAGTCCAAGGACGCAGTGTTCCGCGCGCTCGTCCGCGACATGTCGGACCAGGTTCGCGATCATGTCGCCCCGGCGATCCTGTCCGCACCCGATCAGATCGCGGCCGAGCAGGCGGGGCTTCGCGAATTCATCAGTTTCGTCCGTGACCACAAGGAGATCTACCGGATCATCGACGAGTCCGAATTCGTCGATCCAGAGAGCTTTCGCCTCCATTATACGACTACGGCGGACCGGATCACGCGTCGCCTGCGAAAGGCCGCGGACCGCGGCGAGGTCAAGGGCGACGTCAGCGAGGTCCATGGCTGGGCGATCATGGGAATGAATGTGTTCCTCGGACTTCGCTACGGCGTCTGGAGCGAAGACGAGACCCCGGATGAGATCGCGAAGGTCGTCGCGAAAATGCTGAAAGATGGCATCTTACGCAGCCCGGACGACCGGGCCATGTCCAAGGTCAAGACTTGATGGGCCGATTGGGTACACGACCCAAATTCGGTCATTCGCGCGGACTTCCCCGCTCCCCAACGTCAGTCATTCGTTCATCTCCGCGCGGACAGGTTCGATGTCCGGTGTTCGACCATGAACGTCATGATGGGAAGGATTGCTGGCCGTCCGATTTCGGGAAGGCCCGTGGCAATAACCGATATTGCGAGACTGCCGCTTTCTGCAAAAAAGTGGTCGATCGGGAATAAAGTTGCCAGGCGATCCGCACTCCCGTAACATCTCGCCAGCAACGATGGGGTGAGCTAATGCTGTGCCGACTATTCGCAGGCTACTATCATTTGCTGTCGTCTTGGCTGCGTTGACGCCCATGACTGTCTCCGCAGAGCCGATCGGTCGAATTACCGGTATCGGTGGCATCTTCTTTAAGAACACGGCGACGAAAGCCCTCATGGCGTGGTGTCGTGATGTTCTCGGCATCAAAGTTGAGGCGTGGGGCGGATTCGCTCTGCGCTATGACGCGCCAGAGCACCCGCCAGTACTCACTCTGAATGTATTTCAGGAGGGATCCAACTATATGGAACCCTCAAAGCGCGAGTTCATGCTGAATTTCGCGGTAGATGACTTGGACGCGTCCGTTGATCGTCTGAAAGTAAAGGGCGTTGCGATACTCAAAAGGGATGACACCGACGCAAGCGGGAAATTGCGTGGATCGTTGATCCGGACGGGACCAAGATAGAGTTGTGGGAGCCGAAAGCTGAGACCGCATCAAGTAGACCCGTCTCGACGGAAATGGGCAGTTTCGGACGCTCGCCGAGAATTGCGGTGGCGCGCAACCCGCCTCCGCGTACGCGAAATCGCGTCCTGCTGTGCGATTCTACCGCAACTAACAGCCGCGGAACGTACGCTATGAGAGAAGAACGGCCATTTGGTCAGGCTCAGCGTCAGCAGCGCGGCGGCCAGGTTCGATCCACCGTCTCCAATGAAAGCCTGATAGGCTAAATCGCTACAAAATCGGGAAAATCGATGCTCAGGATCGCACCTCGCTCCGGAGCTTCGCGCGATCTGATGCTGATCTTTCCGCCGATTTCCATGACGATCTGCCGGGAGATATAGAGGCCAAGACCTGTCCCACGATCCGTCTCCTTGGTGGTCATGAAGGCATCGAATGCCCGGTCCGGATGACTCAAAGACAGCCCGGCGCCATTGTCCACAATACCGATGCGAACGCCGCTCTCTGAGACAGTTACCTCCAGTTCGACGGCACCGGTCAGGCTCGCGTCCTCGGCTTCGCGTCGCGTTGCGATGGAGTCGACCGCGTTCTGAATGGCGTTGACGAGCACCTGCTCGAGGCCGACGCGCGGAGCAAGGAGCAGAACCGGTGGCCCGTCTGGCAACGTCATCTTCACGCCGACATCGTGCTGGATCAGCAACGGCCGCATGAAGGACAAGGTTGTGCTGACGACGTCGCCCAGATCAAGCGGTTCGGGGCTGTCATTCTCGATCCGAGCGTAGCGCGAAATGCGCGCAATGATATCGCGAGCGCGGTTTACCTGTTCGCTGATCCGATCAAACTTATCGCGAGCACGCGCCGCACCATCGGGACTCGCCTGATCGAGCAACAATCGGCCATTCTCGGCAGAAAGCGAGATGGTGAAGAGAGGTTGTTTGAGTTCATGACTCAGGGCTGAGGCCATGCCCCCGAGCTCAACGAGACGCGCCTGCTGGAGCATCCGATTCTGCGCCAGCTTCGACTGCCGGAGGCGCACCAACCACCCCGAACGCCAATGGCCGGGAGCCAGGAGGTCGCGACCGACGAATAGATACCAATCACTCGATTCCTGGTCTGCAAGCCGAAACTCGACAAACGCCTCGGCATCATCGCAGATGTCCGCAAAAGCTAGGCAATCATTGGTATGGATCGCTTCGGACCGCTCCTGTGCAACCCGTTCGATGTTCATGTCTAGAAAAGCAAGGGTGCCCGTGGCAGCGTCGAAGCGGATATCGGCTGCAAGGCTCAGGTCCATTTCCTTCTTGAGTTCGATGAATGCCCGGGCAATTCGCAAGCGCTCTTGCACCAAATCGGCAAAGCTGTTGTTCGCGGTGACGATAGCTGCGATCGGGCGGTCGAACTCGTTGAACGTGAGCTTTTGAGGCAGCGAAAGGCCAGGCTGGCCGAACCCTTCCGCGACTTCCTTCCAGGCCTGCAGCGAACGACGCAGGGCGCGCGTGATGAGCAGCTGCAGCAAGATCGACACGACGAGAATGACGCCCAGCCCGAGCATCTCTAGAAGCACAACGCGATAGGCACTCTCGGCGGCTGGTCGGGTTGAGTAGAGATAGAAATATTTGCGGTCAGGAAGAGTGTAACGGCCGAGCTGACACGCGGTAACCCAGTAGGCGAACGTATTGCGGTCGTTCGGCCCCGTCACGTTCAATCCATCATCGATCCGTGTGCAGCCGAAAAGCTGCATCGCTTGTGCGGTTCGCAGGCTACCTTCGTTGTCCGAGATAAGTAGTCTTTGGGCGTGCCTTCCACTATTGCTCGCTTCTGCGACGCCCAAGAACCCATTTCCGGTCACAAGCCCGCGACCGATCCGCACCTCAGCCAGAAGCGCGGTTTCGTCCATGAAGGATTTGAATTCTTCCGGAAAGCGCCGGACACTGCTGACAAACATGACGAGCGCGCACGCGAGCACGATGAGCGTAATGGATGCTGGCAGGAGTTGGGCGAGGCTGACCGTTCCGCGCAGCGAGACTCGACCGGCTGGAAGGTTCACGACGAAGAGTGACAGCGCTAGATCGACCAACGCTGCCATCAACACATCGTTGAGAAGCTTGCGGATCATCGTCAGCGCGAAAATCGTTAGCGACGCATCGTAGTTGATGCGCAGGAATAGAAACCCCGCCGCCGTCCCGATGGTAAGCAAAAAGACGGCGGTGGCGATGGCGAGCGAAGAGCCAGCGAAGCGAGTCCAATTGATGAAGACTACATGTCCCAGCGCCAGCGCAATGGTAAAGATATGGCCCCACCAGAACCAGGATGACGCCATCGTTAGCAATACCATGGGAATGGCTAGCCGCAGCCCGCCCAACCTGTATGCGAGAAGGTAGAAAAGGGGGCCGAGATACATTTCGAACCCGGGCGCAAGAATAATGCGGAAGGAACTCGCGCCGATGGCCACGGCCAAAAGGACGATCGTCAGAGCCCATCCCTGGACGGTCATTTGCCGTAGCGGCTCTGCGGCTAGTTGAGACTCGCCGCCGTGGCGTAAGCGGTTGACGATGTCATTCATCAACCCCGCCCGTCTTGTGTAAGCAGTGACAAAAGAAATTCGATGTCGACCGGCTTGAAAAGGACATGAAGATCCTGCTTCCTGGTTTCATGCTCTATCTGTTCAGTCAGATCGGTGTGGCCTGTCATCAGGATTATGGTGTTCACCTTTGCCTGCAGATCCGGGTCGGCTCGAATTGCACGGACCAGGTCGAGGCCACTGCCGTCTCGCAAGCGGAGGTCCGTCAACAGGGTTACGTGGCTGGAACCTTGCTTTAAGCTCTCCAGGGCAAGGGCCACACACGCTGCGCCGCTAACCGCGAACGAGCGCAATTCCAACATTTCAACCAACTCCTCCCGGACGTCGGTCTCGTCCTCGACGACCAAGATCATTGTTGGGCACTTTCAATGGTGACGCAAGCTCAAGATAAGAACGCGAAGTTTTCAACGTGTAAATGGCGACG
>Ga0265780_10010707_pt1 | contig 10914 bp, 10 predicted proteins | sample P1T30metagenome_FD_192432 | JGI IMG/M metagenome (GOLD analysis project Ga0265780, IMG submission 192432) | Plant litter microbial communities from East Loma Ridge, Irvine, California - P1 T30 | ecosystem: Environmental > Terrestrial > Plant litter > Unclassified | place: USA: California... | reverse complement strand
CGGGTCGACAACTGGTATCGCCCACCGAAGGTGATTCCGCCGGAAGGTCTCATTTGTTCAGCACCGCCTCTAGTACTTTCTTCGCGATTGGTGACGCGACACTGTTCCCGAACGCGGACTGCCCGAGCCCGCCGCCGTTCTCGACCACGACCGAGATGGCCACTTCTGGGTCCGCAGCCGGCGCGAAGCCGGTGAACCACAAGGTGTAGGGGTCGCCCTGTCCGTTCTCGGCCGTGCCCGTCTTGCCCGCGACGTCGACGCCCGCGATCCTCGCACCGCTGGCGGCGCCGTCCGCGACGTCCTGGACCATCATGCCGGTCATCGTCTGAGCCGTCGCCGTGCTGACGGGCTTGCCGTACTCACTGGGCGAGAAGTCCTCCACAGGGCTGAGGTCCGGGTTCAGGACGCTCTCGACCAGCGTCGGGTCCATGAGGGTCCCCCCGTTCGCGATCGCCGACGAGACCATCGCCATCTGCAGCGGCGTCACGCGGTCGGAGCCCTGCCCGAACGACTGCAGCATCAGCGTCGCGTCGTCGATCGGCTCGCCGTCGCGCTCGACGGGGAACCGGCTGGGGGTGACCTCCTGCGGGATCTCGATCGAGTCGTCGCCGAACCCGAACGCGGCGGCCTGCTCGGCCATCGCGTCGGCGCCCAGGGCCTGGCCCAGCTGAGCCATGGGGATGTTGCACGACAGGCGCAGCGCGGTCGCGATCGTGGCCGTCTCGCCGCCTCCGCAGCTGCCGCCCTCGGCGTTGTTGATGCTGAAGGTCGAGCCGGGCAGCTGGAGGGTCGCGGGGTTGGGGAACGTGCTGTCGGGCGTGTACTCGCCGCTCTCGAGGGCTGCGGCGACGGTCACCAGCTTGAAGGTCGAGCCGGGCGCGTAGAGGTCGCCCTGGATGGCCCGGTTCTGCAGGGGGTTGCCCGGGTCGGCGACGAGCGCGTCGTACGAGCTCTTGACCGCCTCGGGGTCGTGCGAGGCCAGCGGGTTCGGGTCGTAGCTCTGCTTCGAGACCATCGCGAGGATCTTCCCGGTCGCCGGATCCATCGCCACGACGGAGCCCGCGTTGTCGCCGAGGGCGTCGTAGGCCGCCTGCTGGACCGCGGGGTCGAGCGTGAGCTCGACCGTCGCGCCCTCCGGGTCCTGACCCGTCAGCAGCGAGTTGATCTGGTCGAAGAACTGCGAGTTGGCGTTGCCGGTGAGGTACTCGTTCATGGCGTCCTCGACGCCGCGCGAGCCCTGGCCGAGCGTGTAGTAGCCGGTGACCGGCGCATAGAGCTCGGGCTGGGGGTAGGTGCGCTGGAACTCGTAGACGTCGTCGACGGGGACCGACTGCGCCACGGGCTGGCCGCCGACGACGATGGGCCCGCGCTGGGCCGAGTAGCTGGCGAGCAGCGAGCGGTAGTTGCGTCCGTCGGCCCGCAGCGAGTCGGCCTGGATCGTCGTGATGTACGAGCTCGAGATGAAGAGCGCCACGAACATGGCGAGCACCACGAAGCTCACGCGCTTGAGTTCTTTGTTCATCAGCCGATCACCATCCTCGGTTGGTCGCGGACGGAGTCGGACAGTCGCAGCAGGATGGCCACGATGACCCAGTTCGCCACGAGCGACGAGCCGCCCGCGGCCATGAAGGGAGCCGTCAGCCCGGTCAGGGGGATCACGCGCGTCACGCCGCCCATGACGACGAAGACCTGCAGCGCGATGACGAACGAGATGCCGACGCCGAGCATGCGCCCGAAGTCGTCCTGGCCCACGAAGCCGATGCGGAAGCCGCGCGAGACGAGCAGCAGGTAGAGCGCCAGGATCGCGAAGATGCCGGCGAGGCCGAGCTCCTCGCCGAGCGACGCGAAGATGTAGTCGCTCTCGGCGAGGGGCGTCGTCTGCGGTCGGCCCTGGCCGAGGCCCGTGCCCACGAGCCCGCCGTTCGCGAAGCCGAAGAGACCCGTGACCAGCTGGAACGAGCCGCCGTCGGCCGAGTACTCCGTCGGGTCGAACGGGTTCAGCCAGGCACGGAACCGGCCCTGCACGTAGCCGAGGAACGTGCTCGCGACGATCGCGCCGCCGAGGAACAACGTGAGGCCGAGGACGATCCAGCTGCCGCGCCCCGTGCCGATGTAGATCATCACGAGGAACAGGCCGAAGTAGAGCAGCGAGGTGCCGAGGTCGCGCTGGAAGATCAGCACGCCCATCGCGACGACCCAGACGACGAGGATCGGCCCGAGGTCGCGGGCACGCGGGAACCGCATGCCGAGGATCTTCGGCCCCATGAGGGACAGGTTGTCGCGGGCGGTCACGAGGTACCCGGCGAAGAAGATCGCGAGCGTGATCTTGGCGATCTCTCCCGGCTGGAACGAGAAGGGCCCGATGTCGATCCACACGCGAGCGTTGAGGCCGTCGCGGCCCAGGCCGGGGATCAGCGGCAGCAGCAGCAGCGCGATCGACACGAACATCGCGATGTAGCGGTAGCGCGACAGCACGCGGTAGTTGCGGATGACGACCAGCGCGACGAGCGCGATCGTCATCGCCATGACCGTCCACGCGATCTGCTTGACGCCGAAGGCCGCCCAGCCCTCGCGCCCGTAGGCGAGGTCGATGCGGTAGATCATCGAGATGCCGATGCCGTTGAGGGTCAGCGCGATCGGCAGCAGGAACGGGTCGGCCTCGCGGGCGACGACGCGCAGCACGAGGTGGAAGATCAGCGCGAGCCCGAGCACCGCCGACCCGGCGACGAGCACGGAGGCGTCGATCGCCCCGGTGGCGCCGAGCTGGACGAGCACGATCGCCCCGGCGCAGATGCCCGCCGCGATGACGAGCATGAGCAGCTCGAGGTTGCGGAGCCGCGCGGGCTGACGGAGGCGCAGCGTGATCGCCTGCGTGAGGTTCTGGGGCGAGTCGGAGGAGGGGCGGGCAGGTCCCCGGGACGCGCCCGCGCCTCCTGCGGGCTTGCCGATCAGCTCGGTCGACGCGTCGTCGGACGCGCGCTGGTCATCGGTCGACGGCATCGGCCAGCCTCTCGACGATGGCGCGGGCGTCGCCGAGCGAGTCGGCGTTGATGGTGTCCTCGACGGTCTGCTGCGTGTAGTTCGGCAGGTCGTCGACGCGCACGTCGGTGACCTCGGTCACCTCGCTGAGCGTGACGGGACCGAGGGTCTGCTGCACGCCCTTGTAGATGACGACGGTGCCGTCGCGCTGGCCGACGTAGTAGTGGTCCTGGGTCCACTGGTAGGCGAGGAACAGGCCGGCGACCAGGGCGCCGACGGCGACGACGAGCGCCACCAGCCAGGTGACCCGACGTCGGCGGCGACGGCGACGGTCCTCGGCGATGAGCTCGGCGAGGTACTCGTCGGACTCGGGCTCGAAGTGGCTGTCCTCCGGGGTCGAGGCGACCTTCAGCGGGTGCAGCAGGATCGTGGGCAGGCGCAGCGACTTGCGGCCGGACTCGCCCTCGAAGGTCAACGGGGTCGACGCCGACCCGACCGTGACGGGGGGCTCGACGGCCGAGTCGCCGCTGTCGTCGACGTCGACGATCACGACGGTGACGTTGTCGGGAGCACCGTGGTCGAGGGTCTCCTTGACGAGGCGCCGTGTGGTCTCGTCCGCGTCGAGGCCGGCGGCCATGGCCTTCTTGATGCGGTCCTCGGCGAGGTAGATGCTGAGCCCGTCGGAGCAGATCAGCCACCGGTCGCCCGGCTGCGTGCCGATGATGGCCGTGTCGATCTCGGGCGCCGCGTCCACGTCGCCGAGGACGCGCATCAGGACGCTCCTGCGGGGGTGGACCGCCGCCTCCTCGGCCGTGATCCGGCCGCTGTCGACGAGGCGCTGCACGAACGTGTGGTCGGCGGTGAACTGGCTGAGCTCGCCGTCGCGCCACAGGTAGATGCGCGAGTCGCCGATGTGGGCGATCGTCATGCTGTCGCCGACGCGCAGCAGCGCGCTGACGGTGGTGCCCATGCCGGTGAGCTCCTGGTGCTCGAAGACCGTCTCGGCGAGCAGCTGGTTCGCCGCGATCAGCGACGACTGCAGGGCGAACTCGGCGTCGCCGGGCGACGTGTACTGCTTGTCGGTCTCGCGGATGCGGCGGATCGCGATCGCCGACGCGACGTCGCCGCCGGCGTGGCCGCCCATGCCGTCCGCGACGACGAACAGCTGCTGGCCGGCGTAGCCGCTGTCCTGGTTGTTGGAGCGGATCTTGCCCACGTTGGACAGAGCGGCGCTCTTGGTCGTCGTCATGGCGCGGTCACCGTCGCAGCTCGAAGCTCGTCTGCCCGATCGTCACCGTGGCGCCGGTCGGCACCGGAGTGGGGACGGTGACGCGCTCGCCCGCCAGGAACGTCCCGTTCGTGGAGTCGAGGTCCTGCACGACCCAGCGCCCGTTCCACAGCATCAGGCGGGCGTGGTGCGTCGACGTGTAGTCGTCGCGGATGACGAGGTTGCTCTCCTGCGAGCGACCGATGGTGAGCGGGCCGTCGCCGAGCGGCATCTCGAGGCCCGCCTTCGCGCCCTTCGTGATGACGAGGCGCGTCGCGGCCCCCTCCGAGGTCGGCGCGGCCGGGGGTCGCTGCTGCGCGGCCGGTGCTGCCGAGGGCCGGGGCGCAGGAGGCGCGGCGGCCGACGACGAGGACTGTCCCGGCTGCTGGTCGGTCGGCATCTTGCGCGCTCGCTGGCCGAACAGGTCGGAGCGGAGGGCGAAGACGACGGCGAAGACGAACAGCCACAGCACGGCCAGGAAGGCGAAGCGCAGGGCGAAGAGGGTCAGCTCACTGGTCACCGGGATCCCCCTCGGACGTCGGGCCCGTCGAAGGGGTCGGGCGTCGATGACTGGGGGAGCACGCGGAACACGATACGCGTACGGCCGATCTCGATGACCGAGTCGGGCTGCAGCGGGGCCTTCGAGAGGGGCGAACCGTTCAGCTTCGACCCGTTCGTCGACCCCAGGTCGCGGGCCTGGGCGCGCTGGCCGTCCCAGAGGATCTCGACGTGCTTGCGGCTCGTTCCCGTGTCCTGCACGGTGATGTCGGCGTCGCTGCCGCGGCCGATCACGGTGCGCTGACCGGTGATGGCGTGTCGCGTCCCGTCGATGTCGACGAACGGACGCCATCTCACGTCGCCCTGCACGTTGCGCGAGTCGACCCCGAGGATCCCCACGCTCAGGGAGTCGTCCTCGCGGAGCCGGACCCGGAGCGGACCCGGGAACTGGTAGCCCTGCGCCGTCGCGTGCCGCTGCGTGAGCTGGGTCAGCTCGTCGATCAGCGCGGGACCGACCGAGGCCATCGCCTCGTGGTCGGCGGGGGAGAGCCGGACCAGGAGATCGTTGGGCACCAGGATGCGGTCGCGCGAGACGACCGCGGCCTTCGTGTCGAGCTCGCGCCGGAGGGCGCTCGTGATCTCGAGAGGCTGCACGCTCGAACGGAACGTCTTGGCGAACGCGCCGTTCACGGCGCGCTCCAGCCCGCGTTCGAAGTTGTCGAGCAGTCCCATGGGTCTCCAGGTTCGGGGGTCGCTGGTCGCCCGATCTTAGCCGGACAGCGTGGACGGCCCCCGCCGGTGCTCTGACGAGGCGCTGGGACATGATAATGTTCTCGAGTTCGCGCGAGTGGCGGAATTGGCAGACGCGCTGGCTTCAGGTGCCAGTGCTCGAAAGGGCGTGGGGGTTCAAGTCCCCCCTCGCGCACGAACGTAAATGGCTCACCCCTACGGGTGGGCCATTTCCTTTGTGCTCGTCTGGCTGCGCCGCCGCCCCTGCGGCGCAGGGCCGACAGGCCCTCCTAAAAAGGCCCTCCTATCGGAGGGCCTTTTTCGTTCGCGGAGCCTTCTGCTGCGCCGCCGCCCCTGCGGCGCAGGGCTGACCCGTCAGGCCAGCGGCTCGATCAGGTGCGGACCGGTGTTGCGCACCGAGCCGACGTCGCGCGTGACCTCGTGGTGCACGAGGTCGTGGGCCACCTCGAAGGAGGCGCGGTCGAGCAGCGACAGCAGCTCGCCGGTGTCGAGGTGGTCGCCCAGCCAGTCGTCGTACGCGTCGGGCGTCAGGCAGGACGGCATGCGGTCGTGGACCTCCCCGGGCGCCACGTGGGCGTCGTGGGTGATGATCGACATCGAGAGCACCCAGCGTGCCGGGTCGTCGTCGTCCTTCGCGGGGTCGGGCCAGGCGCTCATCACCCCGGCCATGGCGAGGCCGGCGTCGGGCTGGTGCACGAAGTGCGGCTGATTGCCCGTCTCGGTGACGACCCACTCGTAGTAGCCGAGGGCCGGCACGATGCACCGGGCCTGGGCGAACGGCCGTCGGAACATGCCGCTCGTCGCGACGGTCTCGACGCGGGCGTTGATCGGCTGCGGCCTCTTCTTCAGGTCGGGGTACCACGACGGCGTCAGTCCCCAGCGGGCCTGCGCGAGCTCGCGCTCGCCGTGCCGGGTGCGCACGACGGGCACGGTCGTGGTCGGGGCGACGTTGAAGTCGTCCGGCAGGGGGCCGAGTCCGCCGAGCAGGTCGGGCATCAGGTCGGACGTGGCCTTGGCGATGACGTAGCGGCCGCACATGGGGCCAGTCTGCTCCCGTGCCGGTCGCGGCGGAAGGCGTCGCGGTGGAGGCCTCGGCAGTGGTTCACTGTGACCACACGCGCGGCGGCGGCGTCGCTCGGGGCAGGAGAGGTGGTCGTCATGGCTCGCTCAGAAGAGGTCGCGCACCCCGAGGAGGCGCTGCGCGGCTGGGTCGTCGTGGGCGTCGTGCCCGCCACCGCCGAGCCCGTCGTGGCCCGGGCCGCGGAGTTCGCCCGCCGCTTCGGCACCGGCCTGGCCTGCGTGGCCGTCGAGCCCGACCGGATGGCCTTCGCCGAGAGCATCGACGGGACCGTGCTCTCGTACCCGATCGACCCCGAGAGCTGGGCGGACGAGATCGTCTTCGAGCCCGAGCTGCGCGAGCGCCTGCTCACCGTGCTCGCCGACCACGACGGCCCGGCGGCCTTCGTCGCGCTCACCGGCGACCCCGCGACCGGGCTCGCCTCGTTCGCCGAGACCGTCGACGCCCCGATGATCGTCGTGGGCAGCCGCGAGGCCGGGCTGCGCGGCAGCCTCCGCGAGTTCTTCGCGGGATCCGTCGCCCTGCACCTGAGCCACCGACAGACGCGACCCGTCGTCGTCGTGCCGCTGGCGCCCGTGTCGCGGACGCAGGCGCTGCCCTGGGAGGACGAGCTGTAGCAGCGCCTCCTCGGGGCGTCCCCCGAGATCAGTCGTGCGTGGTGCGCTCGTGCTCGGCGTGGTCGGCCGGCTCGAGCTGGAACGTCGCGTGCTCGACCTCGAAGTGCGACGCGAGGCACGTGTCGAGGGCGTCGAGGGTCTCGTCGACGCGCATGTCGCAGAAGACGTCGCGCTCGACGACGACGTGCGCCGAGAACACCGTCGCGCCGCTGGTGATCTGCCAGGCGTGGACGTCGTGGGCCGAGACGACCCCGTCGGTGTCGGTGATGTGGGCCCGGACGGCCGCGAGGTCGATGTCGCCCGGCGCCGAGCCGAACAGCACGCGCACGGCCTCGCGCAGCAGCGACCAGGCCCGCGGCACGATCATGGCCGCGATGATCAGCGAACCGACCGAGTCGGCCTGGTCGAAGCCCGTGGTGAGCACGACGACCGACGCGACGACGACCGCGGCCGAGCCGAGCAGGTCGCCGAGCACCTCGAGGTAGGCGCCGCGCATGTTGATCGAGTGGGAGGCGCCGCCGCGCAGCACGAGCAGGGCAGCGACGTTGGTCGCTCCGCCGACGAGGCCGACGACGAGCATCGGCACGCCCAGCACCTCTTGGTGGCCCTGGTCGAGCAGTCGTCCGACGGCGGCGACGGCGACCGAGAGCGAGACGGCCACGAGCACGAGGCCGTTGATCAGCGCGGCGAACACCTCGGCGCGGCGGTAGCCGTAGGTCTGGCGGCCGCTCGCCGGGCGCGCGGCGACGATCGTCGCCAGCAGGGCGACGACGAGGCCCGCGAGGTCGGAGGCCATGTGGCCCGAGTCGGCGAGCAGGGCGAGCGACCCCGACAGGGCGGCCCCGACGAGCTGGGCGACGAGGCCGAGGGCGATGACGCCGATCGCGAGGCGCAGGCGTCGGCCGTCGGCGGCGACGTGGCCGTGCGCGTGGTCGTGGCCCACGGCTCCTCCTCGTCGTCGTCCGGACGACCCGTCGCGTGCGGGCCGTCGACGACCCTACCGGCGGCGACCGACGCTCGACAGGGCCGCCGGACAGTCGATGACGAGGATCGTTCCCGACTGCGACGAGGAGGCGCGCGAGGGGAACAGAGGAGGCGCCGCGGTCGTTGGCAGCGTCATGACCGAGACCAGCGCCTCCTCCGCTCCCCGCCCCTCCTCGTCCGGCCGTCTCGTCGGCGTCACCGGCTCGACCGGGGCCGTCGGCGGACGCGTCGCCGCGGCGCTCGCCGAGGCCGGCGTGGCCCAGCGCCTGCTCGTCCGCGACCCGTCGAGGGCACCCGAGCTCGCGGGGGCGGAGGTCGTCCGGGCGAGCTACGGCGACCACGAGGCCTCCGTCGCGGCGCTGCGCGGCGTCGACGTGCTGTTCATGGTGTCGGCCGCCGAGGCGCCCGACCGCCGCGCCCAGCACCTCGACTTCGTGGCCGCGGCGGCCGAGGCCGGCGTGGGCCACGTGGTCTACACGTCGTTCCAGGGCGCGGCGCCCGACGCGGTGTTCACGTTGGCGCGCGACCACTGGGCCACCGAGGAGGCGCTGCGCGCGTCCGGCACGGCCGTCACGATCCTGCGCGACTCCTTCTACCTCGACGTGCTCCCCGAGTTCGCCGACGAGCAGGGCGTGCTGCGCGGCCCCGCCGGCAGCGGGCGCGTCGCCGCCGTGGCTCGGGCCGACGTCGCGGACGTCGCGACCGCCGTGCTGCTCGACCCCGAGGCGCACGTCGGCGCCGTGCACGAGCTCACCGGCTCGGAGGCGGTGACCCTCGACGAGGCGGCCGCACGTCTGGCCGCGGTGCTCGGGCGCCCGTTCTCGTTCGTCGACGAGACGGTCGACGAGGCGTACGCGTCACGGCAGCGCTGGCAGCCGGAGCCGTGGCTGGCCGATGCGTGGGTCAGCACCTACACGTCGATCGCGTCGGGCGAGGTGTCGCGCGTCACGACCGCCGTGCGCGACGTCGCCGGGCACGAGCCGCTGACGATCGAGACGCTGTTCGGCGCGCAGGGGGCCTGAGCCGGGTCGGGCCCGGTGCCCGGAGCCGTGTGCCCGTGCCCTGCGTCCCCGGGTGCCCGGTCGGCGCTCAGCGCACGCGACGCGACGAGAGCACGCCGCTGACGCCGAGCACGAGCACCGACACGAAGATGCCGACCATGGGCAGCTCCCAGCCGCCCGAGACGTCGTGCAGCCCGCCGATCGCGAGCGGCCCGAGCGAGGCGATGGCGTAGCCGCCGCCCTGCACCAGGGCCGAGAGCCGGCGGGCGTCGTCGCCGTTCGTGGCCATGCGCACGATGACGATGAAGATGATCGTGATGCCGCCGCCCTGCGCGGCGCCGCCGAAGAGCGACCAGATCAGCCAGTGCTCCGGCGCGAAGAAGAGGCCGAGGGTCATCGCCGTCCAGAGCAGCGCGATCAGCGCGATGACCGCCGACGGCCGCCAGCGCAGCGCGAGCAGCGGCACGCCGAGCGCGCCGACGACGGCCATGATCTGGAACACCGACGAGCTGGCCCCCGCGGCCTCGCGGCTCAGGCCGATCTCGTCGCCGAGCAGCGTGGGCATCCACGCGGTGAGCCCGTAGTAGCCGAACGCCTGGCCCGCGAAGGCGAGCGTGAGGCCCCAGGTGGTCCAGCGCCGCAACAGCGGCCTGCGCCGCGCCTCCGCGTCGGCCTCGTGCGCGGCCGCGTCGACGACGTCGATGCCCCCGGTCATGACGTCGACCGAGGAGGCGCCCCCCGCGTCGACCGCGGCTGCCCGGCTGCCGACGCCCAGCGCCACGCGCGGCCCGACGGCGACGGCCCACACGGCGGCGGCGAGCACGGCAAGCAGGCCCCAGCCGACGAGGGCCGCCGGCCAGCCCACGACCGAGGCGATCGGCGCGGTGGCCAGCGACGTGATCATCGACCCGACGTTGAGGGCCGACGTGTAGATGCCCGTCACGAAGCCGGCGCGCGCGGGCGTGTAGTCACGGCGGATGATCACCGGGAGCACGACGTTGCCGACGGTGATCGCGATGCCGATCACGATCGTGCCGACGTAGAGCCAGGACGACGAGCCGAGGGCGCGCAGGACGGTGCCGAGCAGCACGCCGGCCAGGCCGATGGTGACCGCGCGCTCGGCGCCGACCTTGACGATGAGGCTCGACGCGAGCGGGCTGGCGAGCGCGAAGCAGAGCACGGGGATGCTCGTCAGCAGCCCGGCGACGACGGCCGTGAGGCCGAGGTCGGCGCTCATCTGGCCCAGCACGGGAGCGGTCGCCACGATGGGCCCGCGCAGGTTGAGCGCGATCAGGACGATCGCGAGGGTGAGCAGCCAGGCGGCGGGCGACCGGACCGCGGCCGAGCCGGCGCGCCTCACGCCGCGCCGCGCAGGGGTGCGGAGAGGAGCTCGACGCCGAGCAGGTCGGCCACCTCGCGCACGTCGGAGGCCACGGCGACCGCGCCGACGTGCTCGGCGGGCTCGCCGTAGCCCCAGGTGACGAGGATGGTGGGGACGTCGTGCTCGGCGGCGCCCTCGACGTCGTGGTGGCGGTCGCCGATCAGCACCGGGCGCGAGACGTCGGCCCCGCGCTCGCGCAGACGGCGGAGGGCCTCGGCGACGACGTCGGCCTTCGTGTTGCGCACCTCGTCGTCGGACGCCCCGGTGATCAGGTCGAGGTACCGGACGAGGTCGTGCGCCTCGAGGATCTTCGTCGCGGGGGTCTCGGGCTTCGACGTCGCGGTCGACGTCGGCAGACC
>Ga0265780_10010706_pt1 | contig 10914 bp, 9 predicted proteins | sample P1T30metagenome_FD_192432 | JGI IMG/M metagenome (GOLD analysis project Ga0265780, IMG submission 192432) | Plant litter microbial communities from East Loma Ridge, Irvine, California - P1 T30 | ecosystem: Environmental > Terrestrial > Plant litter > Unclassified | place: USA: California... | reverse complement strand
GTGAGCACGCCGAACCCGACGGGCTTGCCCGTGTCGAGGGTCACCCGCAGCAGGCCCGAGGTCGCGGCGTCGGACACGTACTCGAAGTGCGGCGTCCCGCCGCGGATGATCACGCCGAGGGCGACGACCGCGTCGGCCCCCGCCTCGAGGGCGGCCTTGGCCACGACGGGCAGCTCGAAACTGCCCGGCACGCGGACGACCGTCGCGGTCGCGCCGAGGCGCTCGACCGTCGACAGCGCGCCGGCCAGCAGGCCGTCGGTGATCGTCTCGTGCCAGGTGCCGGCCACGATCGTGACACGGATCCCCGTGCCGTCGACGTCGAGGTCGGTGGGTGCGCCTTCTCCGCTCATGCGGGATCTCCTTCGGTGGTGCGGGTGATGGTATCGGTGGTGGCGTCGGTGGTCGGTGCCTCCGGTGCCGGGACGGGCTCGTCGAGGTCGCGGTCGCCCAACCAGGTGACGAGATCGGCGATCGTCACGACCGGGACCCCCTCACGGGCGCCGAAGTCGAGCAGGGCGCGCAGGCGCATCATCTCGCCGTCGTCGCCCACGATCTCGCTGATCACGGCGACGGGTCGCAGTCCCGCGGCCTTCATCAGGTCGACGGAGGCCTCGGTGTGGCCGTCGCGCTCACGCACTCCGCCGTCGCGGGCCCGCAACGGCAGGACGTGCCCGGGGCGGTGGAGGTCGTCGCGCACGCTCGTCGGCGACGCGAGCGTGCGGAGGGTCGTCGCCCGGTCGGAAGCGCTGATGCCCGTCGTGACACCCGCGGCCGCGTCGACGCTCACCGTGTAGGCCGTGCCCCGGGCGTCCTCGTTGCGGGCGACCATCGGCGGCAGGTCGAGTCGGTCGGCGATCTCGTTCGTCATCGGTGCGCAGACGAAGCCCGACGAGACCCGCACCGTCCAGGCGATCCACTCGGGCGAGGCCAGCTCGGCCGACAGGACGACGTCGCCCTCGTTCTCGCGGGACTCGTCGTCGACCACCACGACGGGTCGGCCCCGACGCAGGTGTTCGAGGGCGAGCTCGATCGGTGCGAGGCGCGAGTCGACCCGCGCCTCCTCGGCAGGTGTCGACACGGTCACGGGCGCCCCGTCGCGGCGGCGTCGAACGGGTCCACCGCGTCGACCGGTGCGGTCGCGTCCCGGGGCCGATCGGCGTCGAGCGCGTCCAACCGGAGCATGCGGCGCACGTGGCGGGCGAGCACGTCGGTCTCGACGTTGACCCGGTCGCCGACGGCCTTGCCGCCGAGGGTCGTCACGGCGAGCGTCTCGGGGATGAGGCTGACCTCGAACCAGCCCGGCGCCTCGCCGGGGTCGCTGATCGCGCTGACCGTGAGGCTCACGCCGTCGAGCGTGACCGAGCCCTTGTCGACGAGCAGGGGCGCGAGGTCGTCGGCGAGGTCGAACCGGACCCGACGCCAGGCGTCGCCCTGCTCGATCTCGACGACCGTGGCCGTGCCGTCGACGTGGCCCTGCACGATGTGGCCGCCGAGGCGGTCGCCGACGCGGGCGGCGCGTTCGAGGTTGACCGGCGTGCCGGGGCCGAACGCCCCGACCGTGCTCATGGCCAGCGTCTGACGCATGACGTCGGCCGTGAACGTGTCGCCCTGCCGCGCGACCACCGTGAGGCAGACGCCGCTGACCGAGATGGAGTCGCCGTGCGCGGCGTCGGTGAGCACGGCCGGGCCGTGGACCGTGAGGCGGACGCTGTCGCCCTGGTCGTCGACGCGCGCGACGCGTCCGAGTTCTTCGACGAGACCGGTGAACATCAGCGCACCGCCGTGCTCGTCGCGTCGACGGGTCGACGCGTCCGTGCGTCGGTCCCGCGGGGCGTGGTGGCCTGCGTCGTCATGTCGTCCTCCGGTCTGCCTGGCTGTGTGCCGAGGGCTCTCCGGGGGTGCGCGACGCGAGGGTCGGCATCGGCCAGGGGTCCGCGGACGGACGACCGGGCCCGCGCCACCTCTCATCCGGACTATGACCGTCGGTACCGGAGTTCCACCGGTTCAACCGGGCCCTCACCTCTCGGTGACGACACGGGTCGCGGACTGTGACCGCCGGCTCAGATTTTCACTGACCCCGGAGCGCGTTGCTCTGTCGGTGACGATAGCACCGCCGCCTCGTGCCGCCCCGACGTGTTCGGCCAGGGCGTAGCCGGGCGCAACACGGGCGGCCCGGGCTCAGCCGACCACGAGCCCGAGGTGAGCCGCCATCGTCGGGGCGAAGGTCGCCAGCTGCAGCTCGTCGATGGTCGCGCCGCGAAGCCCTTCGAAACCGTCGATGCGCGAGAAGTCGCTCGTGCGCAGGTCGGTGTGCGACAAGGAGGCGCGGGTCACGTCGAGCGTGCCGATGCGGCAGTCGACCAGCGCGACCCGCAGGGCTTGCACGCCCCCGAGGTCGAGTTCGCCGATCGTGCACCCCTCGATCACGACGTCGGTGAGCCGTGCCCCGCGCAGGTTGAGGAAGTCGATCTTGCCGCCGACCAGGCGCACCGACCGCAGCTCGGCGTCGAACAGCTCGGCCGAACCCCACCGGGGCCGCTCGACGCGGACGTCACGCCAGGTGCTGCGCGCGGCGGCCAGCTCGGGGGCGAACGAGTCGGCCAGCACCGACTCGACCAGGCGCGCACCGCGCAGTCGGGCCGACCCGAGCCGGGGCGCCTCGAAGACGCACTCGGTGAACTCGGCCCCCTCGAGGTCGCGGTCGGTCAGGTCGGCGTCGACGTAGCGCTCGAGCTCACGGCTGTCGCGCGGTCCCAGCAGGTCGGTGCCGAGGTCGACGAGTCCCTGTGGATCGACGGGATCGAGCCGCGGGGCGTCGGTGCCGCCCGGGGTCGCGGGGCGGGACGACGTGGGGCGGCGCGGCGGGGTCATGCGACGAGGCTAGCGGCGACGTCCGACACGACCCGCGCCTCCTCGGGTCGGCCGCCCACCACCCGTGGTCAGCACTCGATGACGTTGACGGCGAGCCCGGCGCGGCTGGTCTCTTTGTAGCTGTCCTTCATGTCGCGACCGGTCTGACGCATGGTCTCGATGACGGTGTCGAGGCTGACGACGTGGCTGCCGTCGCCGAGCAGGGCCATGCGCGTCGCGGCGACGGCCGTGCCCGCGGCGATGGCGTTGCGCTCGATGCAGGGCACCTGGACGAAACCGCCCACGGGGTCGCAGGTGAGGCCGAGGTGGTGCTCCATCGCGATCTCGGCGGCGTTCTCGACCTGGCGGGGCGTTCCGCCGAGGAGCGCGGTCAACGCCCCCGCGGCCATCGACGCGGCCGAGCCGACCTCGCCCTGGCAGCCGGCCTCGGCCCCCGAGATCGAGGCGTTGCGCTTGTAGAGCGAACCGATCGCGGCGGCCGTCAGCAGGTAGGTGCGGGCCAGCTCGTCGGCTGTGGCGCCGTGGAAGCGCATCGCGTAGTAGCCCACGGCCGGGATGATGCCGGCAGCCCCGTTGGTCGGTGCCGTGACCACGCGGCCGCCGCCCGCGTTCTCTTCGTTGACGGCCATCGCGTAGGCCTGCAGCCACTGGGCCGGCAGGTCGGAGGCCAGCAGCGAGGAGGCGCGGCCCTGGTCGATCGCGGAGCCGCCGAGTGCGAAGGCGGTCGCCCTCTCGTCTTGCTGGCGCAGCATGGTCGCGAACTGACGGGCGCGCCGAGGCACCTTCATCCAGCCCGGCAGGACGCCCGTGGCCTCGAGACCGGCGTCGACGCAGGCCCGCATCGCGGCCCAGCGGGCGTCGAGGCCCGCGGCGGCGTCGGCCTCGCCGTGCAGCGCGACCTCGTTGCGCCAGGCGAGCTCGGCGATCGACACGCCCTCGGCGTCGCAGAGACGCAGCAGGTCGTCGGCGTCGGCGAACGCGAACGGCGCCTCGGCGGTGGGGACGGCCCGCTCGTCGTCGCCGTCGCGCACGACGAAGCCGCCACCGACCGAGAAGTAGACCTCGCGCGCGAGGGTCACGCCGTCGACGTCGAAGGCCTCGACGCTCATCGCGTTGGGGTGCCGCGGCATGCGCGTCAGCGGAGCCATCCGCAGGTCGTTGGGGGCGAAGGCGATCTGGTGTCGCCCGAGCAGCCGCAGGCCGCCGCCCTGCTCGACCGCCTGCTGCATGCCCGAGACGACGGCGGGGTCGCAGGTCTCGGGCTGCATGCCCACGAGACCGGCGAGGACGGCCGAGGGCGTGCCGTGGCCGAGGCCGGTCGCGGCGAGCGAGCCGTAGAGCACGGCCTCGACCCGGGCCACGTCGGCCAACCGGCCGTCGGCCTCGACGCCGAGGAGGAACTCGCGGGCGGCACGCATGGGGCCGACGGTGTGCGAGCTCGACGGGCCGATGCCGATCGAGAAGAGATCGAGGGCCGAGACGTGATCGGTCACGTGCCACCTGCCTTCCGGGGTCACGACGACGTTACCCGCTGCCGCCGACGGCCAGGCCCCCGGACGCCGAGGAGGCACGGGTCGCCTCAGTCGGGACGCCCCACCTCGCGGGCCCGCTCGGCCATCGCACCCGACATGCCCTCGAGGAACCGCCGGACGGTCTCGAGCTCGGCCTCGTCGAAGCCGGCCATGACCCGGTCGCTCATCGCGCCGAGCGGCCCGAAGAACGCCCCCGCGACCTCGCGGGCGCGATCGGAGTAGCGGACGAGCACCCGGCGTCGGTCGGCATCGTCCCTGCTGCGCTGCACGTGCCCGACCTTCTCGAGGCGGTCGATGACCCCCGTGGCCGCCCCCGAGGTGACGCCCAGCAGCTCGCCGAGCCCGCCGGCGGTCACGGGGTCGCCGTCGCGCTCGGCCTGCATGACGTGCAGCAGCGCCTCGAGGTCGATGTGGCCGAGTCCGTGCCGAGTGGCGAAGGCCTGGGCGACCTTCTGCGACTCGGTGGTCAACCGTTGCATGTGGGTGACGATCTCGTCGGCCTGCGGCGAGCGCGGCGGACGGGTCGACGGCGCCGTGGGGGCCGGGTCTCTCGGGGTGGGCATGGAACCTCCTGCGTGACGAGTCTGGTCGATGCTCCTGTGATCTGCAATACTCTTAGCAACTAAGACATTCAGCGACTGAAGGATCATCATGCGCACCCTCGCCCGCATCGTCAGCGGCCACCGCACCGCCTGGGCCGTGCTCGCCGCGACGGCCGTCGCCGTCGCCCTGCTCTTCGCCGTCCTGCCGACGAGCGAGGGCGACGCCGCCCCACCGTCGGGCGTGCCCGACACGAGCCAGTCGGCCGAGGTGACCGAGATCCTCGCGTCGTTCCCGAGCGCCGAGACGACGGTGGGCATCCTGGTCTTCAGCCACGGGGGCGACCGACTCGACGCCGCCGACCTCGCCGCGGTCGACGCCCGGGCCGCGTCCCTCGCCGAGCTCTCGACGACCCCGCAGGCCGTCAGGCCGCAGATCAGCGACGACGGCACCGCGGCGATCGTCGCCGTCCCCCTCGACGCCGCGACGGCGGACGCCGACGTCGCGGGCACGGCGACGAGCCTGCGTGACGCGGCCTCGACCGACCTGCCCGCCGGACTGGACGCCCTGCTCACCGGTCCGATCGGGTTCCAGGACGACATCGCGAACGCCTTCGCCGGGGCGGACGTCCGGCTCCTGCTGGTCACGGTGATCGTCGTGGCCGTCCTGCTGATCGTCACCTATCGCAGCCCGGTGCTGTGGATCGTGCCGCTGGCCGTCGTCGGTGCCGCCGACGCCCTGGCCGGCCGGGTCGCGGCCGCCGTCGCCGAACCGCTGGGCATCCCGCTCGACGCCTCGATCTCGGGCATCCTCTCGGTCCTCGTCTTCGGCGCGGGCACCAACTACGCCCTGCTGCTCGTCGCGCGCTACCGCGAAGAGCTCCTCCGCCAGCCCGACCGTCACCGCGCCATGCGCACGGCCGTGACGAGCGCCGGCCCCGCCATCGCGGCGAGCGGCGGCACGGTCGCGCTGAGCCTCCTGACCCTGCTGCTCGCGTCGCTCACGGGCAACCGGGCCCTCGGTCTCGCCTGCGCGGTCGGCGTCGTCGTGGCGATCGTCTTCGCCCTCGTGGCGCTGCCCGCGGCACTGGTGGTCTGCGGTCGCGGACTGTTCTGGCCCTTCGTGCCCCGCGCCTCCTCGTCCGACGCGACCGACGCGACCGTCGCGACCCGCACGGACGACCGGACCGCAGGAGGCGCGGCGCACCACGCGGCACCGCGACGCGGCTTCTGGGACCGTCTCGGGCGCGGCGTCCGACGCCGTCCGGCCGTCGTGGCCGTCGCGTCCGTCGCGGGCATCGGCGTCCTCTGCCTCGGGCTGAGCGGCTACGCCGTCGGCCTCTCGCAGACCGACCAGCTGCTCGGCGACCCCGATTCGGTCACCGCGCAACGGGTGATCGACGAGTCGTTCTCGGCGGGGCTGACCAGCCGCACCACCGTGGTCGTCCCGTCGACGGTCGCCGACGAGGCCACCGCGCTCGCGTCCGGCACGGACGGCGTCGACACGGCGACGACCGGCGAGACCGAGGGCGGACTGACCCGCGTCGACCTGCAGCTCACCGCCGAGCCCGAGAGCGACGCCGCCTTCGACACCGTCGAGCGCCTGCGGTCCGGGTACGCCGACGCCGGCGGCCGCCTCGCCGACGCGCTCGTCGGCGGCAGCGACGCCACCGCCTACGACACGAAGGTCGCGGCGCAGGCCGACATCGACCTGATCGCACCGATCATCCTGGCGATCGTGTTCGCCGTCCTGGCCCTGCTGCTGCGCTCGCTCGTGGCCCCCGTGCTGCTGATCGCCTCGGTGCTGGCCACGTTCTTCGCGAGCCTGGGGGCCTCGACCTGGTTGTTCCAGAACGTGCTGGGGTTCCCCGCGCTCGACACGGCCGTGACGCTCTACGCGTTCCTGTTCCTCGTCGCGCTCGGGGTGGACTACAACATCTTCCTCACCACCCGGGCCCGCGAGGAGGGCCTCGTGCACGGCACCCGCGAGGGCATGGTGCGGGCCCTGGCCTCGACCGGTGCCGTCATCACGAGCGCGGGCATCCTGCTGGCCGCCGTGTTCGCCGTGCTGGGCGTGCTGCCGGTCGTCGCCCTGACCCAGGTCGGCGTGATCGTCTGCCTGGGCGTGCTGCTCGACACCCTGGTGGTGCGCACCGTGCTCGTGCCCGCGCTCGTCTTCCTCACCGGTGACGCCTTCTGGTGGCCGAGCCGGCGCGCGTCACGTCAGCCGCAGGCCGCCCAGAGCCCGACCCGCGAGGCCTCGGCCGACGCCTCGGCGGCGACGAACCGGTCACGGTAGCGGTACGCGTCGTCGTAGGTGTCCTCGCGCCCGTAGCCCTCGGCGACCAGTCGCTCGTTGAGCATCGTGCCGTCCGGCGACCAGACGTAGCGCAGCAACCGGTCGTAGCGGTCGGAGTCACCCTGCGAAGCGTCGTCCTCGAGCCAGACCGTCGCTCCCTCGGGCAGGGTGGCCGTCGTGAAGGCGCTGGCCTCGGGGCCGAAGCAGTCGATCGGCGCGTCGGGTTTCACGGTCTCGGGGGTGTCGACGCCGATCAGGCGGACGCGCTCGCGCTCCCCCGAGACGGTGACGATCACCGTGTCGCCGTCGACGACGCGCTCGACGACGGCCTCGGCCGCCGCGGCCGGGACGCTCGTGGGCACGGGAACCGCACCCGTGCCTCCCGGGTCGACGCCCGCCGACCCGTCGCCGAGGAGGCGCGGGAACGCCACGAGGACGGCCCCCGCCACCAGCACCACGACGAGGCCGAGCAGGCGACGCGGTGTGAGGCGACGCCGCGACCGGCGACGCGCGCTCACTCGGCGAGCCGGGTGCCGCGGAGCTCGGGCAGCATCGTGGCGGCGACGGCCCCCACGACGAAGACCGCGCCGAAGACGACGAAGAGGGTGGGTGGGCCGCCGAGGGCGATCAGCGGCGGCACCGACAGCGGGGCGGCGATCGAGGCGATGCGTCCGACGCCGGCGGCCCACCCCGCTCCCGTGCCCCGCAGTGGCGTCGGGTAGAGCTCGGGCGTCACGGCGTAGAGCGCCCCCCACGCGCCGAGGTTGAAGAACGACAGCGCCATGCCCGCGACGAGGATCTGCGCGACGCTGCCGCTGACGGCGCCGAAGCCGAAGAACACGGCCGCGACCGCAGACCCGAGCAGGAAGGTCGCGAGCGTCCCCCGGCGCCCCCACTTCTCGATCAGCCAGGCCGAGGCCGCGTAGCCCGGCAGCTGGGCCAGCGTGATGATCAGCACGTACTCGAACGAGCGCACGAGCGGGAAACCGGCCGCGACGAGCAGCGACGGCAGCCAGACGAAGGCGCCGTAGTACGAGAAGTTCGTCATGAACCAGACCACCCAGATCGCGACCGTGCGGCGCGCCATGCCGGCACCGAACAACCGACCGACGGAGGCGCGGGCAGGCTTCTCGACGACCCGCGCCTCCTCGGCGGCGACGGTCGGGGCGGGGACGGTCGGGGCGGAGACGGTCGGGGCGGGGACGCCGGCGGCCTCCTCGAAGCCGCGGACGGTGCGCTCGGCCTCGTCGTGACGCCCCCTCGACTCGAGGAAACGCACCGACTCGGGCATCTTCAGGCGCACGAACACCGCGTAGAGCGCGGGGGCCGCGCCGATCAGCAGCGCCCAGCGCCAGCCGTCGTCGCTCGTCGGGATCACGAGGTAGCCGACGAGGGCGGCCGCGATCGAGCCCACGGCCCAGAACGCCTCGAGCAGCACGACGACGCGACCGCGGATGCGCCGGGGCGAGAACTCGCTGACGAGGGTCGACGCGACCGGCAGCTCGGACCCCAGGCCGAGGCCGACGACGAAGCGCAGGACGAGCAGCACGCCGACCGACCACGACAGGGCCGAGAGGCCGGTGGCGAGCCCGTACAGCAGCAAGGTCAGGGCGAAGACGGTCTTGCGGCCCAGGCGGTCGGCCAGCGAGCCACCGACGGCCGCGCCGATCGCCATGCCGGCGAACCCGGCCGAGGCGACCCAGGCCAGTTGGCCGGCCTGGTCGCTCCAGACGGTCATGAGCTGGGCGATGACGAACGAGAGCAGGCCGACGTCGAGCGCGTCCAGGGCCCAGCCGATGCCCGAGCCGGCGAGCAGACGACGGTGCTTCGAGGTGAACGGCAACTCGTCGAGACGCTCGCTGCGCGTCGGGACGGCCGGGGTCGAGGTCGAGGTGGGGACGGGGGTCATCGGGGCCTGTCGTCTCTGCGTGTCGTCGGGGTCGGGTGGGTGCGGGGTCGGGCGGTGGTCGGGCGGTGGTCGGGGTCGGGTGGGTGCGGGGCGGGCCCGGGCACCTGGCCGAGGCGGATCGGGCCACTGGGCAGTGTAGGAGCCGTGAACATGGTCGCCGCTACAGACACCGGGGCCCGGGCACCGTAGCCTCGGGCGGATCGGATCATCGCGGTCCGCGACGGAGGCACCACCATGGCAGAGAAATCAGCGAAGAAGACCACCGCGAAGGTCGCCGTGCGCTCCTTGAAGGAGAAGCGCGCCGACAAGAAGGCCAAGGGAGCGACGGGTAGCCACTCGGAGGACATCGTCTCCAACGCCAAGAAGCGCTGACGCACGACGTCCCCGAGGGGGCGCCGACCTCCGTACCGGGCGACCGGTCGCGAGGCGGCGCCCCTTCACCGTTCCCGGCCCACGACGACGCCTCAGGCCGATCCGGGTGTGACACGAGATCAACAACTGAATAACCTCGACCTCGTGGCCCGTGATCAGGCGTGGGCTCGGAGGGACGAGCATGGTCGACAGACGGATCAGGACGTGGGCGGCGGCGACGGTGACGGTCGTCATGGCCGGTGCCCTGGCACTCGGAGGCGCGACGAGCGCCTCCGCCGCCGGGCCGGGGACGGTCGGCTGGGCCGACTTCACCGTGGACGGGACGGCCCGTGCCTACACCGGCACGATGACGCTGCCCGGGGACTTCCCGCAGGCGACGTTCACGTCGACCTCCCGCCAGGCGACGATCCCCAGCGGGTCGAGCACCTGGCAGGGGACGGGCACACCGGTCGGCGCCGAATACGACTCGAGCCGCGGTCGCCCGTACCTCAACCTCCGTCCCGCCCAGGACTCGCCGACCACGGCCGCCGCCTCGGTCACGACCTACACCTTCGACCGGGCCACCCCCGCGAGCGACTGGTCGTTCGTGCTGGGCGACGTCGACGCCGACCAGGTGACCGTGTCGGCCACCGACGCCGCCGGTGCAGCCGTGCCCGCGAGCGCCCTCGGGTTCCGGAGCACCTACAACTACTGCCGCACCGCCGGTGCACCGTCGCCGTCGTGCGACGCCGCGGCGTTGCGTGACGTGCCCTCGTGGAACGCCACCACGGGCGTCCTGACCGGCAACGCGACCGCGGCCGACACCGAGGGTGCCGCCGCCTGGTTCAGCCCGACCGTGCCGCTCTCGACGCTGACCTTCACGTACCAACAGCGTTCCGGATTCCCCGTCTACCAGACCTGGTTCGTGACCAAGACGTTCACGGCGAGCGGCGCCGTGACGAACGACGGCACGGCCTACCCCGGAGCGGTCGTGACGGTGGTCGACCCGGCGACCGGCGAGGTCGTCGGGACCACCACGACGGTCGGCCCCGACGGCACCTGGTCGGTCCCCGGTCTCGTCTCGGGCACGCCCTACGAGGTCGACGTCACGACGCCCGACGGTGCCACCGACCTGCCCGCCCGCCCCGTCACCGTGGCCGGAGACGACTCGCCAGGACTCGACTTCGCCTTCACGGGCGCCGTGGCCCCGGCCGACACCGCACCCCTCACGGTCACGGTCGTGCAGGCCGACGGCACGCCCGTCGCCGACCGTCCGGTGAGCATCGTCGTGCCCGGCCAGATCGACCCGGTCGCGTCCGGGACGACCGGCGCCGACGGCTCGATCACCTTCGAGGGTCTCGACCCGGCGGCCGAGTACAACGTGGTCGACGAGGTCACGGGCATCGCCCGGGG
>Ga0265780_10010705_pt1 | contig 10915 bp, 7 predicted proteins | sample P1T30metagenome_FD_192432 | JGI IMG/M metagenome (GOLD analysis project Ga0265780, IMG submission 192432) | Plant litter microbial communities from East Loma Ridge, Irvine, California - P1 T30 | ecosystem: Environmental > Terrestrial > Plant litter > Unclassified | place: USA: California... | reverse complement strand
AGTTCCAGCGATCTCCGAATGATGAGTGAGATAGTTGATTTTACTATGTCCTTCAATATAAGTGATTTTAAAAAAGGAGCGTCGATGATATGCTCTTTCACCGGCTTTCCTTTGGATATCCTCCACTTTTATGAGATCAAAGTAGCCTGGCTGTTCTGCTTCAGAAGAAATGTGCCTTGACCCAGAATAGAGCGAACTGATATTTTTAACCATATTTTATTGAGTTTTTCGAGGTTATCAATAGCGCCAGGCCATTGCAAATGCAGGGTATACACCTTCTTTGGAATACGCTGCCGTTAATCGAAAAAGTGCAATTGAAGCTGGGGCAAAATATATTCCTCCGCCTACACCATGGTGCCATATATTTGACTCTTCACCATCTTTCCATACCCGGCCAACATCATACAATCCAATCAACCCCAGTTGACCTGGGAGGACATAGCTCACCAGATTAGCTAATTTCACCCTGATCTCGGCATTATTGTAGATACTGTGCTGGCCTGCAAACCTGAATTGTCTATAGCCCATCAAATTACCATTGCCACCTAGAAATTGTGACTGGTAGAAGGCCGGTTTTCCGATGGTTACCCCTCCGCCAATACGTTCACTGAAAACCCATCTGCCACTTTTGTCCAACCTCTGGTGAAAAGAAAAAGCCGGATTAATCTGAACAATGGAGTTGGAATATTCATTCAGTCCCTTAAAACCATTTGCCTTGATGTCTAAAAAGATGCCACGGTTTGGTAAAAGATTATTGTCCCGGGTGTTGAGGGTGTATTTAATGGAGATACCAGCAAACATTTTGTTTCGATCTATAACTAAACTATCTGCTGAGTGAAGCAATGAGGGTTGACTGATAAACCTGTCTACATTTTCATTAACATCGTAATGATAGGACTGAGAAAACAATTCGGTACCAACTGTTGATCGATTGATCCGCCAGCGTAGTCCACCACTTAAATCATAGAGATTAAACCTGGCCCTGTAGTAGGTAATATTGTTTGCATTCTCATCAAAATGAGTTTCGTTCCCCACGCCGAAAAAGTTCTGCGTATTGCTGGGTCCCAGAATATTTGCCTTTACAATAACGTCAGCTTTTCCCAAAGCCTGAAGCCATTCACCACTGTAGTTAAAGCGAAATGCTCCTGTAGCAAAAGAGTAAAGAAACGAAAGAGAATGAGACTGACCGTAAGGGCTTTTCCGGTATCCCGGACGTACGAAAGTTGCCCCGGCACCTAAAGCCAATCCGTCATCTACATTGAAACCAATATTTGGATAGATAAAGTGTCTGGAATAGAGGTCTTTTGGTTGGTAGTTTAACAGACTTGAATCCCGGGAAACCAGTACCGAAATTTTATTGGCTGCCGCACCTGAAATGTTTCTTGCCATCACTTCATTTACTCCAATGCGTTTACGGGAATTATTGACGACATATTCTTTATTTCCGGAACCGCCAGTGATGCGCATTTTGATCAATGATTTTTTATTGTCGATTATCAGACTGTCATTTCCTTCATGAAGATAAATTCTGACTTCTTTTGTCACCCGCGGATCAAACACGCGCTGATAGATCAAAACATTCGGTCCCTTTGATCCATTGCTCTTGGATACAGTCACATTAAGACCGCCGGAATCGGTGTCGGTGATTTTCATGATTTCGTCTTTTGCGGATAATTCAATATCCACAATACGGTTGAAGAAATGATAGTATTGATTCATTAGCGAAGGCAGACGTTCCCTTCTGTCGGCCATCTCTTTGAAAAGAGTAGGCTCACGAAGCGTTTTTCCGGGTTCAGGCAGTTTAGAAAGCGCTTCTTTCAAAACCGCATCGGTCATTTCGCCACAGAATTCCTTAACTGTCTTATCCCACTCGACCTCATCAATTTCATTGAACCATCTGCTGTTGATCTCACGACCTTCCCATAGAAACCAGTTTATATTGCTAATTCCTTTTTCATAGCCCTGCATCATTGGAAGTAACCAAGAGGATTGACTTGATCGCTGGATCTTTCCTTCTGATTTGAAAAACACCTGGTCACGGTCACGGGGGACAGGTATGTAAGTATTTCCTGCATCTGTTTTTTCTGCGTGCCATCTCCATTGGTCATCGTGTCTATCCCAATCACCCAGCAGAACATCAAGGCATTTGAGTTTGAGCAACATTGCTGCGTTTACATTATAATCCCCCTTCCCATTCAACCGTTGGTGCATCTTAGCGGTATTGTCTGTTTTACCGATCGGCTCCCGTTCTTCCAGAAGCGCGACCGTACCCACAAACTCTTTAGCGTAAATGCCCAGGCCCGGATCATCGGCTACAACGCCAATGATTGGACTACTGAAAGGAAGACCGGCCGCCTTGGAAAGAACCGGCACAACCAGGGCCGAAAAAGGGTGTTGAGCAGACATATTGTCTTTAATAACTTCTTTCAGGAAAGTCTCCTGAAGCGATTTGGGAAGGAGTACCTCAGGATATTTCTCCACACTGCGCAATACCCATTCATTTCCCGAATGATCCTGCAATCTAAGAGATCGGGTTTGATTGCCGCCCCCACGCTGAGTGGCATTGAGGCCTCCCGCAATCGTGGAAAGATGGAGCATAGGCAACTTGGTGCTAAGCGCGTATTCCTTGCGATAATTTTCGCCAAAAATCTTTCGGTGAAGTTTACTTACACTGTCATATTTTGGCATCACGCTAACCCATATACTGTCTCTAAGTGCTGACCCGGATTGCCCAAACGCGGTATTAAAGCTGCTTATCGCGAAGATGAAGCTACTCAGTAGTAGCCGTCTTTTTGTTTTCATGTCAAATTGTATTAGTTGTTTGAAAAATAATGTGATGAGAGATTTTTTTTGGATCAAATAATAAAGTTTGCTTTTAGTCCGAAATAGAATATATTGCCCTTTGTTATGGGAGTTTGTAAAAGGAAATCACCTCTTTTATAATATGATGTGATTAAACTAAAATTGAGGTTTGAATTAAAATTGTATCTGCCAACCGCATCACCCATCCAACCGACATATCTTGATGTGTTCTCTGCACCAAAAAGAAAGGATCCAGGCGTTGAATAAAGTGCATCCTGCCTTTTAAAGCGCCAGAAACGGTAATAGCTTAATGACAGAAATAATTTAGAAGAAAGTGCGAGATCACATTTGGGATGAAACAAAATCAGGTTCGCCGAACCGGCATTATCAATAAAACCATAATAGATTCCTCTCGGAAATAGTGGGCTAAAAGTACCCAGTTTATTATCTGTGGGGTTGTTGTCGCCGCTTGATATTGCCGACTGAAAGCCAATAGAGGGCTTTAGCGGTAATGATTTAGCGGAGTAGAAAATTGATTCCATCAGTTTCCACGCCCTTATTTTTGCTCCACCAAAGCGTCCGGCCTGGAGATCCCCTTCAAGGTAATTTGTCCAATTTCCAAAATCCAATTGAGATAACATTCCAACAGTATGTCGATCTTCATTGCCCACCGCCTGATTGTACCTGAAATTGTCTCTGTGGAGGTAGAGGTAATAAAAATCAGTTTTGATTTTCAGGGTTCGGGTTGAGTTGTTCGCATGAGAATACCACAGGCCTGCGATGTGGTCTTTCCAATCTATCTTATCGTCAAACATACCCGTTCTCGCATTTGATGGATTCATATAAAAAGCGTCCAGCCTTTCATGATGTGTCTTTATTACCAGTTTGTAACCATAATAATTGCGCCGCACATTGATATCACGAAGATCTAGCAACGAGCCTGAACCATAGCTTAAAGCCTGTTTACCAATTCTTATTGCTGAAGCAAATTTATCTGACTTCCAAAGGGTAGCTTCCAAAAAAGCCTGATTTATAACCAGTTCATTGAGATCCTGAACGGGCCTGGCTCCCCCTCGACGGCCCGATATAAAGCCACTCTGAATTTCGGTAAAAAACCTGAGGTGGCGATTCCACCTAAAGTCGCCAGATATAATAGCCCGATGTTGTGAGAAACCGTTCGGATCCTGCTCACCAATCCCCCATAAATAATTGTCAAAATATTCATGCCCTTCCCTGAGGTTTACCCCCAGCGTGACCCATCCCCTGGATTTGTTCAACTCCAGATGTTTCATTTTTGCCAGAAAAGAAGAGGAAACGGATGGTTTTGGCCAGTATTCTTCTGCTGTATTTGTGAGATTTCCAGTCTTCACAGAATCTAAAATCTGTGCAGCACAAGTTTTGTAAGTAAATAGTGGTATCAAAAAGAGCAGGTGAAACCGAAAGGCTAAAACGCTGAATTTCTGGCAGGCAATAATTTTTTTATTGAGGGTTTGGCAACACATGGTTTTTAGCTTTTGGATTTTATTACTCATATTTTTCACTGTACAACTTCAGCTTAAAATATTCAACGCTACCTTTCGGCGTGTCTTCAGGCATGAATTGATGGTGTAAAAATATTGGTCCGCATTAATACGAGAATTGACTTATGCTAGAAAAGCGGATTGACAATTATCAATCGAGTTAATACGCTGATAAAGTTTATACCTGGATTGCCACTAAAAGATTTAGAAATTGACTTTTGTCATTTTTCAGGCATGGCTTACTCCTTTTTTTTGCTTCTGGAAATGAAGGAGGTAAAGATTAGCCGGAAGAACGATACAGATGCATGTAGCTTGACTGCGTGTTCACTTACTGAAAAATCGACAAATATATAGTTATGATGAAATTTAAAGCGCAAACAATTCACGAAGTTCCTCTTTACGTTTTTGCGGAACTGCTGATGAGACTTAAGGAAATGAAAGCTGAACTGGGTGATTACCGCACGGTAAACAAAACCAGTGACGGATATATTCTATATACTACAGAAGGTATGATTGAAATACCTCTCCATATGCTAAAGACGCAGTTTGAACATCCATCAGAAATCGAATCCGAAAGACTGAAGTCTCTACTGCGACATTTCAGACAATATGTATAAGCCGGTAGTCATTGGATTCGCTGAACGTTTTACTTGATAAAGGTCAATATAAAATCATGCGCTTTGTCAATTTGAAATGGCGTTATTGTTCCCAACTTTGTTTCATCTAATAATTAGAGTAATAACTTAAATTTAAAAGAAATGAAAATTGGAATAATTGGCGCCGGAGAAATTGGTAAAGCTTTTGCAACCCGTGCCGCTGCCGCAGGGTATGAAATCATGATCAGCAACAGCCGCGGACCTGAAAGTCTTCGGGAATTTGCTTCCTCGCTTGGTGATAGCGTTTCTGCGGTTGACCTAAATACTGCGATGAGTGCAGATGTTCTGTTTCTGAGCCTGCCGTGGCAGCATATCGAAAACGTTCTCAAAGGTTATGATTTTTCGGGTAAAATAATAATTGATCCGACCAACCCGATTTTGCCAGGTTTTGTGATTGCACCACTAGGAGGAGAAAGCTCTAGTGAAGTTCTTCAAAAATTGATCGGAGATGGAAAACTGGTTAAGGCTTTTAATAATCTAAGACCTGATGTACTAGGTGCAGACCCTCGTGAAAAAGGTGGAAACAGAGTGATTTTTTACTCCGGAGATCATCAGGACGCAAATGACCAGGTAGCAGAAATCATATCGACCATCGGCTTTGCAGGGGTGGGAATTGGATCTCTTGCCGTTGGCGGACCGCTTCAGCAGTTCCCGGGTAGCCCGTTTGCAGGTTTAAATCTGATCAAATTAAACAGCTAATCCTGAAAACAACTATATCACTCATTCTGACGGTGGCAACCAGGCCTGGGCAGAATGAGTTTTTTTTTGCAATAACGAACGACACCTGTCAATGGCCAAACGTAACATTTTAGGTGATATTTTGTTTTTCGTCTATATATCGTCAAAAATAAGCTCCTTTTCTAAATGTAATGAATTGAAAAACAATGTTTTAAGCTGTTGGCACCAATATTGGTCTTTTCAGTTCGACAAAACATACATTTTCACATACGCATAAATCTATGAACAACCCTGAAATACCCTTACAGTTACCAGCCCATATACATCTTTCAGGGAAACAAGATAAAGCAGTTGGTAGTGTGTGGAACATTAAATATTATTCTATCGTGCAGGGGGGCCATTTGTTATGTTCCTTCAATTAATTATCTCGATCCTCTGGATAGATATCCTGCTGGACATTCTGCCGGATGTGAAACCGATAACATTTTTGTTGACGCTTACTTCTATTATTGGTCTGGTTAGTATAGGAATGCAATTCAGACAAAGATTTCTATCCAAACTGGATATCTCAGCCCCGTCGTTTAAAGAGCAGATGATGTCGCAGACGATCGTAGAAATGTCCGAAGAGAAGGACTGGCTGATAAAGGAACTTCATCATAGAGTTAAAAATAACCTACAAATGATGGTGAGTTTGCTCAATACACAATCAATGTATCTACGCGATCAGGAATCTATTCAAGCCATTACCAAAAGCCGCCATCGATTATTTGCTATGGCTTTGGTCCATCAAAAACTTTATCAGAACAATGATCTTTCATCCATAGATTTTGCTCAATATCTTCAGGAAATCGTGGATTATCTTAAGGATGAATACGAGGCCCCGAGTTTTGTGGCATTTGAAGTTGATGCAGTTGCGCTGCAGCTAAATGTTAATGTAGCCATTCCCTTAGGATTGATTATTAACGAGGCAGTCAGCAATGCTTTAAAGTATGCATTTCCTGTTCAAAAAAACGGTAAAATACTAATTACCCTTAAAAAGCAGGATCCGGAATGCTATATCCTTGAAATCCGGGATAACGGGGTGGGGATTGATAATCTGGAAAACCAGCCCATAGATCAAACACTTGGTAAAAGCCTTATGTCAGGGCTTAGCCGTCAATTACAAGGAAAACTTAATATCTTTAATCAAAATGGAATCTTAATCCGTATGGAGTTTTCTCCAGCGGGAATAGCCAATTGTCTGTAAAAAATTAATCTCCCATGTTCAAAGAAAATATACTTATTGTTGAGGATGAATTTATTGTTGCCAATGATCTGAAATTAATGTTGTTAAAGGCCGGATACAGCGTATGTGGGATTGCAGCAAGCGTTTCTGCCGCTCAGGAAATGATTGCTCAATACCGCCCAAGCTGGGTTCTGCTCGACATTTTTTTAAGTGATGAATCTATGGGAACTGATCTTGCAAAAGAGCTTACGGAAATGAGTATTGGCTTTATATATATATCAGCCAATACAAATCAAAGTGTTCTGGAAAAAGCAAAAGCAACTCAACCCTATGGTTTTTTGGTGAAGCCTTTCAGAGAAAAAGACATGCTGATTATGTTGGATATCGCCCGTCACAAGCACCAGGAGAACATTATGCTCATCAGTCAAAAGAACATGATTCTCCAACGGGAGCTTGAGGTTATGGCTCGAAATGGGACGGCAGAAGAAAGACTACAATCTTTACCGGGTGCTTTTCATGGAATAATTCCTTTTGACTTTTTAAAAATCTCAATTGAGGGCGCGGTAGCCGGAGAAAATGTATTATACGGTTTCTTTAGAGAGAATTTTAAGGATTTTAAATTCCTTCAGAATAATGAACTACATGAGCAGATAGGATTACCAGTTAATTCATTGCGTAAAATATCTCCTAATAAATCCCCGCTTTTTTCAGGTATTGTCAACGGAATTGAATTTCGCAGACAACTTCTGGACGATAACTGGGAAAAGCAGCTGACAGATTTTTTTCAGCTTAGGTCAAAGCTTGTCGTTTACTTCAAAAATGCAACAGGAAAGACCGTATTTGTGAGCTTTTACAGCGGGGAAAATGAAGGATACAACGTCAATCATTTGAAAATTGTTCAGGATGTCGAGAAGAATCTACTGGAACTATTTCAAACAAATGTTACCAGTAAAATGCCCATTAGTGTCGAAAAGGAACGTTCTCAGGATACCAGGCAGAAGACCGGTTTCGAGGGGATAATAGGTGCCAGCAGCTCATTGTTGCAGGTGCTCGATAGTATTGACTTGGTTGCTGCTGCGCCTATATCGGTGCTAATCCTTGGAGAAAGCGGTACTGGAAAAGAGCAGGTATCAAAAGCGATCCATAAACGTTCAAATCGGGCAAGCAAGCCTTTTATTGTCGTCAATTGTGCGGCGCTTCCTGCCGACCTGATAGAATCCGAGCTTTTTGGTCACGAAAAAGGTGCATTCACAGGCGCAACTGATCGCCGTGCCGGTAAATTTGAGGCAGCAGATGGCGGCACCATATTCCTGGATGAAATAGGGGAGTTGCCATTAGAAGCACAGGTGAAGCTCCTAAGGGTACTTCAGGAACAGGAATTTGAGAGAGTCGGGAGCAGCAGGACCATCAGGGTGAATGTCAGGGTCATTGCCGCGACAAATCGTAATATGGAAAAGGAGGTAGCAGAGGGTAGAATGCGTTTGGACCTTTATTATCGACTTAATGTTTTTCCTATTGAACTGCCTGCTTTAAGAGACCGCAAGGAAGACATTCCTTTGCTTGCTGAACATTTTATTGCGAAGTTTTCCGAGAAAATGAATCGCAACGTCAAAAATATCAGTCCGACAGCGCTTGCCCAACTCACCAGCTATAACTGGCCCGGTAATATCCGGGAACTGGAGCATCTCCTAGAACGCAGTACTTTAATGGCAAAGGGAGATACTGTTGAAACTGTGCAGTTGCCTACTTCATCGAAGTCACCACAAAAAGTTTTTCAGAATGACAATAGCCCTAGTAATACCGGGGTAAAGACCTTGGAACAGCTTGAAAAGGATCATATCCTTCAAGTATTAAAAATGAGTAACGGCAAGATCAATGGACCGGGCGGTGCAGCCGAAATTCTTGGACTCCCGGCAAGTACGCTCAATGTTAAACTCAAGAAATACGGTATCAGCAGAGATTTTTATTTTTAGTCATTTGCCAGGCAGCTTTATAATCAGTTAAAATTTAAAAATGAGGGATTATGGAGCAATCATTGCCTGAAGAAAATGCTGATTTTGACCGTTAGTCTTTTGTAAGATCAGGGAGTGACCAATTCAAAAAGCTTTAAGGAACTGTCCTGAGATAGCATCTGTTGTATTTCTACTTCTGATGTATCATTGCGCATTAGATCAGATGTATTCTCAGGAAGATGTGTCTCAAAAATTACGATGCATTGTTCGTTGATCGTAACGCGAAGTGATCTTTAGCCGCCATGGATTTGGGCCGCTCCAGCTGACTTTGCTCAATAAAGATATCAGGTGCCCTACGTGAGGTGACAGGCGCGAGCTTATGTAAAGTTAAGGGACTTGTCAACCTTCTGCTTACAGGTTAATCAGGTTCCGGTTGCCTATCAGGAATTAAATTTTCAGACGAAGAAATTATCTCGCATGACCCATCATCCGATCGTTACTGTTTAACTCTATTGAATGAGATATGTCCGCCACATATCTCACTCTTAGCTATAAACCATACACCTTTAATACCAGATTATTGCCAAAAAATTAACAAAGAAAAGTTTCGCGTTTAAGAGAAGTCTATTTTTTGCGTAATCTGCTTAGGGTTTCCGGCTGGATCCCCAGGTAACAGGCAACCATATTTTTTGGAAAACGCTTTGCGATTTCTGGATAGAATTCAATTAAGTTCTGGTAGCGTTCCTCAGCAGTCATACTGATCGCAGTATGGATGCGATTTTGAGTTTCTATGGCATATATTTTATATTGCTTTTTGATCATTTCGCAAACCGCTGGAATATGCAGACTAAGATTTTCAAGTTGCGATGCTGAAACCTGTAAAACCTCGCTATGCTCAATCGCCTCGATATTAAACCCACTTGGCTCCATGAGCGCTATGCTTTCACGATCTGAACACCAGTCGCCTTCTGCATTGAAAGATACAATAGCTTCCTGTCCACGTTCATTAACTGAATACATTCTTAGTGCTCCGTGCACAACGAAATAAAGGTGCTTACAAACATCACCTTCCTGTAAAAGATATTGTTTGCGTTTGACAATTTTGTGTTTGAAGGCCATTTGTAATTTTGCTTTTTCCTCACTAGTCAAAGTCATTCCACTTAAAGAGCTGATGTATTGGAATAGAGTAGCAATAGCAGAATCCTTTTTAGTTTCCTGTGGAGTGTTGTTCTTCTGACTAACCGAACGGATGTGCCATTGATTACCAAAGGCATTGTTTTGTGAACTGATGTATGAAGTTTGCATATGATATGGATTGGTTTCATACACTATTCCAAAAGCGATGCCAAGTAATCAAAATATTGATATACAGTAGGTTATGTGTTTTGCGGCCTTTTTTTTCAACTTTATTTCGTCGAAAAACAAACGTTGGGATTTCTTGTTTTCAAGATTGAAAAAATGAATAATATTAAATGAACAAAGCCCCTTAAACAGCAATCCCGAATCGTGATAAGATGAATGCTTAAGTCTTTTTATGAATCAAAATACATTAATCTTTTTGTTTTTCGGCTGTAGAAGATCATTAAAGAAACCGGAAATTGTTCACGCCAGGCAATCGTTGAACTGTCATCGAAATATTTGTCTGAAAAAAGACTGAAATCCTAAGACGAAGAGGCATTCACGCATAGCAATTGGAACTCCTGCTATTTAAATTATCCGGGTGAGAGAATCGAATGGATAACGATGGTTCTGTCCAGGCTCCTGCGCTCTAAATCTTAAACGAGCGCTGATATTTTCAACAAACCTGGTCAGCTTAATTGACTGATTATTTTTTAACGTTTGGTTAATGGCTGAAGCGGTTGAAATTCACGACGCATCACCGACAAATCGGTAGCTGAATTACATGCTAAATTCTCCACCATCGACGAAGATTGTCGAACCGGTGACGTATGCAGCAAGGTCGGATGCCACAAACAAAACTACTTTTGCTACGTCCTCTGTCGTTCCGATTCTTGCAAGAGGAAGGGAATCTGCATAATGTTTCATACCCTGATCCACTGCTGGTATTTCCCGGATTGCTGC
>Ga0265780_10010704_pt1 | contig 10915 bp, 15 predicted proteins | sample P1T30metagenome_FD_192432 | JGI IMG/M metagenome (GOLD analysis project Ga0265780, IMG submission 192432) | Plant litter microbial communities from East Loma Ridge, Irvine, California - P1 T30 | ecosystem: Environmental > Terrestrial > Plant litter > Unclassified | place: USA: California... | reverse complement strand
TACACTCAAACTCCTACTACACTACCATGTCAGTGTCTAGACAACTCAAGTATGCTGTGTTGGGTACAGGACGTATGGTCAGTCCGCCTCTTGGCTCACGCCATTGTATGATCGGACTCAAGCTGACGGGCAGGGAGCTCGACACGCGCAGAACGTAGCCTATAGAGCACCTCGAGCAGAACTACTATCAATATGTGATCCACGAACCGATGTTCTCGAGTCTATGCGATCAAAACTACCTCCCTCGGTACAGCAGTTCAAGTCTGCTGACGAGTGTATGGATCAGAAAGGCTTGGAAGCAGTCTTGATTGCCTCCGAGACCAGTATACACGCCGAGTTAGCCAAAAAGGCTATGGACAGGGGTCTTGTAAGTCTCTTTCACTTGTTATGATGAGCTGACCAACAGCACGTCCTACTGGAGAAACCTATCTCTATCGACTTGGAGACTAGCAGGGATGTTGTCAAGCATGCAGAGTCGAAACCAGAATTGAAAGTCATGGTTGGCTTCTCAAGACGTTGTGAGTATGGCGACCGCCGTGTGAGGTACATGCTGATGGCTAGTCGACGAATCTTACCAGGCTGCACACAAGTGGATCACCTCCGGACAAGCTGGACGTACTCACCTCATTCACTCAGCTACAAACGATCTATACGATTCGACTGGATTCTTCGTCCAATACAGTCAAGCCAGTGGAGGGATATATGTTGATTGTGGTGAGTCTATTTTGTCCTTCTCAACATTTGTCCCATCGGCCAGTAAGGCTGATGACAGGAATTCACGATATCGACATAGGAAGATGGCTCCTGTCCGCATCCGACACCCCGACTCCGAATCGACAGGTTCATAGAGTATTTGCAACGGGTCAAAATACTCGTCATCCTGAACTCGCCGAGAGGGGCGATTGCGACAACGGTCTTGGAACTGTAGAATTCACGAATGGAAAGATCTTGACGTTCCATTTGAGCAGGACGTCAATGCATGGACATGATTGCTTTGCAGAGATCTTCGCTGAGAACGGAAAGATGATCATCAATGGGTGAGTTAGTTCAGGTGTTCAGAGAAACTGACTGGGTGTGCGTGTGGAGAGTAAGCTAATTAGCAGGAATCCGATGTCGAACAGGGCGGAGGTGAGGGATATTCATGGAGTAAGGACCGAGTCGACGTACGTCTGCCTTTAAGATCTTTCTGTCTACCTCCATAAACTTTCTATTGGTCCCAATTGATCGCAGTCCGACATACTACGAGCGATTCAAGGAAGCTTTCGTAAATGAAATCAACGCATTTACAGATGCTGTTCTGGATGATAAGCGTAAGGCGCTAGTCAGGCTGGACAAAGTAGAGACACTGATGTAAAGCTCTACCTGTCAACGTGCAGGATGCGCTGGAGGCTAGTAAAATAGCGGCGGCTTTAACGCATTCATTCAGGTCTGGACATCCTGTTTACTTCGATGAATCTGGAGAGGCTATTCTACAATAGCGGATTCGTGATGAGTTTGCGCTACGGACAACGGAAGTCTGATCATATGAATAAGCATCGAGGCATCAATAGGAATGATAGGGATGTAGATGAGAATGCATGTGAATACACTGATTCAGCCTTCGAAGACTTTCCGAGACAAAAGGCCGGGAGACTGAACATCACCGGGCCGGGCGGAGCGGAAGATCTTTGTAGCGAGATGCCAAGGCGACCCATTAATAACAAACCGGGGGCTTGATGCCATCACTGCTTAATCATCCCACCATCCGTTCCTAAGCTATTCAAGCATACGCGCACAGCACTGTACCACAACGGTCATCATGTCCGAAATCAAATATCCACAGCTCATACCTAATACCTACCCTCACCAGCTCTTACGGCTGTCACCACCCCATTGCTCTTCGTTATACTTCAATTACTCGGCATACAGCCCCGACGGCAGATATGTGATCATATCGACACCTAGGGGTATATCAAGACTGACAGTGGGTACTTGGGAATCAGAGCCGGTTGCCGATATCGGCGGAGAATGGAAATTGTTATTCACAGGCAGAAAGACCGGGAGGATTTGGTATGAAGTCAATAAGTCCGAAATCTGGACCGTCGGTATAAACGACACACCATCTGGATCGAGTCAGACGAAGATATGCGATATACCACCTGGGTCCGAGGTTCAATCGTTGAACGCCGACGAAACGCTCTTAGCTCTAGTTCGGGTCGAGCCGTCCTTCCGTCACCCTATGCTCGATTTTTTCGCCAACAGGGACAAGAAGACCGATCAATTCGACTATCGAGCACAATGGCCCGATGGGACAGAGATGTGCTATGCGGACGCCAAGGAAGTGAAACTCGCTCAAAGATTAGAGGCGGAGATACCTATGGAGATCTTCACTCTCAATACAGAGACCGGGGAACAAAATGTAGTAAGGAAAAGTACGGATTGGTTGAACCATTTGATGTTTTCACCTACCGATCCGAATGTCCTGATGTACTGCCATGAAGGACCTTGGCATCTAGTTGACCGATTATGGTACATCACCCTCAACTCCTCGTCTTCCCCCTCAAACAGTTCTCCATCATCGTCTGACTCACTACCTACACCTGTCAAAGTACATGAACGACGTATGAATATGGAGATAGTCGGTCACGAATGGTTCTCCGCCGACGGTCAGACGATATGGTACGATCTGGAGACTCCTCGTGGTCAGTCATTCTGGGTTGCGGGTTATCATCTCCCAACAGGCACTCGACAATGGTATCATCTCCTCCGGAACGACTGGTCCGTCCACTTTCATTCGAACTCTACAAATACATTGTTTTGCGGTGATGGTGCAGACGATACGATGGTAGCTCATGCGGACGATGCAAAGTATCTGTACCTCTTTACACCAATGGACACGCCTGATGTAGCGGGACTGAAGGCTTCGAACAGTGGTCAGTTGATCAGAGGGGGTCACCTTGATAGGGAAAATCTAGTGGATCTGAAAGGAAACGATTATAGGTTGGAACCTAATGCCAATTTCACTCCGGATGGGGAGTGGGTTGTGTTTCGAAGTAATATGGATGGCGAGATGGCAGTTTATGCCGTCAAGGTACAAGCTGACAAGTGATATTGTCATGTAAATAGATTGGCAGTAGTACAACGAGTTTCTGACGCATGTATGGTCATACTGTACTTCTCATCTTACATACGAGCTATGCATCCGTGAAGCGACATGCCAATCCCTGGACTCTCAGGTTTGCTGGAATCAAGAGTGACTCATAATGTGCCTAGATCGGTAGTCGATGACCGGTGGGTCAACGTTGTCACCTTCATCATCCCCTTCAAGTGACATCATGAAACCCGTGAACTGTCATCAAACCGTCATGCTCACCTCATACTTGCGTATAGATATATAGCACAGTATATACTACAACACCACCAGAATATATGTCGTTTATCCGATCAGCACTTCGTTCACCTACTCGTACACTCCTCAACGCAAGATCAAATAGTACAATGTCTGAACAATCACATCTTCTAGCTTCGAATGTCTTTACCTGTAAAGGCTTGACTGCCGTTGTTACTGGTAAGCAGAGACGACTACACGCGGGGGCTAGCTGATGATCAAGGGGGTGGAACCGGTATAGGACTCATGCAGACTCTCGCCCTCGCTCAAAACGGTGCCAAGGTGTTCATTACTTCCCGAAATGAAGAGAAGCTCAATGATGTTGCCAAGAAGTACGCGTCATCCGGTGACATCGTACCCATCGTAGGCGATATCACCAACAAGGATGGAATCAGCAAGATTGTCGACCAGATTGCCAAGAGTGCTCCTAACGGTATCAATGTCTTGTACGTGCCTCGCATCTCCCACTCGCAACGCTAATACCAGGTTCAACAACGCTGGTATCGCTGGTGAAGGGTCTCGAGAGGGATATGAGAAGATAGATGATGTCGAGAAATACAGTCAGCAGCTTCTAAGGAGCGAGTTCAAGGAATGGGATGATATCCTTAGGACGAACGTTACTGCTCATTACGTGAGTTCTCAACTTGCTCCGTCCAGCTCTTACAGAGCTTTCAGCTAATGCATAGTTCACCGCAGCTTCATTTTTGCCTTTGTTGAAGAAAGGCGGAGACAACACGAAGAACTACGCTTCGCAGATCATCAACACAACCTCTATCTCTGGTCTTCTCAAGGGATCATCCGGCGGTCAATTCGCTTACGCCTCCAGTAAAGCGTCAATGGTCCAGGTGAGCTGCTCCAACCGAACAAATCGACCAGAGCTGACGTGTAGATCACGAAAGTCATGGCATCTGAATTCCTACACCTCAAGATCAGGGTTAACCAGATTGCCGTAGGTTCCCTGTCATACCTTGCTTCATATGCTTATGAAGAGCCTGGTATTTTCCCTTCCGAGATGACTGCCGGTGATTCCGATGAGCATACTCACAAGTCTGACTTGTCGAATACCGAGAAAGGAAAGGGTCTACCATCCGGTCGACCTGGAAGCGAAGTCGATATGGCTGCTGCTACACTCTACTTGGCCAGTTACGGTGGTGTCTTGTAAGTGTCCAGGCCAATGGTCGATCGAGGTGGCTGATGCGGTAGCCTCAATGGGCAGGCTTTGTGGCCCGATGGAGGAGCTACCGTCGCAAGCCCAAGCTCTATCTAGAGTAGGCGTACATGATAGGAGTCAGAAGCGAAATCAACCATTATTGAACATGAATGCTATATGCAGCTCTCGGCCGTCTAACGCGCTGCGAGTAGTCCACACCTCCACATCACACATCGTCAACAACCCCTTCCAGGCTGCCTATAGCGCGACATCTCCCGCATGATGTATCACGCCAGCAGTCAGAGCAGCGTTCTTTTTCCGGAACGGACTCTTGGCGTCGAGGGCGGCATGTTGACATTGACGCGCCTATCTCTCCACTTGACAGGGCAAAGTTGTAGGGAAGCCACTTGCGACATTGCCAAGCCAACTCATCCTGTGACTTGACCCCTACCTTGCCAACGCCCGACGCCGGCGGTAAGACCATTTGCCAAGCTTTCGTCATTACCGAGGGAGCCCATTGTCCAAGGGGATAGAGCGCGATGAATGACAAGATGACCCCACCGGGTTTATGGGCCTCACACGACATGGTGACGGGGGTTTTACGGAATACTGAACAGGCAACTCCGGGGGGCTGGTACCGGGGTTGACTTGGTATTTGTATAAGAACAGACAATCCATGCCTGTCAACAAGCGATCTTTACCCGCATACGTATTCACTTGAATTCAATCAAGCTTCAACAAGATGTCGGTCGAAAAAGGACCCAAAACTGGCCCAGCCGAATTCGCTGGTGTCGATATCTCCAACACCAACCGCAATGATTCGGTTTCCGACACGATTGTTGCCGGACAAGAAGAGTTCGATATGCCAGTTGTCGACCTGGAACATGCGGCTAGCTTGAAGCCTACCCGAGTTTCGGGGCAGAAACTCCTGTGGTACATTACCTTTGTCTGTGGTACAGGAGTAAGTCATCCGATAAGACACGGCTGATACTAGTTTATCTGCTTCGGATACGATCAAGGTGTCTTGTCATCCTTGTTGACACTGCCTTCTTTCATCGAAACATTCCCCGAGACTGCTAGTGGATTTGGAAGTGCTCAATCTCTGCTCGTCGCAATCTGTAAGTCACCAATACCGGGGAGGACTCTTCTGATGCCCAGATTTGATCGGATGTATGCTCGGAGCATTGTTGAATCTGTACGTTGGGGACTGGCTTGGACGAAAGAAGACCATATACGTGTAAGTCAACCCTGCTGAGGTGTAGACACATGGCTGATATCGGTAGTGGTGCAGGAGGTATCGTAGTCGGAACGATTTTACAGGCAGCATCGATTAACTACGGCATGATGCTCTTCGCTCGAATCTTTAATGGTATCTTCAACGGTATGCTCACGTCGACCGTTCCGACATATCAGTCAGAATGCGCCAAGCCACATCAGCGTGGACAGCTTTTGCTCTTCTCTGGATCTTTAATCACTTTCGTGGGTTCTCTTGCCACATTGCGAAGATTTAGCTGACAATTAGGGTATCATGATTTCATACTGGGTCGGTCTAGGATTCTACTACACCAGTGGTCAGATCGCATGGCGGTTCCCCGTTGCTTTCCAATGTGTTTTCACTTTCGCCATGTAGGTCGACATGTGCTCCACTTATGAAGTCATTCAAGCTGATCTCAAGGGTGGCAGGGATGATTTTCCTCCGAGTACCAGAATCTCCTCGATGGTTAGTAGCGAAAGGACGTCATGCCGAGGCTTTAGCCGTCCTCGCTGCACTTGATGGAACTACCGTAACCGATCCTCTTGTTCAAAAGACATGGAGGGGAATCGTTGATGCTGTCCGACATTCTGCTGGGGATTTCGCCATCAAAGAGCTCTTCACCCATGGTAGAAGCCAGCATTTCCGAAGAACTATGCTTGGTGTTGGTGCTCAGGTCCGTCCTTTCCTCCCTTGTGCTGCGTATGCTTATGATTAGGCGTTTCAGCAATTGACCGGTATCAAGTAAGCATCTTGCTGCAACAGCATGGAGGTCTGCTAATAATCTAGTTTGATCACCTACTACTTGACATCAGTCCTCGAAGATATGGACCTCGGCCCTGAGATGTCGCGAATCATCGCAGGAGTCAACGGCACGGTCTACTTCATCACCTCGTATGCCTCTTCTACCCAACTGAGAGTCACGCTGATCAACAGCCTCATCGCTCTTCTTCTAATCGAGCGGCTGGGACGAAGAAAACTAATGATCTCAACTGCCATCGCCATGGGTCTCACTTTTGTTGTACTTGCCGGTCTCTACATCTCGGTCGGAAACGATAGTACCGCGGCCCAGGTCATTTCGGTGCTGTGCCTCTTCCTTTTCAACACTTGGTTCTCGATTGGATGGCTGGGAATGACATGGTTGTACCCTGCCGAAGTCACACCCCTACGGATTCGGGCTCCTGCCAACGCTCTCTCCACGGCATCCAATTGGCTTTGGAACTTTTTCGTCGTAGGTTCAACGCTTCCCTTGTCAACCGGGCACCATAGTTAATCATCAGGTCATGGTCACTGGACCCATGTTTGACAGTATCGGCTGGGGAACTTATGCGTTCTTCGCCGCCATGAATTTGGTCCTGATTCTCCCATGTGTAATCCTTTTCTTCCCTGAAACTAGGCGATACTCGCTGGAAGACGTAAGTCTCACTGCTCACTACAGTTAGACCTCCAGGCTAACTAGCAGCTTGATCTCATATTTGCAATCGCCCACAACGAAGGCCGAAACCCAGTTGCCGTCTCCCGATCTGGTGATATTCCCGAAGCTGGAACTATCGAGGCCGAGCGGGCAATGGGTCGAGATACCCCGACGGGCGGCGCAGGTATGAGGAAGAGAAGGCTATCTGGCTCAAAGGGAAATGTCCAGAAGACCGAGACTTCTTTTGCCGAAGATGCGGCAAGGCAGGCTTAGAAATGTGTAGAAGTATCGTTGAAGCAGCACTAAGAAGGTGAAATGCAGAATTGGCGCATTTCCCGTCAGACTGCATTGGGCATCGTTGCGAGACAGTCTTCATGGAGCCTGCCCTTCATAATCATGTCATCATCTCAGACTGCTTATAACAACGATGAAGGAGACTCCCCGCGATTTCTTCTGCAACACAGGCTTTGCTTCGCTCACTGCTCTAGTCCAATTATCGTTCTAGGTTCACCAGAAATGCTGAATACGCCAATTCCAATGATAAGGCTAGTCGGTTTGTACTCAGGCGGTACCTCTATCTACTTCTCATCTTATGCATTTCCGCCCATCTAAGTATGCTATGTGTTCCCTTTATTCTATCTACGATTACGTTCATCATGCCATGAATGTCCACGAGCTACAAGGTTTCTGCTGCTTCTACAATATATCTATTTACTGAGCCCAAACAATTACGATAGTGTCATTTCCGAAGTATCGGATCCCCTACGCTCAAGATCCTCATTCTTGGTGTGGGGTGTTGGCATCACGATCCACCACATCGTCAATAACAGGCGAAGCCCGCACAAGATTCCAATCGTGCCAGCCGGTCCAAGCACAGTCTGGACGATTGCTCGAGCAGTGAATGCACCGAGGAAGGAAGATATGATGCCAAGGAACCGAATATCGCGTGATGGGACCCGTCGAGGAGAGGCCAGACATGGATCGCCAAACAGCTCGACCAGCTTCTGGTCAGAACAAAAAGACTGCTAAGCATATGGTGTGGACTCACTGTTGTCGTCAAGACGATAGTAGCGTTGAGCGGTGTACCGATACGCTGATAGGTCAGCATCCTCTTCATGCCAGTGGAAAATAGCTTACCTTGCCTACGATGCCTTGCAGACCCATGGTGACGGAAAGCAGACCTAAGGCGACGAAACCCAGACCGGAATCCCATGTCGGATGCTCACGATGGCTAGGTAATGAGCACTATAAGTCGGTCTGGGTTGTGGAGGTCACTCACGCGGAGATCTGACTACCTGCATAATGTGCCGCAACCGCAGCCCCAACGGTGAAAACGATCTGGGTTATACCGGTCACCATGAGCCACAATCGATTCGTCGGACCTCGAAAGACACTGTCAAAGTGACCTAGCAACGTGCCGAAGAGAAATGCGAAGAGGGAGACAAAGGCCGCTTGATCGAGTTGATGAAATCCGAAGGTTCGATGGGGATGTGGAGCAAAGACTCGAGCTATCGCCAGACCCAGCTGGGCAACGTTCCCGCTATCTCATCAGCATTGACAGATCCAGCCATGATGAGTATTTACGTTTGAAACCCACACCAGATGTAGCATGTCTATATTTGTCAGTCTGTGCTTTGTGTTTTGAGACTGTACGTACCGAGAACGAGATACAGGAAGTGAAACCTGAGAGGAAACAAGAGTAGAGGGATATCGGATTACACCTTTGCAAGTCCACATCGTTGAGGAGGTATGACGAGGCTTTCTTTACTTCTTGTTTCATGACAGGCGGGCAGGTCATACACAAGTTGAGTGAGTAGCTACTATCGACAGACGATGTAGTGATATACAGTACTCGGACAAACCCACTAAAGCTATGACCTCAACCGATAGCGGATGTCTTAGTGCAGGTCAGACACTAAGGTGTCACTGCGGGGTAGTGCCAAGAATTCGTTAGAGCTAGTCAACGCCTCCATTATCGACTCATCAGTATGATCAAAAGCAAGGATCGACGTCAGACTTTGTGAATCGTATACAGAGATAAGGCAAACGTGGGAACCATATGACGATTTGAGCATTGTGCCAAGCGTCGATTGTTATTCGAGGCTTTTTAGCGTGTTCGGTTTTCGGAATGGGACGGTGTCTTCGCTATAGCGTGTTCCCTCGAGTGACGATCGCAGCCAAGGCTGTGTGTGAGGTTAAGGATAAGCTGCGATCATGTGGTCGGTGCAAAGTGTCATCGGTGTATGGCATATCGGGTTTCGACTTTGGCACCCGCATAATCCCGCGCCAAGACGCTAAGTGACGATAATCCAAACTTAGCCCCACTAAAGTCCAGGTCATCGAATCCTTTTCTGACCTGTCCAAGCCGTCCAAGCTGAAAGATAAGCCTCACTTGACTATCGCTCAGGGTAAGAGTGTCTATTCTATTCTACTCTAGCGATGCATCGCACTACTGGACAGGTACGAGCCGCCGGTGTGCCTTCGGACGCAAAGTCAACCGAGTGGAGGATTAGCTAAGGACGCATATAGGGTATGGTCACAGCCTAGCATGGCCCCAACTTCGAGGTCACCGACTCGCGCTGGTCGCAGCGTAGACACCATTTCCGAGTTGCACTAGAGGACTGAGAGATCTCGATGTTGTTTCCACGCTAGACCCCGCAGCTGCGTAGATACTGCGTACAGGTCCGGGTCAGAATGAGGCCATTGCGTGTATGCATGTGTGGGTGGCATATATGTGATATCCGACAATGCCGATCACTTAAGAGAGCCCAGCGGAGCGCGACTGGCCGTTGAATATGTAATCGGGTGAAATCGGTTGCATCCTAGACGACCACCACCTCAACAGCTTCATCACCGTGAAACGCATGTCGCCATCCGCATCTCCATTTATCGGCATTCCCAGGTTTACCCCATGTGGTTGTGGCCATTCCGCCAATATGATCCAATACTAGTCGGCTCGAGATAAACAGTTTCTTCTTATCGCGATCGTTTCGCTCGCAGAACGAGTATCGCCGTCCAAGTATACAGTCGTGAATGATTTCGTCAGGTTGCCGGCGGATGACGTCGGGATGAAGAGGTGTATTGGATACAGACAGCGATCTAAGAAGAAAGATGAGCGTTGGTAGATAAGAGCGGTGGAGGATGATGCCGCTAGATTATCAACTGTGGTCAAGACGATTTTTCGGAACGAACTCACCTTCCACCCGTTCCGACGAATCCAGAACGGATATCGCCCATCAATCTGGAAGCTTCCAGTTTAGCTACTACATCTGTAATCACCTTCCATCCCTCATCTCCATAACAAATCGGGAAATCATCCTCAATCAGCATTACCCATTCCCCATGCTTCGTAGAATTCTCCGACATCCATCTGAAGGCTTCAGCTAGGTGAAGGTAGTGTCCATCAGTGTCGTCCGGATGAGTATCCAAGTCGACATGTAGAGATACCTGTGGGTTGTGCTGTTGAACTAAGCGGATAGCTTCGTGGTCGACAGCATGGGTGAACATCGCGAGAGTGACGGCGGAAGAGATGTATGGGATGTATGACTGGATGGTCCTGTTGATGATGTTGACCGATGTCTCTGTAGGAACTGGACGGGGGAAGGACAGCATGATAATACCCAGTAACGGCTTCTCGGATGTTGGGAGGGGAAGTCGTGTTGGCGAGATTAGGTGATAAGCGATCAGCCATGGAAGAAGGACAGCTATACAGCTGGGCCAGTATCGATGAGG
>Ga0265780_10010703_pt1 | contig 10916 bp, 9 predicted proteins | sample P1T30metagenome_FD_192432 | JGI IMG/M metagenome (GOLD analysis project Ga0265780, IMG submission 192432) | Plant litter microbial communities from East Loma Ridge, Irvine, California - P1 T30 | ecosystem: Environmental > Terrestrial > Plant litter > Unclassified | place: USA: California... | reverse complement strand
ATCCTCTTTCCTGAAAACCGATGTACGCGGAAAGATCATAGAATTACAAAAGATAGCTTAATGAGTAAAAAACTAACGATTGGTTTATTTGGCTTTGGTGTAGTTGGACAAGGCCTGCACGACATTATCCGCACCAAGAACCTGAACATCGAGATCAAAAAAATTGCCATCAAGAACCCGGGAAAGCAACGCACCTTACCTACCGAGCTTTTTACCACCGACCGGAACGAGATACTCAACGACCCCGAAATTAACACCGTTGTTGAACTCATTAACGAAACTGAAGCTGCTTTCGAAATTGTATCCAGGGCGCTATCCACAGGTAAAAACGTAGTATCGGCCAGTAAAAAGATGCTGGCTTTGCACCTGCAGGAGTTAATAGACCTGCAGCACCAACATGGCACCTCGCTGCTTTATGAAGGTGCAGTTTGCGGTAGTATCCCTATCATTCGTAACCTCGAAGAATATTACGATAACGAATTACTGCATTCTATCAGCGGTATATTCAACGGCTCATCCAACTATATTTTATCTAAAGGAAATTTAGAAGGCCTGGATTATGATTCGGCCTTAAAACAGGCGCAGGATTTAGGCTTTGCCGAAACTGACCCAACCTCTGATGTGGGCGGCTTTGATGCTAAATACAAACTGGTTATTGCCGCTGCTCACGCTTATGGCTTGGTAGTAAAACCTGAGGAGGTCATGAACATTGGCATTCAAAACCTGTCGGCCCATGATATGCAGTATGCCCGTGAGAAAAACCTGAAGATCAAACTGGTACCGGTAGCGAAAGAACTGAACGACAAAGACGTCGCCATGTTTGTACTTCCCAAATTTGTAAGCGAAACGGAGTTTCTGTACAATGTGGAGTACGAGTATAATGGCGTTACCGTACAAGCAGCCTTTGCCGATCAGCAGTTCTTTTTTGGTAAAGGCGCTGGCGGTCACCCTACCGGTTCGGCCGTACTATCTGACATTGCCGCACTGCGTTACGATTATGGTTACGAATATAAAAAGGCACATGCCCAGCGCGGTTTGGCCTTTACCAACAATATTGAACTAACCGTTTACCTGCGTTATGACGATGAACAATTAGTAGAAGATTTAAACTTCATCCATATCCACGAGCGTTATTATTCTGATAAATTTAAGTTTGTTTGCGGAAAAATTAACCTGCAAAATCTGATTGCCCAGCAGCAACGTATATTGGATAGTAAGGCTTTTGTAGCCTTTGCCGATCAGCTAACGGAGGTCAGTTTAGCCTCGGCATAATAACACAGTTGTAGTTTTTTAGTAGATTTCTACGCACTGTTGGTTTCAAAAGGTTTCAGCAATGAAACCTTTTGTTGTTTAAGCCCCTCCCCAACCCTCCCCGGGAGGGAGGGGGTAAGAAAGACTGGTGTGTTGGTTACATTTATTGAACTTATTGATTATATTAGTGTTTAATATAATGTATGGACTTACAAGCCGAAAAACTTAATTTATTACAAGCCATTATGAACACCAATGATGAGGGTTTAATAATGGATGTAAAAGCTTATATAGCCAACAGAAAAGCCGATTGGTTTGACGAGTTAAGTTCAACGCAACAAAAAGATGTATTAGACGGGTTGGCTGAGGCTGACCGTGGAGAAACTATACCCCATGATGAAGCGGTAAAACAGTTTAGCAAATGGGGTTTGAAATAATCTGGACACCAAAAGCCATTCAAACTTTCAGCAAGCGTATTGAATATTTAGAAGAAAACTGGACCGAAAAGGAGATATTCAAATTCACAAATTTAGTGAACGGCTATCTGAACACATTGAAGCGTCAACCTTTGATCTACCGTAAATCTGCAAGATTAAAGCATACCCACATCGGGGTTATCATTAAACAGGTGTCTTTAGTTTATCGTGTTAAGCCTAAAAGTAATATCATCGAACTCATTGCTTTTCTTGATAACAGACAAAATCCCAAACAACAGCAGTATTAATCTCAAAAAGGACGTTATTAAATTAAAGTCCTCCCTCCCGGGGAGGATTTAGGAGGGGCTTTTTTTTCTATATTTGTAACAAGTAATTGACACGCCCCCTTATTAATGTCTAAGTATTTAAAGCTGTTTACTAACCGGATATTTGTAACCGTTATCTGGTTTGGCTTAAGCTTTTTCGCTATCCTGAAACAGGTACTGCATCAGCACATTAATAATTACCTTATTTATAAGTACACCTTTATTAACCTGGTGCATAAGATTAACTTATACGCCCCTCAGCCCCAGCATTTCGAAGATAGCAACCATTACGGGCCTTTATTTGCCTTGGTGATAGCCCCATTTACTTTGTTGCCTGATGGCGCCGGCGCTGTAGTATGGGTAATGGTAAATGCCTGGGTACTTTACCAGGCTATATTACTTTTGCCGCTCACGGCGCTGCAGCGTAATGCGGTATTACTTATTTGCGCGCATGAGTTAATGACCGCCGCTTTTAATGCCCAGTTTAACCCCATGATGGCAGCTTGCATTATCCTCAGCTACGTTTTTATCAGGAATAAGCATGACTTTTGGGCGGCATTGGTTATTATAGCCGGCACCTACATTAAACTGTATGGCATAGTAGGGCTGGCCTTCTTCTTTTTTTCGGATCATAAGATCAAATTTATATTGTCCCTGCTGTTTTGGGGAATTGTGCTGTTTGTGTTGCCTATGGTATTTTCATCACCTGCATTTGTGGCGCAAAGCTATTACGACTGGTACCTGAGCCTGTCCGAAAAAAATGCGGTGAACGCCACTTCACACATGCAGGATATTAGTGTAATGGGAATGATTCGCCGTATTTTCAATTATCCGCAGTTGTCTAACTTGGCAGTTATGGTGCCGGGTTTAATATTATTTGCGGCTTCTTACCTCAACATCAAAAGTTTCAAACAAACGCCTTATCAATTATTGATCCTGGCATCAACCTTAATTTTTACAGTGATCTTCAGTACCGGTTCCGAGTCGCCCACATACATAATTGCTTTTGTGGGGGTAGCCGTATGGTTTATGAACCTTGACAGGCCGGTGAGCAAATTAGACATTGCCTTGCTTATATTTGCACTTTTGGTAACCAGTTTGTCGCCGTCAGACCTGTTTCCTAAATACATTAATCGCACCTATATTAAGCCCTATGCCTTAAAAGCATTGCCATGTTTTATCATTTGGCTTAAAATTGTTTATGAAACACTAACCCGGCATTTTAACCGGCAAACTGTTTATACCGTAGTGAAATGAGAAGAAAGATATCTGTAGTAGTACCATCTTACAACGAGGAGGGCAATATTGAAGTGTTGGCCAACCGGTTGGTGGAGGTGCTCAAAACCGTGCCTTACGACTACGAGGTAATTTTTGTAGATGACGGAAGTTCGGACCATACGCTGGAGCGCCTTAAATCTTTAGGGAACCTGGATGCCAACCTGTATTACCTGGAACTATCGCGCAACTTTGGCCATCAAAATGCTTTAAAAGCCGGTTACGATAGTGCCAACGGCGATGCTATTATTAGCATGGATGGCGATATGCAGCACCCGCCGGAACTCATACCTCAATTTTTAGAAAAATGGGAAGAAGGTTATGATGTAGTTTACACTACCCGCGAATACCAGGACGAAGCAACGTTTTTTAAAACCAAATCGTCTGACCTATTCTATGGTGTGTTAAATTCCTTATCAGAAACTAAGTTGGAAAAAGGCACGGCCGATTTCAGGCTGATTGACCGTAAGGTAGCCAACGTATTGGTGAGCCTGACAGAAAATGGGCTTTTCATCCGAGGCTTAATTAAATGGCTTGGCTTTAAGCAATGTTCTATTAATTATGTATGTGATGCCCGCTTTTCGGGGAGCAGCAAATACAACCTCAAAAAAATGGTCAATTTTGCAGTGCAGGGTATTACGGCATTTAGTGTTCGTCCGCTGTATATGGCTACCGGTTTGGGCTTGTTTTTTTCGGCGGCGGCCTTACTATACATCCCCTACATCTTATACAGCTACTTTTCGGGCGAAGCCGTATCGGGCTGGGCATCTTTGCTCACCACCATTGTTTTTTTTGGCGGCATACAGCTCATGGTATTAGGCATTATAGGCATGTACTTGGGCAAGCTGTTTATGCAGTCTAAACAGCGCCCCAATTATATTATACGTTCCACCAATTTGCAAAGGGTAAATCATGATCTTGTTAAGCTTTGATATTGAAGAATTTGATATGCCCTTTGAATATGGAAAGACTATCTCGTTTGAAGATCAGCTTTCCATATCTACCGAGGGTACATTAAGCATACTGCAAATACTAAAACGTAAGGGCATCAAAGCTACGTTTTACTGTACCGCTAATTACGCGCAGCACCGTCCCGAAGTAGTGATGCAAATCATCAACGATGGCCACGAACTGGCATCGCATGGGTACTACCATTCCGATTTTAAGCCCGAGCACCTGTTGCAATCCAAACAGAAGCTGGAAGAAATTGGCGGCGTAGAAATTAAAGGCTACCGCATGGCCCGTATGATGCCGGTTGATGAGCGGGAAATAGAGAAAGCGGGTTACGTTTATAACTCCTCCATTAACCCTACCTGGTTGCCGGGCAGGTACAATAACTTCCATCGCCCGCGTACCTGGTTTTACGATCAGAATGTATTACAGCTGCCCTCATCAGTTTCGCCGCTTATCCGTTTTCCGCTATTCTGGTTAAGCTTTCATAACCTGCCTATGGGCATTATTAAGCTGCTGAGTGCCTCTACCCATCGTAAAGATGGTTACCTCAACTTGTATTTTCATCCCTGGGAATTTACAGATCTGAACCAACCCGAACGCTTTGGCTTCCCCGGCTACGTTACCCGCAACACCGGCGAGGCTTTTATTAAGCGCCTGAGCAACTTTATTACCTGGGGTTTAACCAAAGGCTACGAGTTTGCCCGTACCGGCGACTTTGTGCAGGAAATTAAGGATAAAAAGAGTCTTTAAACGTTCTTGCGCGGTACGAAGCAATGACGTGTAGTTACCATGCTAAGGTATCAACCACACGCCGTCCCACTCATTACTACCATTTAAAATAAACTTTGCCCTCCGGTTGCCCTCATGGTTTAATTGAAGGTGCTCGAGGTAATTGAGTTTTATAATAACCACGGCAAAATTCTCATAACCTGCCAGGTCATGCTCATTAAAGTCTTTGCCTTTAAGGTAGTCTAAACCATCGGCCGCTTCATTTATTATGGTAGATGGCGCAGGTTGTGCCAGGTAAGAGCGCCTGCCTTTGCAGCCGCTTTTTTGCCAGTGCTGCTGCGATACTGCGTTTTGGTAATGAATAACAGCTTCGCCTTTTAAAACCAATTGCAGTTTCTCTTCATCGTTATATAGCACCACCGTAACTTTACCATTAAGCTCCAATTGTTTCACCTTGGGCGAACGGTGATCGGTGTAAAACGTTAACGTATTTTTATCTGCATCTGCTTCTCTTAATACTACCGTATAGGCATTAATGTTTTCGGGCGAGTAGTTACATACGGTTATGCTGCGAAACACCGCATCTTTGCTACCGGCTGTTGCCAATTTACTCCACGATGCAGAAAACAGAGCAGTTAGTTGAGGGCTCATTAAGCTTTATAAATTATATTAATTTTTTTGTAACTAATTGTAAAACCGGGCGTCTTATAGGTACTTTCAATTAGTATTATTTGTTCTTTATAAGGTCAGTTAATGGTAAAGGGGCTGTTTTAATACTTCCGCCCCTTTATATATTTATAGCAATTTGGCTATAGTTGCCGGAATACGTGCCGCAACCTGTCCTGGTAACACCACCTGTAAACGGTTGGGCAAAGCCAGTTCATCTCCCGCCTTACCGTGCAGGTAAACTCCTGCTATGCAAGCCTGTTCGGGCGTGTACTTTTGCGCTAAAAGCGCTGTAATAATCCCTGTCAAAACATCGCCCATACCCCCTACTGCCATAGCCGCATTACTGGTCGAATTAAAATATACCTTACCATTGGGGCAGCCTACCATGGTGTAAGCATTCTTGAGCACGATGCAAATGTTGAGTTCCTGCGCTTTTTGCTGCAAGGTTTGCAGCCGCTGCCACCAGCCGGTATGCTCACCAAACAAGCGGTCAAACTCTTTCATATGCGGAGTAAGTATGCTTCCGGCAGGTAAGCTGGCCAGTAAGCGTGGATGAACTGCCAACAAATTTAACGCATCAGCATCTACCACAATGGGATGTTCGTACTCATCCAACACATATTGGAGCAAAGCCAGGGCATCATCGTCTTTCCCTAAACCCGGGCCTATGGCTACGGTGCTGTATTTATCCAACTCCAATTCGGGCATTTCGTAAGCTTGCCTTACAATGGCCATTACTTCGGCCTGGTAACTATTCAGGGCAGTTAAGCCACTTTCGGGGATACAGGCAGTTGTTAAACCCGCCCCGGCATACATACAGGCCGATGAACACAGCAATGCGGCTCCCATGGTTTTGGCCTGTCCGGCTATCAGGAGCGCATGTCCAAAGGTACCTTTATGACTAAACCGGGTTCGGGGTTTTAAAATGGCTTTGATATCCTTTTCCTCTACCCACTCGTAAGGTGATTGCATTGACCGGATGAATTCCTCATTCAGTCCTATATTTACCGCTTCCCAGCAATTTATAAAGGGGCCTGACTCCGGCAGTAAAAAATTGATCTTAGGTTGTTGAAAAGTGATCACCAGATCGGCTTTTAAAACGGTGGCATCCTGCTCAACTTCTCCATCGGTGTAGAAACCGGTAGGCACATCTACCGCGACTACCATTTTATTAAGCGTATTAAGGTAATTAACCAATGCCTGATAATCACCCGTTAAAGGCTTGTTTAAGCCGCTGCCTAATAGGGCATCAATCAATATTTCGCTTGTTTCTGCCACAGCCGTTTCACCTTGCCCTATACTTTTTGCAGGGATGTTTAAGGCTTTTAAGCGTTGCAAATTTTCCCTGAAATCGGGGGATTCCTTATCTGAAAACTGAACCAGTTTAACCCCTATTTGTTCATAGCCATGCTGATCAAGCAATCGCGCTATAGCCAAACCGTCGCCGCCATTGTTGCCGGTACCACAGTAAACTGAGATAGACTTCTTCTTGTCGGGAAAATGATTAATAAACCAATTGACAAACGCTTTAGAGGCCCGCTCCATTAACTCTATAGAAGAAACAGGTTCGTTAGCAATGGTAAAAGCGTCAGCTTCGCGGATTTGGGCGGCGGTAAGTAACGGTAACATATAGAGGTAAGCCCATTTTGAGCGGGTTTGTTTTCTAAGATACCGAATTGATGTTTATTCAGTGCTTTGCTAAACAGCCTGGTTGTTAGAAACTACCCCAACATTTACAAACAATTTCATAGCAGTTATGAATTTTTTCTGTTTGAAATATTTACACACATTATGTTGATAATAAGTTTCTTAAAAAGATAAACATATCAATTAGGCGAGAGTTATTATAGCTCATTTAAAAACATTTACCATGTCAGAAGCGAAATCAGAAGAGCAGCATTTAGAAAAAACCATTGACGCGTTAGAGAACAGCATCAAGAACGAATCGGCTACCGGTTCATCAACAGCTATTACCAGCTGGATAAAAACCCTGTCGGACCATAAAGGATTCCAAACCATTGTACATGATCTGGAAAAACTGAAAGAAGCCATTGCAGATAAAGACGGCAAAAAAGTGTATACCCTATTAGAAAAATTAGGAAACGAGACCGTTAAAGCAGCCGAAAAAGCTGAAGGCGGAGAAAACAAAGGCATTACCAAACTGGGTAAGACCTTGCTAAAAGGTTCAAAACTGGTAGAAAAATTAGTTGGTAAAGACGAGAAGTAGTCATTTTTTTCAATTAACAAAAAAGCGGCTGTCGTTAAAAGACAGCCGCTTTTTTGTTATAAATAATCACGTCATTGCGAGGCACGAAGCAATGACGGTTGATTAAGCCAAGTGCATCTCCTTAGCCAAAAACTGGCCGGTAAAGCTCTCCTTAACTTTGCATAAACCCTCGGGAGTACCTTTGTATAAAACATTTCCACCGCCCGAACCACCTTCGGGGCCAAGGTCGATTACATGGTCAACTACTTTGATCACGTCGAGGTTATGTTCTATTACCAGTACCGTGTTGCCTTTATCTACCAGTTGGTGCAGCACACCTAACAGTACGTTAATATCTTCAAAGTGCAAACCGGTGGTTGGCTCATCTAAAATATAGAAGGTATTGCCTGTATCTTTCTTTGAAAGCTCGGTAGATAGCTTAACCCGCTGCGCCTCACCACCCGACAGGGTAAGCGACGATTGCCCCAGGGTGATGTACCCCAAGCCTACATCGTTCAGCGTTTTTACTTTACGGTAGATGGCCGGCATGTTCTCAAAAAATACCGTAGCATCCTCAATACTCATATCCAGCACATCACTAATAGATTTTCCGCGGTAGCGTACTTCTAAGGTTTCGCGGTTATAGCGTTTACCGCCGCATTCTTCACAAGGCACCTGCACATCGGGCAAAAAGTTCATCTCAATCACTTTTTGTCCGGCACCCTGGCAGGTTTCACAACGGCCACCCTTTACGTTGAAGGAGAAGCGACCGGGCTTGTAACCCCTGATCTTTGATTCGGGCAGTTGCACATACAGTGCGCGAATATCGGAGAACACGCCCGTATACGTGGCCGGGTTTGAACGCGGCGTACGGCCAATAGGTGTTTGGTCTATCTCAATTACTTTATCAATATTTTCCAGCCCTTCTATCTTATCATAAGCCAAAGGCGTTTTTTTGGCCCTGAAAAAGTGATGATTTAAAATAGGATATAAAGTTTCGGTAATCAAGCTGGATTTACCACTGCCCGATACCCCGGTGATGCCAATCAATTTGCCTAACGGGAACTGTACGGTTACTTTCTTTAAATTGTGGCCGGTAGCTTTCTTCAACGTAAGCACCTTACCGTTACCTTCCCTCCTCTTTTTAGGGATGGCAATTTCGCGGCTGCCGTTTAGGTATGAGGTAGTTAAGGTATTAACCTTCATTAACTCGGCAGGCGTACCTTCGGCCACTACGGTACCGCCGTGTACACCGGCTGCGGGGCCCATGTCAATTACATAGTCGGCCTCCAATATCATGTCCTTATCGTGCTCTACCACTAAAACGGTATTGCCTAAATCGCGCAGGTTTTTGAGGGCTTTGATGAGTCGGTCGTTATCGCGCTGGTGCAAACCAATGCTGGGCTCATCTAAAATGTACATTACATTCATGAGCTGTGAGCCTATTTGCGTAGCCAAACGGATACGCTGTGCTTCACCGCCCGATAGGGTACGCGCCGTACGATCAAGCGTTAAATAACTCAAGCCCACATCCAGCAAGAAAACAATACGCGCACGGATCTCTTTCAGAATCTCTTTGGCAATCACGTTCTGGCGTTCGCCTAAACGGTCTTCCAACCCCTCGAACCAGGCTTGCAGGGCCTTAATGTCCATGGTAGCCAGTTCGAATATATTTTTCTCGTCTACCTTAAAATGCAGCGACTCCTTTTTCAAACGGGCACCCTCACAAACGGGGCAGGTTTTGAGCACACGGTAAGCATCCATATCGTCGCTAACGCCTTCGCTTTTTCGCTCCTGCTGTTCTTCCAGCATCTTGATCAGGCCGTCGAACGTTACCTGGTAGTTTTGTACGTTCCACTTGTTGTATTCAACGGCTACCGTAATAATTTCGTTCGACCCATTCAGGATAATATTCAGCGTTTCCCGGGGTATCTTTTCAATAGGTACCGATAAAGAGAACTCGTATTTTTTAGCCAACGCTTTCAATACCTGGAAAATCCAGGTTTCACGGTACTCCCCTATAGGGGCTAAACCACCATTGGTGATGCTCAGTTTAGGATTTGGGATTACCGAATCTTCATCCACCACAAAAATATATCCCAGACCGTCGCACTTATCACAAGCACCATAAGGTGAGTTAAAGGAAAAGGTATTAGGTTGCGGTTCATCGTAAGAGATACCCGATACCGGGTCCATTAAAAACTTACTAAAGTAAGATACATTGTTATCCTGGTCGGCAATACGAATAATGCCTTTAGCCGTTTTTAGAGCCGATTGTACAGAGGTATACAAGCGCTTGCTGTCTTTTTCGCTCACCACCAGGCGGTCTACCACAATATCAATGTCGTGTATCTTGTAGCGGTCTACCTGCATTTTAGGTTCTACATCTACAATGGCACCATCTACATACACCTTTAAAAAGCCTTGTTTGCGGATTTGCTCAAAAAGTTCGCGGTAATGGCCTTTACGACCTTTTACCACCGGGGCCAGGATGTTTACCGGCTGGCCGTCGAACTTTTCCATAATGGTGCGCAAAATCTGGTCTTCGCTCATGCGCTCCATTTTTTGGCCGCTGATGTACGAGTATGCATCGCCCGCGCGGGCAAACAGCAAACGCATAAAATCGTAGATCTCGGTAATGGTACCTACGGTTGAGCGCGGATTTTTGCTGGTGGTTTTCTGCTCTATGGCAATTACCGGGCTCAGGCCCGATACCTTATCCACATCGGGCCGCTCCATACCGCCCATAAACTGGCGTGAGTATGCCGAAAACGTTTCCATATAACGGCGCTGCCCCTCGGCATAAATGGTATCGAAGGCCAAAGATGATTTACCGCTTCCACTTAAACCGGTAATAACTACCAGCTGGTTACGCGGAAAAGAAATATCAATATTTTTTAAATTATGTACCCGGGCCCCATAAACTTCTACATCGCGCTGCTCGCCCAGATCTACTGTTTTTTCACTCATATAATTTGTACCCAAACAAGTTAAAACTTGTAAATAGCGGCTAAGTTTTGGCCGCTATTAAAGAAATTGTATAAAATACAAAACCATGTCATTACAAGCGGTAGCGTGGATAACCAACCG
>Ga0265780_10010700_pt1 | contig 10917 bp, 2 predicted proteins | sample P1T30metagenome_FD_192432 | JGI IMG/M metagenome (GOLD analysis project Ga0265780, IMG submission 192432) | Plant litter microbial communities from East Loma Ridge, Irvine, California - P1 T30 | ecosystem: Environmental > Terrestrial > Plant litter > Unclassified | place: USA: California... | reverse complement strand
GTGCGGCTGGTCCTTCAGCGCGTATTGGTAATCAGCCAGAAAGCGTCCCCAGCTAGCTGCTGCTACTGCGTCAGGCCGATTGAGCAAGAGCCGTAAGCCCTGAAATGCCCCCTGTTCGCACAAATGCCCTACGCTTTTGTCGGCCACATAGTCAGTAGTTTGCAGCCCCAGGCGCTCATAGAGCCAGTTGAGAACCTGCTCCTCCGTAGCCTCGCCTACATCAGAGCCCGGTAGCCGGTGCCAGCGCGGGTTGCGGCTGCTGAGCCATTGTAGGTGGTGCGCCACAGCTTCCTGGAAGCCAGCGGGCAGGTGTTGAGGTAGCCGCACCACGACACACTTGCCCTGGTCGAGGTCATCGGCCACGGCTTCTATCAGGTGGTGTGGACCGGGTAGTTCCCACCAACCGCTTAGTCCTGGCTGGCGAACACTCACGACAGAATGCGGCTTACGTATTCCTGTGCGCGCACCGTACCCCGCTCCGTTCCGGCCACCACCAGCCCAGCCACCTCGGCCCAGGCTAGGGCCAGGGCCACAGCTTTAGCCGGCAAAGCAGGCAGCCAGTCCTCTACTTCGGCTTGCGTGAGCGGCTCGTTGATGCTGGCCAGCAGGCGCAGCACCTCCTCTTCCGGCGCACCAGACCTGATGCCCCACTTGGTGGCGGGTAGCTGCTCGCGCACGTAGTTCTCCAGGGCCGCCAGGGCGGCAGCAGGCGTCTGGTCGGGGTGCTGGGCCAGGAAGTTAAGGAAGTAATAGAGCGGGTCGTACCAGCCGCCAGTCAATTGCTGCACCCGTTCGGTGTAAGTAGGCACTTCTGCTTCCTCTTTCAGCCATTGGCTTAGGGTGCGGGGCTGCCAAGGTAATAGCTCCACCAATGACACGCGCAAGTCACGCAAACGCTCCAATTCGGCCCGGTGCTCGCTCAACTCCTTTAAGAGTTTCGGCGGGTCCATCAGGAATACGATGTGCAGCGGCCTGGTTTCCGAGGTTAGCTCCCGCGTCAGCTCCGCCGCAAACCGTACTAACTCCAGCCCGTAGCGCTCGCACACGAGCACCACGGTGGTTTTGTTTGGGGGCCGCTCGTCCTTGATGGCAGTCAGCTCGCGCTGCCGCAGGGCCGGGTCGTGCCCTTGCCCCAGCACCTTGCAGTGAACGTCGGGCTGGCTTTTCAGAAATCGCTCTATATGCAGCAAGCCAGCGGCTTCCGTGCCGCGCACCACAGTCGTACCGTTGGTGCGAATGATGCCGTACTGGGCCGCCGTGAACGGACCCGGCAGGCGCTTGGCTTCTTCTGGCCCGCCGTACACATCGCGGGCCAGGTCGGCCTGGTAGGCATCGGGCACGGGCAGGCGGGCAAATGTTTGTAGCTCCCGCTCCACATCGGCTGGCGTACCCAGTAGCTGCCGCAGGTTGGGGGTGCGCAGGTGGTAGGTACCAGTCGTTACGACATAGCTGGCCACGCTTAATTCGATTACCTCATCGAGCAATACCTGAAAATCTGCGTCCGAGCTGTGCGGGCCAAATGCCATCGGCCAGTAGTAGCGGGCGGCTTCGTGCAGTTGCGAGGCAGTCAGGCCCGACTGGGCTGGGTCGCCAAACAGCTCTTCCACATCGGGCGAAGCTAGCAGATAAGCCAAGAGCTTGAATCGGTTGTTCAAATCCAGGGTCAGCAGAAACTTGCCCCGGATATCGGCCCGCGCTTTGTGCAGCGTCGTGCTGATGTCGTATTCGTTGATGCGGTAATGCGGCTGCTGGCCCGGCTCCGATGTGTAGGTAGTATAAAGGTGCGTGAGCAGACGGTCGCAGAATACCTGGATGAGGCTGGGGAAATAATTGGTTTCCACCAGAATCTCCGTCACCAATTCATCCTTCTCGAACTCGAAGCCCAGGCTTTCGAGGGGCCGCCGCACGAGCGCCTCGGCCTCGCGCACTTCGTTGCGAGCAATGAGCGGCCCAATACACACGGCCGTACCTAACTGCGAAAGTGGCTGGTTGGCCAGCCGGTAGGTACGCTGCACATTGTGTGTGCCGGAAAATACCACCTTAAACCGCCGTTCGGTGTCGTCCATCAGGTTTTTGAAGGCGGTGGTGTACTCAAATTGACGGGCGGCATCTTGGTTCAGAAACTGGTCGGCCTCATCCAAGAAAAGCAACAGGCGGTGAGTAGCATTCTCATTCAGCCACTGACGCACATGGTCAAGCAGGCGGCTGATTTTCATTTTGCCGCTGCTGTTAGCGCGGGCCAATTGGCCGAAGGCTTCAAACGGCTGCAAAAGCTTGGCCAACTCTCGTACAATTCCCTCGATGGGATGGCCCTCGAAGCCCAACTGCCGGATATCCAGAAACAGCACCAACTGGTTCTGAGCCGGCTGATGGTACATACGCTGAATATCGCGTAGAATGGCCGTTTTACCCAATTGCCGCCCCCCGTACACCAGGCACGACGAGTCGGAAGAGGAACTAAGTAACTGGCGTTTCTCAGCTTCCCGGCCGTAGAACATTTCGGGTGGCAGCGTACTTCCCCCTGTAATATAGGGCTTTACGTAAGTATAGGGTATCGTGAGCTGGAAGAACAGCGGCAGGCGTGCTCGCTGCAAGCCGGCTGAGGCGAGGTAAAGCAACAGCAGCGTATCGAGAACCAGAAACGTGCGCTTCTTTTCCCGGCTCAAGCCGGCCAGGTCGTGTCGCTGACTCAGGGTGAGGGGATGAAAATAGAACACCAGCATGGCGCGGCGCGATAGGCCGGGTTCGCTGGCGGCTTCCACTTGGTTGAACAACTCGTCCACTTCGCTGACGCGGGTACGGGCTAGCAGCAGGCGATATGCTCCTTTCGCCTCAGAAGCAAACAGCGCTATCGGGCACTGGTCTTTGCCTTGCACCAGCATATTATCTAGATCGATGACTTCGTAGCCAGCGGGCATCGTGGTCGCCACGGCCGCCAGGGTCGGCTGCCGCATCCCAACGAATACTAGTAGGCGGCCAATGGCGAGGTAATTGGCCGCCGCGTTGAGTTCGCGCGTAGCCCGCAGCTCCTCCCAGTCGGCAACGGCCTGCGCCGCCAGCTCGCGGGTTTTGAGGTCGGCCGATTTCAACTCCTGCCCTCCCATTCGGCCACCCCGCTGCAACGAACTGATGGGTACGTCGGGCGTAGCTGAGGCCGAGCTTTCCAATGCTGGCAAGCGACCTAGGAACGTATGCAGCTCCGACGTTTCCGAGGCCACGCTCGTAATGTCTTCATTGACCCGTAGCTGCGCCACGTAGTGGTGGGCAATACTGACGGCGCTCTCCTGCAAGACCCGCGCAATGCGCTCCTCGGTGGCTGGGCGACGGAAATCCGGGACCGAGGCCAGCAACTGGTTCAGTTCCTCTGCCACCTGGCGCACACTTTGCTGGCGCGAAGCTTCCAGGGCTTGTAGCAAGCCGTCGAGCTGCTGGTAGAGGTAAGGAAAGCTAAGCGGAGCTTCGTCTGGCCGGGGCTTATGGGTCAGTTGCTCATTCAAGCCGTCCAGCAGGATGCTCCCTTCCATGCGCAACTGCTCGCCCACGTAGCCTTTACGCACGCCTGCCTCGAGCGCCGGGCCGGCTTGCTTGAGGGCATGGCGCAGGCGTGGCTCTTGCTGGCGCAACTCGGCCTGGTAGGCGGCCCGTGGCAACTCGGCTGAGCCACCTAGCTCGTATAGGGCGGGGGGCCAGGCTCGCAGTAGGGCGCAAGCCAGAAAGTTGCCTGCTTTGAGCTGAAGCTGGTAGGCCTCGGGCCACGCCAGTTCGGGGGCCGCTACCGCTTGGCGCAAGGTGAGCAGCAGGTCGGCCGCCGGCACCGCCAGGCTGGCGGGCGGCACCAGGGGCAGGGCAACTGTACGCAGCAGGGGTATAGTGAGTATCTGGTCGAGGGTTGGCTCCACTGCGGCGGCACGGGTATGCCCTTGCAGCAGCCCGTCGAGCTGGCTCAGTGCGTGTGCCAACTGGTCCAGGGCGCCCAGCATACTGGCACTGGTTTCGCGCCGGCGCAGGGCTGCTACCTCGGCGGCGGCAGGGGGGAGTAGCTGGCTGAGCTGGCGGCAAAACTGCTGGTCCTGGCTTTCGCGGTAGTGCAGCCGGCCAGCCTGGGTTTGTTGCTGCTGGGCTAGCCAGCGCTGGGCCATGCTCAGCAGCGGCGACAGGTGCAACTTGAACCACTGCCATACCTGTCGATTAGGAGTCAGTTCTAGGCTGGCTTCCCGCAGGTTGCGCGCCAGTTGCGCGTCATCCTGAAGCTGAGCCAGGGCTACCCGCACCAGCGCTACGCTACCGGCCTCGGCCCGGTCTTTCTCCAGGGCGCTCACTAGCTGGCCAATTGGCTGGTCAGGCTGCCAGTTGTACCGCCAGAAGGCAGTCATCGGGTGATTTTTGTGGTGGCGGAACTCCGCATGCTGCGAAGTAGCCCGCCACTGGCGCAACTCCGTCCGCAAGTGCGCGGCATCTTGCTGCAACTGCTGCTCCGACTGGTACTGCTTCAACAACGCGGGCTGAAGCGGCTCCGGACTATCGCGCAACGCCACCAGTTGACTCAACTCATTGAGGCACGGCATACCAGGCAGACCGCTTTGCAGCAGACCGGCTGCCTGGCTGAACGGTGCTAGCAAAGCGGGCCGCCAAGCCGCCGCCACCCGCACCGCCTGCCGGGGCCAAGAGTCTGTGCTCTGCTGCTGGCGACCATCTTCCAACGCCGCCGTGTAGGCTGATTGCAGCAACGTCGTGGCAGGACCGATCTCTTGTGCTAGGACCAAGCACTGTAGCTCCCAGGCTGCCAGCAGCCGCGAGTCATAGCGCGCCGGTACTGGGGCTGCCGCTGTGAGTTGCCAGGCTAACGCATAGCGCCGCTGCTCGAGCAATTCCCACTGCGCATCAGCCAGCCAATCCCATTCGCTTGCGTCTTCTACCAGGTCGGGCTTCAGCTCCGGGTCTAACGTCGGCGAGGTGACTAGAACTGGCACTGGCAATGCCTCCATGTCAACCAACACACTTTTTGCCAATACCTTATCAGAAACTTGCTTTAGCTTTAATGCAGCTGGCGGTGCTTGTATAGGCGCAGGCTCCGGCAGGGTGGTAGCCGTTTCTACCAAAGCTGTTTCATCGACTACTGTCAAGTCGACTACTGGGTTTTCAGCGATTATCGCCTCCTTTTCCAACGCCTCTGCTGGCTCTGATGCCTCTAGTGCCGCTGGTTCGGCAGGGAGCATAGTGGCTACGGGTGGTACTGGGGTACTTGCTGTCGGAACTGGCGCTGCCGCTACTACTACTTCATCTCCAATAGCCAAGCGTCCGCGCAGCAGTGCCAGCACTAGTTTCGGGGGCAAGGCTGCTTCCAATATGTGTGCTACTTCTCCTTCCTCGTCCACCGCCTGGGCGGCTTCCGAGTCAGCAGCTAGTTGAAGCAGCAGCGCGAGCGGGTGGGTACCCGCTACCAGCTCGGCCGTTTCGTGGTGCTCGGCGGGGGGCTCAACTGCCGCGATATTGGCCGCCAGCACGGACGCGGTAGCCTGCACCTCGGCCAAAGGCCTGAACTCTGGCGCAGCTAGGTAGCGGATGCGAGCTACCTGTATCAGTAGGTCTAAGGCGGCGTGCTGCCGCACCGCTGTCTGCTGGGCTACTTGTTGGCCGGCCAGCCACATTTCCTGCATCACCCGCAGATACCCGATGGATGGCCGTATCGGGGGCGGAGGCAGCGTGCCGATGGCTAGCAGTGGAGCGGTCAGAGGCTGCCATTCTGCTGCCAGCAGTTGGTAACGTTGCCGTAGGGCGGCTAAATCTACCGCTATCAACTGAAAATCTTCTGGTAGCTCGCCCGCCAACAGCTGCTGGGCAAGCTGGCTCAACTGCTCGGCTAACTGGGTGGCGGCGGCTTCCAGCGCCTCGATGCTGGGTACTGCGTCCGCAGCTATTACTACGTGGTCTTCCATTAGTTCGGCCGCCGCTACCGCCGAGGGCTGCGAATTTTCCAGAGCGGTAGTCGTCGGCCACTCCGTAGTGCTAGGAGCCGCTTCTGGCTCATTATCCTCCATTGCGGTCTCATCCGTTTCCTCATCAACCGGGTTGGCATCTGGCGCGGGGTTGTCTGACAGGGTATAAGCCGACCATCCCAGCAGCGCCGCCATCAACGTTATTTCCTCATCGCTGGCTTCGCCCGACATTGGCTGGCCCGCTGGGTAAAAAAATGGCTTATTATCCCGCTCAATTATGTCTTCCTCCCGCAGTGGCTCTACGCGCGGGCTGGCTACCGGCTTAGTACTGGGCGTAATGGCCACGGCATAGTTGGCCGCTCGTAATGCGTCCGTCACCTGCTTGCACAACCGCTTCTGCTGTTTATACCAACTCTCCAGAATAATGCGGCCAACTTTGGACTGGTCGAGCGTGCCGTGACGCACCACCCCGTCCAGCAATGCGCTGGGCGTGTAGTTACTCCAGGCAAAGGCCCGACCCGTAGTAGGGTGGCGGCCGGGCAGGGCTTTTAGCAGGCTAGTACGAGCTTGGCTAATAGCCATCTGCGCCAACTTGCGCTTGAGAGGTAAGCTGAGAACCTGGAAAAAATTCATCGCAAAATCAGTGGGCAATACCCGTTGACGGCTGGTCAGCCAAAGCAAAAAACAAACTGGTTGTTGCTCCCTTTTAACTCAAGCCAGCGCATGGCGGACGAAGCTACTTCTATTAGTCATAAGGCAAGCTATACCTCGTGGCAATCAGAAAAACACATCCTCATTATCAGCTTGATAACAAGGATGTATTTTTCTGATTGCTACTCAATTTCGTCCCCCTCTTCTGCCTCGTTGGCTTCGTCGTGGTTGTCTGGCAATGCATAGTCAGGTACGTACTGGCGAAGTACCGTCGCAAAGTGCAGCGGAGCGGGCAAGGCCGTCCAACCCGGCGCGTGGGCGTGGCCAAAGCGCAGCGTTTCTACCAACTCAGCCAATTGGGCCGGGTCGTAGCGCACCGCTTCGGCAGCAGTATCGTTTTGAATTACGGTTATTTCTAGTCCGTTGGGGGTGCCCCAGCGCTTGCGGTGCAGCCGAATGGCTGCCCCGCTTTCAGCTTGTAATTCGCGGTAGCAGCTGGCTCCCCGCTTGCGGCTTGTGTCCATGTCACTGCCAAACGACAGGTAGGTATGCAGCTGCGGATGGGCCGTATCCGTGAGGTGCAGCAATTGCGCCTCGCAGTGCCGGGCCGCGAAGCGGGTTTCGCCTGTCTCATTGAGCAGCCGGGTTTGCGGTGCTTCGCGCAACGCCTTAGGTGCCAGTTCACCCCGTAGGCGCACCAGTGCCACATTGGGCCAGTTGAGCTGGGTCTGCATCGCCGGGCCGCCCAGCTTCTCCCGGAACAACACATCGCTTGGGTCGAGGCGCTTGTCGCTCAGCCAGTCCCAGGCCCCCACTAGAGTGCGCTGGTCGAAAAATGCCACCACCGCTGGATGCTCGCGGGCCGCCTGGTCGAGAATGTCATGCACAAAAAGCTGCGTATACTGTTTGCGTTGCAAAGCCGCCGAATCAAAATTATCCTTTTCCTGCAAGTAGCTGGCTCCGTTGGCCGTCAAGCGGTGAATAGCTTGCGGCAATGCTTCCAGTTGGGCAGGTTGGGGCCTGCCGTTGTTGGTCAGCAGCAGTGCGGCCCTGGTCACGCCTGTCGCTGGATTCAGCTCAATAGCGTAGGGAATGAAGCTGGTCGCGTTCTGCCGCAGGCCGGTGCGGTTGGCCCGCACTACCCCGAAGCCTAGTAGCACAGGGGCTGGGTCGGGGCCGGCCGCTATCAGGGTTTGGGATAGCTTAGTCCGCAGCTCGGGCACGTAGCCGATGAACTTCCAGGCCACGTCACGCCAAGCATTCACTAGTCGCTGCTGGAACTCCAGCCAATCCAGCTCCTCGGCTGGTTTGCCGGGCAGCGGGGGCAGTAAATACTGCACAGGTAAATTCAGCTCGCGGTTGAGGGTGATGCGGGCCGCTCGCTTGTTCACACGGTCGTCGGGAAAGACTTTCGCGGCTTTGCCTGGGGCCGCTGGCGTGGGGTACTCGGCGGCCGCTAAGATAAGCAGCCCATCTAAGTAATCGGGCGCAGTGGCCACCGTAGCGGCGTGGCCAGCCCGCTGGCTAGCCGGCATCAACTCCCGCACTGCCTGCATGAAGGGTTGCCAGTGCTCGGCGCGGGCGGCAGCGCGTTGCTCAGCTTTAGCATCCTTTTCGGCAAGTACAGCGCGCGGTCCATGCACGCCGTCGGGCAGGGCTAGCAGCGTGATGGCCACAGTATCTACTCCCAGCACCAGTGTCAAAAAGTCGCGCACGTAGCTGGCAGCCCGGTGCTGCCCGCTCTGGTAGCCTAGTACGAGGCGATAAGTACCGCCGTAGTGGGCAGCCGTGGCCGCCCGCATTCGGTGCTGCCAAGCTTCGGCCTTATTTCGGTTCAAAAAGTCTTCCAGCTGCTGGTCGGCAAGTGGTTTCTTAGCGTAGCTTTTTGACTTGGTGTTGTTGGGGTCAAAGAAGCGCCACGCGCCATCGGCATCGGCCTGGCCCCGGCTGGGGGTAAGTACTTCAGCCACGGCCGTCCAAGGTGAAAATCCAACTACTGCCAGTTGCTGCACTACGTTAGCAAAGCAATCGGCCCGGTCCTGGTCGGGCAGGCCAGCCTGCGCTGGAAAGCTCTCGCCCTGACCGTGGCGGTGGGTAATAACCACTTCGGCCTCCTCGTAGCTGCCCGTGCCCGAGTCCCCATCGCGGGCCAGTTCGGCAGCCGTTAAGCCATGCTGAGGCAGGCCATAGCGCCGGGCAATGGCCGCGTAGTCCGTCCCTAAACCAAGGTCCTTCTCTACGCTAAACCGCAGGGCCCGGTCCTCTCCCAACGGCAGCACGTAGCCACTCAACGCCCGCTTGAAGTGCGCCCGCGGCTTTGTCGCCCACACCCGCTTTTCGGGCCGAATCTGCACTACCGGCAGCGGCCGGCCGGGGTAGGTTTCCACGCTCACCGTCAGCCCCAGGCTGAAGCATTCTACCCGCTTGGTTCCAGCCGCTAAGCGGATAGGGTCCGTAAACAGCCGCGCCGTATTGGCAGTGAGCGACGCGCTGGCCTCTTGCCGTAGCGGCCCGGCCCCCGGAAACAGCTCGCGTCCGGCCAGCAATCCGGCTACGTAGTCGGCCAGGTCAGCAAACTGAGTTGAGTTTTCGCGCGGCCACGCCGCGAAGGTTTGCGGGTGGTGCTCCCAGGCAAAGATGCGAGCAGGGTGCGCCACGGCCGTGAGGGCCTGCCCAAGTTCGGCCAAGCGTTGCAGCTCTTGGCAGGCGGTAGCACTGGCCCCACCCATGGGGCGCACCGTATCGCGCACCCATACCTGCACGGCCGCGTTGGCGGCAGCAGCGGCGGCGGCAGCCGGCGTGGTCGTAAAAAGCAGCGGCAATGTAGGCTGGTATTGCACCGAGCCACCAGAGCCAAGCCGCCGGTCGAGGCGGCGCACTTGTGCGTCGTTCACTTGCAGGCGTAGACGCAGGTCGCGCAGCGGTAGGCGAGCTTCGCCGTGGCGGGCTATGCCATCGCGCAGCAGCAGCAATTGCGCACGGCCCTCGCGGGTCCATTCCACACGGGTGGCGTGGTACACGGGAGCTTGGGCATCGAGCGCCGACGCCCCGAGGAAGGTAAGCGCCAGCAAATAGGGCGGGCGAACGGTGGGCTTGCCCCCACGAGCGGGGGGAGTAGCAAACTGGGTTGGCATGGTGAAAAAGAGGATAAAAGTGAAAAGTCAGTCCAAATCGCCCTGGTCTTCCAGGAAGAAATAAGTCGAGCTATCCGAATCGGCCGTGTCAGTTTCGGGCGGGCCACAGAGCAAGCCGTCCAGGTGCTCGAAGGCCTCGGCAAAAGGGGCGTAAAGGGCGTGCAAAATCTGACGTTCCAGCGGGTCAGGGGTTTGCATGTACTCGCGCAATAGCTCACGCATGGTTACCAGCACGCTACTACCGGCCGTATCGGGCTGGCCCTTGGCGCTGTTGGGGGCCCAGGCCGCATCCACGAAGTAGATGTCGGCGGGCCGGCTGCCCCGGATGGCCCGGCCAATAGTTTGCAGCACCGGAATGAGCAGATTGGCAGCGAAGGCCTTGCGGTAGGCAGCTGGCAATCGGCTGGCCTGCATGGGCTGCGAAAGCAGCTGCATGGTGTCCTGAAACAGGTCTCGGCGATGCTGCGCATAAGCAGAAGCCACATCGGTCAGCGGCTGCCCATCAAAGCGCAGCGCATCAAACTGCTGGGTTTGCTCGGCCACTCGTGAGAGCATCAGGGTCAGGTCGTTGAGCACCGGGTGCGGCCGGGTCAGGAAGTACACGCTACCCAACGCGGCGGTGCCGCTATCAGCATCCTGCGGGTCGGTTGGGTGAAAGACGATGTTGATACCCCGCCCCAGCGCGGGAAGCGGAAACACAACCACTAGTACATCTTCCTCGTGGCCCAGCGCTTCTACCTGGCCGCGCAACACGCATAACTGGCGCAACTCGGCCTCCTCGGGCCAGTGGCGCACCACGCCCCGCGTCTGCTTGCTTAAGGGCGAATTGGCACGGCGCAGTTCGCGCAGCACTTCCAGCACTTGCTCATATGAATTCACCACCAAAGCGCATTTGCGCAAGCGGCGGCCAGGGGCCGGAGTCCGGCGGGCCTCGGCGGCTTTTTCCAACAGCGAAAGGCGGTCGGGCGCGGGCCGAATGGCTAGCTGGCGCACCATCGCCCGCAGGTTGGGCAGCTGATTGCGCCCGGCCCCGCTAAACAGCAGGGCCGGCGGGGCATCTTGCCCTGCGCCTACCAGCCCTGGCGCTTGCAACGGCAAGCAACGCAGCCGCAGCTGCACCTGCTGCTGCTGCCGGGGCAGCAGTACGTAGCTGGGCGGCACCGCCACGTGGTAGGCCGAGCTGGCCGGCAGCCACG
>Ga0265780_10010699_pt1 | contig 10917 bp, 13 predicted proteins | sample P1T30metagenome_FD_192432 | JGI IMG/M metagenome (GOLD analysis project Ga0265780, IMG submission 192432) | Plant litter microbial communities from East Loma Ridge, Irvine, California - P1 T30 | ecosystem: Environmental > Terrestrial > Plant litter > Unclassified | place: USA: California... | reverse complement strand
GCCCAAGGCGAAGCGTGGCGGCAAGGCCGCCCTCGATGCCGCCAAGGAGACGCTCGGTACCGCCGAGTGAGATGCATCCGGGGGTGGCAATGCTACCCCCGGATCAATGCCGACGATCGCCGGGCCGTTGCACTTGGCTTGGCCGTGGCTGAGGTGCCGCAGGCGGCGCTCAGGGCGGCTGTCAGGCGCTCGATCCAAGCGGCAGCGGCACCCCCCGCCCCGGGCCAGCCCCTACCGCGTTGCGACCCCGAATTACGCGCTTATCCCCCCGCCTCGCCCGCGAGCTTCTTTGGTCGCTTTCGGTGCAGTGGCGCGGTGCCTTGGCCCCGAGGGGAAAACCGCCCTGCAAGGGCAGAGAAAGATCAGCGGCCACGGGTGCGTTTCGGTGCAGCTGGCGGGGTGTTTGCGGCGGGGGTGGTGAAACGCTGGATCGGCCCCCGCCACCCGCGTGGATCCGGTCAGAGCGGGACGGCGACGATCGCCAGTCCCACCACCCGGCAGACGGCGAACACGCGGCCGATCTCCGCGGTCACCTTGCCGCCTTCGAGCTCGCCAACAAACCGCCGGCCGACCCCGGCCGCCAGCGCCACCTCCTGCTGGCTCATGCCCTTGCGGATCCGCGCCGCCCGCAACGTCTCGCCAAGCCCGTCGGCACTGCCGAGTGGGCCGTACCATGCCGGCGTCGGTTCGCGATTGGCGAAGAAGCCGGCCGGCAGTCCGGACGGCATCGGCTGTTCCTCTTTTCGGGAACAGGTCGGCTCATTCGGCTGATCCCGTACGGGTACATCCTGCGCCGGTACGGGATCAGGATGCGCGCGAACGGGATCATGGTCGTTGTCATTGGCGGGCGCGACCGGCACGGCCGGTGGCTCGATCAGCGCGGGCGCTGGCTCCGGCGCTGGCGCGGCCGGTTCGGGCAGCGGCGCGCCGGCGACGATCCGCTCGAACTCGGCGCAGGCGGCGATGGCCGCGGCCATGTCGCGGGCGCCGATCGCCGCGTGGATCGCCTGCGCGATTGCGCCCAGCCGCTCGGCCGCGCCGAGCTGGTCGACGAAGGTGCGCAGCTGCAGGGCCTGCACGGTGAGGCGATGCCGGATCGCCATGCTCGACATGCCGGTCGCGACGTCGCGCTTGATCGGTGCGAGCTTCGCCAGCAGTTGCGCGGCGTCATGGGGTTTGAACGGGGCTGCCTGGCCGTCCTGGCTGTGCGTCGTCACATCGATGTCCCTTGTTCCCGTTCGGGAACAGCGCCCGAACCCGTGTAGCTGGTCAGGCGCGATCGCGGCCGGCCGGCCTCGATTTGGCGGCCGGTCACGCTGCCACTCGAGCGTGCGCCGGCGGGTGCCGAAAGTGCACCAGATCGCACCGGTCGAGTGCCGCTTTTTCTGGCGGCGCGGCCCAGAAGCTGGGCCGGTTTTCCGGCGGTTGCTGAGTGCACCGTGCGGGACATAAAAAGTACGCGGGTGAGGTGGGGTGTGAAGCGCGCAATTCGGGGTCGCAACTCCGCCCTAGCTGGCCGGGGGCTCGGGGTCGCTGCCACCCCGGCTGCGGCCCTGACGGCCGCCTCACGCGCCGCCTGCGCGACCCTGGCGGCCAGGGTAAGCACAGAGGTGCCTTTCCACGACGTACCGGCGTCATACGCGGTATGACGTCACACCGGATGAGCTTACCGCCGTATGACGGCATCATATTCGTTACGATTCAATTGCTTGCTCCTGCTGGACACAGCGTGATGTGTGCTTCCTGATCTTCCTGTTCCACCGGCACTGGCTGGTCATTGCTGGTTTACCCAGCGCGAGGGATTTCATCCTGGTTTCAGCGGGGCAGCGGCCCGCCGTGAGGCGGAGTTTACAGGTCGGTGACGGGTGCCGACAGCGATGGCGGAACGACGCCGTACGGCCGCCCCAGACAGGCCCTCGGGATAGCAGACAGCCCCCGCCCCCTGCTCTCATCGGAGAGCATCTCTGCGGCGCCAGCCGCAGCGTCCACCACTGCCCTGGAGGGTGCCGGTGATGATCATCGCAGCGCTGCCGGGTCATGCCAGCATCGGACAGCGCACGCCGCAGGCGTTCCTCCTCATTCTAAACCTCTTCTGCTGGATTGTGACCGCATGGCAGACTCGCGCTCAGGTCACGCGCGGCGACGCCGGCGCCAAGCCGGGCGAGCACCGCGGCGAGCCCGGGATCGCTGACGATCACGCCGGGCAGTTCCTCGAGCGGCAGGCTGGCGAGCATCGCCTTGAGTTCGGCCGCGGTGGCCTCGGCATGACAGGCGGCATCGGCAGGCAGCGGAGGGGGCCCGAGCAGGCGCTCGACCATCGCGGCCGCGGCGCGCGGCAGGCTGAACCAGTAGGCGTTGGGGATCTGTTTCACGCGCGGACCGGAGCCGTCCTCGATCCCGGTCGGCTCGGTGCGGCGGATCCAGTTGAGGAAGCCGTGCTGGCGCAGGCGGGCAAGCGCCCTGACCACCGCGTCGCGGGAGCGGCGCAGCGACCGCATCAGGGTGTCGATCGAGGGCTCGCAGCGGCCGCTGCGATAGTCGACGATGCGGTAGAGCTGGCGCAGCACCTCGAGGCCGATATGGCCGAGCGGTCCGTTGCGCCTGCCGGCCTGTTTGTGGGTGCGGTCGAAGCTCTCGGCTGCGCGCAATGTCGCACCGATGCGCTTGCGGTCGATCGGTCGCCACACCCGCTGTTCGCGCTCGCCGCGGTGGTAGCTGTTGCGCCGCACCGGCTGGAAGGTGCGGGTAGCTTTCGGGGTGACGCCCTTCAGGACGTCACCGAGCGACCGCGCGGTCATGCCGTGCCCCGCATCGGATGGAGAATGAATACGGGTGGGCAGACCGCGGCGGATGGCGCCGCGGATATCGGAAAGGTATGCATAGCCAGGTCGGCCTCCAGGGGTGGAGCAGTCGATGGACATGCGGGTCCGCGTGGAGGAGCCGGGACGCTGCCTTCCATGCGGGCCCGCCACCGTCACCGGCTATCGGCCGGCACGGTCAGGGCATGACGGGATCACGGATCAGGGCGGCCGCAGCGGTCGTGTTTTCACACACCGCCGGTGAGCGGATGCGACCAGCCCGGACACTGGCGTGGCAGGCGTCACGCGGCCGCGCGCATGGCGTTGCTGGACACCGGCTCAGGGCGAAAGTCGCCGCACCACTGGTGGGCCATCATCGGCGGGAAGAGCTGGAAGCCATCGGCATGGCTGCCGATGACCGGGCCGGTCGGTGCGTAGCGCCGGCACATGCCATGCACGTTGGGGAAGGCGGTGGTGGTGCCGGCCGCAAAGAAGCGGCAACCGGCACAGGTCTCGGTCGCCATCAGTGCAGGGTGTAGCCGGCCAGCCCCGGCACCCGGATCGTCACCCCCGGCGCCGGCTCGGCTGCACGCCGGGCATGGACTGCGGGGTCGGCATGGGTGGCGCGGGTTTCGTCGAGCGAGCGGCTATAGGCGCCGAGCCGCTCGGCCTTGGCGGCCAGCGCCGCCTGCTGGGTGACACTGGGGGTGGGCGGCAGGCTGGCCATCATCGCGTCGAGCTCGGCCTCGAGGTTGCCGGCGATGACGGCGAGCGTCGCGCACATCACCTCGCAGCGGTCGCAGCCCCAGCTGCACGCCGGGTCGGCAAGGTAGACGCGGGATGGGGAGACAGGGGGATGCGTGGCCATGGTCAGGGGTCCGGGGTCAGGAAAGGGCATCCCCGAAAGCAGGGATGCTTTCAGGCGCGCCGGTCAGGGATGAGAGCGGGTGGAGGCTGGCGGCGACTAGGGCGGTCGCCCGCACCAGCTGCCCAGGTCAGGGCCAGTCATGGCACGGTGGCAGCCGGCAACGGCGCCAACGCCACCACCAGCCAGTTGGCGAGGTCGATCGCTGCCAGGGCCACCAGACGGGGCGGTACGCGCGGCTGCGTGGCCTCCAGCGGCGCCAGGATGCCGACGACCCGGCCGACGATGCCGCCCTGCAGGAATTCGAGGCCGGTACCGGTGAAGGGACCGTCGCACACCACCAGCCTGCCGGCCGCGGCACTCGTCAGCACCTCGTCGCGGCTGCGGGGGCGGTCATAAGGTCCGACGAACCAGCGCTCGCGGTCGGGGTCGCTGCGCAACGGAGCGCCGAGCGAGATCTGCTGGATGCGCTGGCTCGGGCGCGCGGTGCCGCGACCGAAGCGGTAGAGATAGAGCTCACCGTCATCCAGCGCCCGGTCAGCCGGGTCGACCACCGCGACATCGCCGGGACGGAGCAGCGGCGCACAGTCGCTGTCGGCGACGGTGAAGGCGATGCAGCCGGCAGGCAGCGTCTCGAACACCGCGACGGCGCGGTTGTCGACCGCGAACAGCGACCGGGTGCGGCAGGGAGCGATATGGATCACGGGGCTTCCTCGACGATGAGCATGAGCCGGGCGCGCATCGCCGCGCCCAGTCGCAGGACTTCCTCCTGCTCGAGCAGGGCGAGCGCGGCCTCATCGCGGCTGACGACGCCGTCGGCAACCGCCAGGCAGATCGCGGTGGTGAGATCGCTCTGCTCGCGGGCTTGCGCTGCGAGCTGGACGAGGAGGTCCTGCCGGCAGGGCGGCATGACGGGATGGGCCACGAACGCACCTCCGGCGAGCAGGCAGAGCTCGGCGGTCACCAGCGGGGCGCCTGCGTGCCGCTCGAGATCGTGGACGACATCGATGGGCACGAAGCACTCGGCGTCATCGGGGTTGCTCGAGGCGTAGCGCGCCAGCGTCGACTTGCTGACCCGGCAGCGGCTGGCGGCCAGCGCGAGGCCACCGGCGCGGCGGATGAGCTCGGCGGTGCGCAGCCGCAGCAGCTGGTTGCGCACCAGCGTGCCGACCGCGGTCCAGGCCGGGCCGGTGCCCGCCAGCCGGGAAAACGCATGCGTCTTTCCCGGTGACGCCGGCAGCGGCGCTGGCCTACCGACACCGGCATGCGATGCCCCTGCCCCGCCATGACCCTGCAGGCTCACGCCGCTGCCGCCTCGACCGGGGCAGCGCCGGTGTCGCCGAGATATGCCAAGGCGGCCGGTGAGAGCACCAGCCCGAGCCGCTTGACCGCCGCCAGTACGGCTGCACGCCGCCATGTCGGGATGTTGCGCAGCGTGACCCGCCAGGCATGGACGGTCTGCACCTTGGCGCCGGCTTCACGCGCGAGCGTGGTCGGGCTATCCCCGAACGCGGCAAAGATCTCGTCGACTGGCTCCATAAACCAATCACCTATCCGATATTCGGATGGGTTGGCAAGCATGAATCATCCGGACTTTTGGGGAGCGGCTTTGGCACCGCTCATGCGAAACCCTGGCCATGGATGAAACCGAGTTCGTTGCCGCGATGAAGGAAGCCATGGAGCGCCTTGGCGTGTCGCAAGGCCGGATCGCGCGCGAGGCTGGCTTCACCTCGCAGTCGGCCGTCTCCAACATCCTGCACGGCAAGCGGCGGGTACGGCTCGACGAGCGCGCCGCGATCGAGCGGCTGCTGGAGATGCGGCCGGAATCGCGAGTGCAGTGGGTGCCGGTCATCGGCCTGGCCTCGGCCGGGCTGTGGCAGGAGGCGATCCAGACACCGATGGGCGATCGCCCGATCTCATCGCGCAGTGCCGGTCGCCGTGCGTTCGGGGTCGAGATCAAGGGCGACAGCATGGACCGGCTGTTACCTGAGGGTGGTTGGGCGATCATCGATCCGGATCAGACCTCGCTTTACGCCGGTCGCGTCTATCTGATCGAGAACGAGCATCACGAGACGACCGTCAAACGCTACCTCGGCGACCCCGCCCGGTTCGAGCCGGTATCGACCAATCCGGCTCACAAGCTGCTCGAACTCGACCAGACCCCTTTCCGGGTGATTGGCCGTGTCGTTGCCTACGGATTTGATGAGGGGCTCTAGCTCGTATCAGTCCAAACCATCCATAATTCGGATGACACGCTGACCCGTCAAGTCATCCTCTCGCTCGCCTGACGGGTCTTTACCGGACAGCACGGGAAACGGCACGCCGACGATGCGTTGGGTTCGTAAGCGATGCACAGGAGCCGACGTCATGAGCAGCAAGGCATATGGCGGGTGGCTGACCGCGGGTTTTGACATGTGGCAGCTGGGTGCGGAGGCCGGGACGGTGATGGCACTGCGGATGGCCCGTATTGCCGCTGGAGGGCCTGCTGGAGCGGCTGAGGCCCGGTTGATGGTATCGGAGAAGGTTCGAGCCGCCATGGAGCTTCAGACGCGCCTGATGACCGGTGGTCTTGGCCACACGCCGCTGTCGGGGACGCAAGGGACGCTGAAGCACTACCGGGGCAAGGTTGCTGCCAACAGCAAGCGGCTCAGTCGCAAACGCTGATCCTCGACCTGCACGGTACGATTGCCGACCCATTCGACATTCCGCTCTGTGACGCTTCGGGATCCACCGGCTGATGTCGCTACAGGCACACACCGCCAATTTTCTGGCTTTTGCGAAAGCCTGCGGCCTCTGGCCGCCCTGGTGACGGCGTTAGCCGGCACGGATCAAAGGTGCATTGGCCTTCAGGCCAATACCGCATCGCCTTTTAATCCCACACCCTCGACGCCTTACCCACGTTAAAAGATTCTGTTAAATATGAATCGTTAAGAAGGTTAAGCCGTCCGAAAAGTCAAAATTTCCCTTAAATATCAAATAGATGCTTGAAGGCTTGGTGGGTGATACCCCGTGATTCGGTGGGTGATACCCCGACAATGAGGTGGGTGATACCCCGAAGTAATGGTGGGTGATACCCCGGGTCTATCGATCCTGAAAAGCGGCTGATCATGCCTATTATCTACGGTATGCTGGTCCCTGCGGTCCTGATTGCGATGCTATGGGCAGCTGAACGACTTTGCGCGGTGGGTGAAACCCCGATAGCTGAACCTCGGGTGGGTGAAACCCCGATAGTCAGCGGCGGCCAGCAAGATGGTCCATACGCGCATCCACCTCCTCGGTACGTCGGCGATCGGCATCAAAACGGGCACGACGTTCCTCCTCCGCTCGCATTCGCTCGGCGAGCGCTAGCGCTTCGATCTCACCACGTCGTCGGAACTGTACAGCGGGACTCCTGTCGACCGTCTCAGCCATCTCCATTGCGTAGTCGGGGAGATGGTCAGCCTCGATCACACGCCGAAGCATCCGGTTGAATTCCTTAGGCTGAGCATCGCTTCCAGTTTTGTCACGTAATACCTCGACCCGGCACAGCCACCCGCCCTGCTGTGCACCGACATGCTTGCGTGCGATGCGATACAATGCGCGCTCCAGGCCCCCGGACAGCAGAAAATAATCGGGGTGCATGGTCAGCAACGACTTCTCGTTGACGATTCCTTCGTAGACCCAGTCTGAAAGGGTCAACGTCATTCCACGCGGCTGCTCGGTGTCCGCGTCGGTATCGAACGTCCAGCTGTCCAGCCAGTTGAAACCAGCTTTCTGGCGGCGCTTCGTTGCCCGGATCGAGGTCGTGATGGACGTTGTTTGAAGTCGAAGCAGCGCGGCTTGAAGCTCCTGATAGTCTCTGCCCCCAGTACTGCGCTTGATTGCCCGTAATAGGTCATAGGGCGTCGTCGTCAGCGTGCGAGGCAAGTCGTTCAAGCCCTGCTGCTTCATGCGATTGAGGGTGGACGCCGCCCATATGAGAATATCGGCGTCCCATATTGTCGCCATGCCGTAATCGGGGATTGCCTGTACGCGCACCCACGCTTCGCCGTCCGGGCTCTTATACTCGATTGGCTTCAGCCTCTTGCGCTTTTGAAGCGAAAAGAATGGCCGCTCCATAACCTCCCGCTGATCGCGGAGCGGGAGATCACCTAGCGCCGGGATGAACAGGTCGAACTCGGGATTGGAATCGCGACGCTTGCTCATGGCGCGAACCTCGTGTGACCCCGCTTCACTAAATACTGGCGGAGCAGGCGTTCGGTGATGACGGTAAGGGGTTCTCCACCTTCCTCGACGCTGAGCTGACGCAGTGCGCGGTGCATATCCTCTGGAATGTGAATCAGCACCGCCTTTTTGCCGGGATGGCTGCTGCGGCGTGGCGCCACTGAAGCCGACGTCGGTACATCGGCCGCACGACGCGCCCGTCGCGGTGCTTCCGCCTGTAATGACTCGGGAACTGGGTCGGCGACGGGAGCTGCTGCCGGGGTCGAATCTACGGGTCCGTCATCAAAGATGCTGGCGAGCGAGGAGGGCTTCCGGGCCATTATGCCACCTCGCTTACTGGCTTAGTCGTATAACCGCTTAGTAGCTTAGCCTCAGCATATGCAGCGCGTAGTTCAGCCGCAGATTTGCTGTCCGGCTCCGTCTCGGCCGCAGTGCGCCCCAACGGCGTCGCCTTGTAGAAATCCTTGCGAAAATGAAGACGGCTGTCGAACATCGTTACGCCCTTGGCGGTGAAGCCAGCATGAGCCTCCTGCCCTTCCCCGCCTTGGTGTGGAACTTGGGTCAGGATGACGGCGAAAGGAGTGCCGGCCTGCTGCACCTGCTTGACCGTCTGCAACACTGAATGAACGTCCAACCCGCGTGGCGCGACCGGGATGATAACAAAATCCGCCTGCTCGGCAGCAAGCATTGCAATGTCCTTGGAGTTGGCCGGTGTGTCGATAATGATGAGGTCAATCTTGCCGCTACTACGCCCGCGCGAAACGTGGAGCGGGAGGCCGGCGACGCTGCTGTCCTTCACCATCACGTCATCTTCGCCCCGGCGTTCCGACCAGTAGAGCGCCGATCCCTGCCGGTCGTCGGCATCAAGGATGACGACCGATGCCCCCTCATGAGCTGCCTCGACAGCGAACCCGGTAGAGAGGGTGGTCTTTGATTGACCGCCCTTCTGCGCGATAACGGCCCAAACCTGCATGACGGCTGCCCCTAATAAGCTGTTTACCGACTTATATCGCTTAGTAGCTTATTCGTAAAGTCGAATGCCTGCTTATCGGGACGTACGCTGTCCTTCTCACAATAATCGGACCACTCTTCACGCATCGCCCCATCGCAATCGAAACCACGTCGCTGGTAGCGCCGACATCCACCAGTGAGTGCACGCCTACGCAAGCCGTCAATGTCCATTAGAGGTCAAACGCCGCTAAGTAGCTCGATCGGATTAACGCGGAGGTAGACGCGGTCCCAACAGAGGCGCCAATCTAAGCTACTAAGCTACTAAGCTACTAAGCTACTAAGCTACTAAGCTACTAAGCTACTAAGCTACTAAGCTTAATATTGCCCGAGCAGGTGTGATCGTCGCGTGTCCTCCAAGGGCACGTGCTCCCGTCACCCGGCGTTCGTCCGACCCGGCTTGAGGAGGTCAAGTACCGCTGCGGTCATCGCAGTGGCGCCGATCGTCACCACGGCACGCGGGTCGACCTTGAACAAAGGCGAGTGATGCGACGGCACCAGCGGACCGCCATGGGCGGCCGCGTCGAACGCTGCCTGCTGCGTGCCGCCGACCGCAAAATAATAGCCCTTCACGCCTAGGTCAGGCTGCACGAAGGCGGCGAAATCCTCGGCACCCATGCCTTTCTGCTGGAACGGAATCACCCTGTCCGCGCCAAGCGTCGTCGCCATCACGCCGTTGAGCCGGCGGGCCAGCGGCGCGTCGTTGATCGTCGTTGGCGTGCCCTCCACCACCTTGACCACGGGCATCTTGTCTGCCGGCATGCCGTTCAGTTCGCCGATGCCGCGGGCCACCCGTTCGATGCCGGCGAGGAGCTGCTTGCGGGTCGTCTCGTCGTTGGCGCGCACCGTCACCTGCAGCCGCGCCTCGTCGGAGATGATGTTATGCTTCAGGCCGGCATGGAAGCTGCCCACGGTGATCACGCCGGGGCGAAGCGGCTAACGCTCGCGACTGATGAGCCCTTGCAGTGCGATGACGAGCTGGCTTGCCATATACACCGGGTCCTTGCCGGTATGCGGGCTGGCGCCGTGCGCGCCGATGCCGGGCACGACGATGTCGACACTGTCCGACGAGCTGTACTGAATGTCCTCCGACGCCGAGACCGTGCCTGCCAGCCCTTCGGAATTCGAGTGATAGGCCAGCGCGTACTGCGGCTTGGGAAAACGGGTATAGAGCCCGTCGCGCAGCATCGCCGCAGCACCGCCGACGCGTTCCTCGGCAGGCTGGACGACAAACACCACCGTGCCGGCCCAGCGATCCTTTAGCGCGGCGAGCCGGCGCGCGGTGGCGAGCAATCCGACGATGTGGGTGTCGTGCCCGCAGGCGTGCATCACCGGGGCCTCGACGCCGTCGACGCCGACCTGGCGCGCCTTGCTCGCATTGGGCAGCCTGGACTTCTCTTCGACCGGCAGCCCGTCCATGTCGGCACGCACCAGCACCACCGGCCCGGCGCCGTTGCGCAGCACGGCGACCACGCCGGTGCCGCCAACCTTCTCGGTGACCTGCATGCCCGCTACCGACCGCAGCGACGCCGCCATCCTGGTCGCCGTGCGCACCTCCTTGAACGAGAGCTCGGGGTTGCGGTGAAAGTCGTCCCACATCGCGACCAGCGTCTTGTCGTAATCAGCGCGGATCGCGGCGGCATAATCCGGTTCGGCCAGCGCCGGCGTGGCGAATAGTGACAGCGCGGTCGCTGCAAGTAGGTAACGCATGAGAAGTGCCCCTTTTTTTACCAGCGTAGCGGCGCACCCGCACGGCGCAACGGCAAGAAAGGGGGACCCGCCAAATGATAGCCGAAAATTTGCGCTAAGCGTCAGCAACGCCTCGATTGGGATGGTATTTTACGAATAAGCAGGTTGGTAAAAAACGGATGTTCTATTCTGACCTGGTCTACGCCCGTTAGACGCCGGCGGTAGGCTAAGGTTCTTCGGCTTCCTCTTGGTGCCGTCCATGCAGGCTGAGCAGCGCTAGGGTCAGGTACTCCAAGATGCCTAGGATTTACTTCAAAATATCTCGCCATAGTACATCATGCCCGTCGCTGAGCA
>Ga0265780_10010698_pt1 | contig 10917 bp, 14 predicted proteins | sample P1T30metagenome_FD_192432 | JGI IMG/M metagenome (GOLD analysis project Ga0265780, IMG submission 192432) | Plant litter microbial communities from East Loma Ridge, Irvine, California - P1 T30 | ecosystem: Environmental > Terrestrial > Plant litter > Unclassified | place: USA: California... | reverse complement strand
CTGACATACAGGCGGAGAGATTGCGAACGGTCGAACACCTCCGATATATCCCCATCGTGTTGCTTGCACCCTCAAATCGCCCTGCTGGACCCAAGAACCCCTCGTTCATCGATATCTCGGATGATAGGCGAGAGCTTCTCGGACTACCCAAATTACACGAACAGCTTCTATCGCCTATACCCGTCAAAGACTGTTTGGAGATGGGTATCAACACCTACTATACCACCCCCCTCAACTTACAAGAACTCTCGAATGCTATCGTACCCGCTCTCGAGAGCCACCAAGTCGCACCAGGCGATAGCGTCAAGGATACTGTCCTTGCTATATTGCTAGCCGAGGACAATTTGGTCAACCAAAAACTGGCCGTCAAGTTGCTTGAAGTCGCCGGGCACAAGATTGAAGTTGCAGACAATGGTGAGATTGCGCTTGAGAAATACAAGAGAAGGCAAGTGGCACGGGATCCATACGATGTCATCCTTGTAAGTCGGCCACAATTGCATCAAATGAAGCTGATTGATAGATGGATGTCTCGATGCCTGTCATGGGTGGTATGGAGTCGACTGGGTGTATTCGAAAGTACGAGCTGGACGAGAATATACCAAGGACGCCTATCATTGCTCTTACTGCTCATGCCATGATTGGTGACAAGGAACGATGTCTTGAAGCAGGAGTGAGTGCTACACAACTTGGTAAAGGGAATCTAGCTAATAGAGTAGATGGACGAATATGTGACTAAACCCCTTCGTCGTGGAGATTTGCTCGCCTCGATCGCTAAGGTCCTTACAAACAAGATCCCTGGAACAAACATTCCCATGCTCAATGGTGCTGTCGCTGGTCTACCGCCCATGTCGCCACTTACAGGCACACCCCTAGCGGGTGGTGGTGCGGGCGGATTGGCCGTCTCGGCCAGTCAGCTCAGTCGGGGTTTATCACCTTCGCCATCGGCTAGTATCGTCGATATCCCCGATGCAGCCACGCCTGAACCAAGACCCGAAGCTTGAGTGGAATCGCTTGCGAATATCATCACGAGTACGAACGCTACGACAACGACGAAAATGCCTTCAGGGTAATGACTCGGCGAAGCATACCGATTACGAAGTTTTCTTACATGGCCCTCCTTTTCTTTTCTTCTATTTTACTTGAATGTTTGTGTACGTGTTGATAGTCCGAGATCCACAATCTCGTAGGATCGCAGCGGTCCGTTGTAGCAGTAGCCATTATGCATTGAGCGTATCTATCTTGTGAAGTCCAGGCCACGCTAATGACATATCGATAGTGACGATCGGTCAGATCATCCCTCGATGAAACGCACTAGGTGAAAGGAGCCCAATGTCGAAATTAGACCAATTGTGTGTATCGGTAAATGGAGCTCACAGATGATCTGCTACTCCTTTGAAAATCATCTTCGTCTTGGGGTGGAGAATGCAGATCATTTCAACAATGGTAAGGGGTTGATCAATGGTAATGGTATGTAGATGGGGGGATTGACTGATTGGCGGGACTTGATAGGCGTTACAATGGATGTACCAGGATAAAGCAAGTTGTCGGCAGGCATACATATACCGCGCCCATCATCGGGGACATCGATCGCTCTGCAATTGTTACAGCGTCCTAGTGAATAACCCATAAGTCCAACATATCATCCAACATATCATAGAAAATGTTCAATCTCCCCCGCCCAGCTTTAAGAGGCTTGAAACCACTCTCTCACCCATTCCTTAGTAAACCAGCCATCTCCCTCGGCTTGACATCCCTCTCACTTCTCCTTCTTGTCCTTGTCTTGTTATCCGTTCCAGGTCCTATCAAGGGTTTATACTGGTTTAGGGTTGATAATGATAATGGAGATGAGCTTAGTGCCGGGGTACTTGGTTGGTGTAGTATGTCCTTTTCTTTTCTACTCACTGGATCGTCGAGAAAGAGGGCAGAGACTGATGAGATAGTGACCAATACTAGTAATTGTACTTATGCTCCTTTGTCGTATGTCCTTCCTATATGTAATGGCGATAGCTGACGAGATAGCGATAACCCTTATTTGTCGGATATGATCGATTCGGGACAAGCCCTTACTGTCAGGATCATGCTACCGACCGGTATGTCGCTCCCTTCGAAGTTGACACCAGGCTGACATACAAGCATGTTACTGGCTCATTGTAACCCTGGTCACTTGGGTCGGACTCACCATCCTAACTCCATCAGGCTACAAGATCAAGGACCTCGACAGTATCACCCGACACCTCCGATTTGCCGTTCTCGAGGCTTGCGTCCTCTGTATCACCTTGTTCGGATGCGTTCTATGCTGGCTGGCATTCGGGCTGGGTAGGATGGCGTACTTGTCGGTAGAAGCTGGAGGTGGTAAACCAAAGTCAGGTCAGGCTATGGAAACGTAAGTCCCTCCTATTCAATATAAGCTGATGAGTAGAACTGCCGTAGCTGGTGTCATCTCTCTCTTGTCAATCTTTACAGCTTCGCTAGGTCTTCATCTCCGGTTGAAACAAGCTTCGACCCATTGGAAAGAGGAAGCAACAATGAACAAGCGTCGATCAATGTTGTCGATGGCTGATAAACCAATGGCAAACGTCGAGGCCAGGTCAATGACCGGTAGCGAGATGACTGTCGGTGTCGATGGAAAAAGGAGGTACTCGAATGTACCCGAATATACTCTTGGGAGTGTTGGACATTCCGACGAGGAAGAGAGGTTGGAGAGTAAGATTGATCTGTCGAGGAGAAACTCTAGGGATAACGAGGCCATGATCAGGCGAGCTTCGTAAATCAATCCTAGTTTAACTTGATTCGACCGGGGCTGATGGCAGGATGATCTCGGTAAACGATTCGCCATATGGCGCAGCTGCTCAAGCTCAACGCACTGCTCCTTGATTTCGCCGTAATCCACAAGCGAGCAGGGAAAAGTAGAAAACAGAATGTCGATTCGCCCTGTGTCAGCTCAGCATCCTTACTAGACCTTAGTCAGTCTTGTCAACATTGTAGCCAGTGCCAGTCATGAGATATGATGTCGCATGTGATATATACACGAAGACCATCAACGTAAACCACTCCGTCGTCCAAGAAGCCTATGAACGCGACGACATGACCGACGCCGTCCCGCCCCTGCTCAAAGCAGGAGTAGGAGCTAGATGCGAGCTATCAGCCGTTGGCGATTTTAGATCTTGCCCTGGGGTCCTCTTGTTCTCCCCTCCTTGTGCTTGTTGTTCACGCAATACTTGGGCGATAGATCTCGTAGGTTCGAAATCGAATGGATTTAGCGAATGATCTTGAAGTTGCGTTCGCTCAAACTTGTTGACGTCAAAGAAGACGACTGGACCTCGAAGCCACGGTGTATCGGCCGTTGGCGGGTTTTCGCGAGGGTCAAATTGTTGTAATGATGGTCCAGTGATCCATGTTTGGTGTTGAATATGATACCTCCATCCGCGTGCGTACCTATAAGATCAGCTACTGCACGGACAATGTAACGGATTGAACATACAATTCATCCGCTGCTTCGAGCTGTGACATATCTTCGGGCGATGCGTAGAAGATATAGAACAGCGTTTCTTCCGAGAAGCTAATCATTTTGGACGATAATGCCGGTGCGTTGAATTGCGTGTAATGCTGTGGGATGTCGAATATGTCGTCAATGGGGCCTTGATGTGAGGTTTGCGTGGAGTCCAGCCATGGAGTGACGAATGTGGGATATAGTGCACTGAGATAATTAGTTTAAAGACTTAGCCTATAGCCGGGAAGACCTACTTTGGTTGCTCCAGGTCGACACCCAATTGACTTAGGTCTTCCCCAAACATCAATAATGCCCTATCCCCCTTGCCCATCTTGATCTCATACAGTAATGCCTGCAGTCCCCACTTGTCCACTGGACTCGATAAGATCTGCTGGACTGGTCTCGTAATCTGTTCCAACCCTCTTGAAGGCGATTGACGAAGCCATGTCATATCTCCGCCTGCGGCCATGGACTGTGCCAAGTGCTGTTGTATGTTACTCGACGGAGCGATCGAGGAATGTGAGCCGGATGCACCGTTGGGTAATGTTGAGGGAGGTGATGGCGGTGCTTGAGCGTGTTGACCGTGATTACGAAGGAAATTTGGTATCTACCCGTCAGCAAAGCCCACATGCAACAAGGGTTGGGACTAACTCTATCCTTGCCTTCAGCTGGCACAGCTCCGTTTCCACTCATGTTGCCTAATGCTGGAAACTCTTCGCCTGTTCTTGAACTGTCATCTCTCAGTCCATTCGATTGTCCCTGTACACCTGCTGTCCCTGGTGCTGATATTCCAGGAGGCGGTCCGGGCGGTTGTATCCCTGCCGACAGTGGCCCTTGGGTTTGCGTCGTGAACATGCCAGAATGTTGGGCCTGCGAAGCGTATGACGATCCTCCTCCGAGTATTGGGAAATCACTCGTATCTAAAAACACCCATCAGCGTGTCTTCCAACCTCTTTAATCGAAAAGTGCCGTACCTCCGGCTGTACGTGACGAGAATCCTGGTGGGGCCGGCCCTCCTCTTGCAGCTCCAACAGATGGGAATCCAGCCGGTAATTGTTGACCGTTTGATGTTCCTCTACTACTTGGTTGCTGGGATGTTGTCTGAGCGCCTGCTGTTGCGTAGTACATTGGATTTGGGTTTGCCGAAGGTGATTGCCTATAGGTTGAAGGTATCTGAGCTGTTCTCTGAGCTACAGCTATATGTCAGCTTGAAATGACACCTGGGTAGCAGTCTGGGTACATACGTGTTTGTCGGTTCATATTCCAGTTGCGTTGATGAATGCGATGAAGGTAAGAATGGTAGGTGTTGACGCGACTGTTGGCTTGTATTCAGCTTTTGTCCTATGAACATTACTGAGTGAAAGTGTAGCTTACGATATTACGGTGTATAGCAGTAGTAGAGCTACTGTCCTAGTTGATCTACTATAATACGTATACTAAGCCTGATGCTATCAAAGTACCCTTGCTCACCGTCTCTACACCCACTCTCACTCTCACTTGCCTCTAACGGAAATACGGCGTTTTAATAGGGTGGCAAGCCGGTCATCTGCGACGTTGCATTCTCTATCTTCTATACTCTGCACATAACCAGAGCAATACCATGGTGAGTCCAGCTTGCTCTGTATTAACGCAGGGAAGAAGGGAGTCGAGGATAGGGAATAACCCGTGCATCGAGGAGATCTCGGACGGAGGGGGGGGATCGAAGTTGAAGCCGCAACCGAGTTCCATTACTGACAATCCAGTCTGAACTACGTTATACACAAAATACCCAACTAGAACAGTGTAAGTCAGCTGTCGAAGCTTAACGGGAATAAAGCTGACGAGTCAGTGCATGCTAGATATACTGGAACTGGACACCCAGATATCAGTAAATAGTAAGTCCCATCTTTTGCAGCACTCTGGGTCCAGCGTCGTGGTTTGCCCATGGCCGACCCCTGGAAGCCTGGAGCACTTGAAGCTGGACCAGGAGAGACCTCAGTACTACTGCTGACTAACAGTGAATGGCTCACTCATCAACACCGAGACACGTTAGCATCAATCGTCGGACACCCACCTCTGCTGGCTTATATCTCAATAGCAGATGGAGAGTGTCTCGCTCGGGAGCGATTTGAGGTCATTGAGGTAAGCTTACTCGCCCTGTTTTTTTTCAAGGGGAGCCATAAGCTGACCTTGTAGCGTATGCTGCAACCTTGCGGCAAGCCACCTGGAAAGACGGATTAGACTCGATACCTTTTTTTAGTACGGAGGTGTCACTCATATCAATTGTTGTAAATTTGCATGTGTAACTCGCACATACTCGGTACCTTCAGAATACTACTGTCATGTCCACTCGACCTTTAAGGCTGTGTGAAGGTTGGATAGAGTGGTTATAAAGTCAGCACCTGTACTGTACAATAAGCAGAAGGGGGCCCAACTGCCACGCTAGTCCGTAGCTATCCTTACGCGCCTGGATTGAGCTTTGACGTTACGACATTGTCTCTCTTTCACCTACATCCTTTATCCATCCATACATCCATAGACCAGCTAGTCTGAGTCTATCCCTTCTTTCTCTCATTACCTATCACCGAAGAAACCAGTCAAGATGGCGGATGGAATTGGTATCTCGAAGTACGTCTGTTGTAGCTTTCGCGAGATGAATTATAGCTAATGAGCAGTCTGCCCAATCAGGTATGTACTCTATCCTTCCAGTGCAGGTCTCGGAGCAGAACGAGACTATGATAGCTCCTGTGGAGGCTGACGCTTTAGCGGCACAAGATTGTCAACCAGCGAGGAGCACACTTCACCATCATGGTAGTCGGTGAGTTATTGTTAACGCAGTTGTTTCCATCCATCACTGCTTTTTTCTATCACAGCAGAGACAACTACATTTCCTTCTCATAGAAGCTAACGATCAGGCGAGTCTGGACTGGGCAAGACAACCATGATCAACACTCTTTTCGCCTCGGAAATCTGTGCACCCAGAAATTATAGGCAGAGGTATGTCAGCTTGTGTGCATTGAATCACGAAGCTGATAGGCTAGACACGCCAAGCAGCTTGACAAGACTACCGAGATTGAGATCTTGAAAGCTGATTTGGAGGAGAGGGGTTTCAATATCAAAGTCAGCTGCCCTAGTCCACAAGAGGACCGAGCTGATAATCAGTTGACTGTGGTTGATACACCTGGTTTTGGTGACTATGTCAATAATCGAGACAGGTCAGCTGTGTTGTTCGCGTGTATTCCGACATGAGCTGACTATAAGCTGGACCCCGATTGTCGACTTCATTGATGATCAACACGAATCGTACATGAGGCAGGAACAACAACCTCACAGGTCAGACAAGCAGGATTTAAGGATTCACGCTTGTCTTTACTTTATCAAGCCTGGAACTACGTAAGCTGTATTTCACGCAGCGTGATGGTCAAGCTGATGTCAAGTGTCAAGCCTCTTGATGTGGAGATGATGAAGAGGCTCGGGACTAGGGTCAACTTGATTCCCGTCATTGCCAAGGCGGATACCATGACTCAGGAGGACTTGCACAACTTCAAGTACATTGTGCGTGATTCTCTTCTCTGCGGTGAATCTGCGCTGATCCATAGATTCGAGAGGTCGTAGCTGCTCAGAACATCAAGATCTACAGCCCACCTATCGACCCTGAGGAGCCTGCTGCTGCGGAACACGCGACTGCTCTGCACCAAGTCATGCCATTCTCCATCATTGGAAGTACCGAAGACGTTACCACTGCCGATGGTCGAACAGTCAAAGGTCGAGAGTACCTCTGGGGTGTCGCCGAGGGTAAGCTTTGGTTTTCATGTTTTTTCACTGTGACCACGAGCTGACTTTCAGTTGAGAACGAGGACCACTGTGATTTCAAGAAACTTCGATCACTCCTGATCCGAACATACATGCTTGATCTCATCACCTCCACTGAAGAGACACACTACGAGTCTTACCGACTTGCACAGATGGAGACCCGTAAATTCGGAGAACCAAAAGTCAAGAAGGTCGACAACCCAAAGTTCAAAGAGGAGGAGGAGATGCTCCGAAAGAGGTTCACCGAACAGGTCAAATTGGAGGAAAGCAGGTTCAGGCAATGGGAACAACATGTAAGCTGCAACGGTTGTTGAACCAGGGACGAGCTGATGAGTAGTTGATCGCCGAGAGGGATCGATTGAACAAGGATTTGGAAAGTGCCCATTCTACCATCAAGGCTTTAGAGGTGAGCTGGCAGCTTCTGAGTGACGTCGCGGTAAGCTGACATACAGGGCGAATTGGAGCAGGTTGCAAACTACCACAAACAAGGTGGATCCGTCGGACGACGATGATCTGGAGATCTCAATGCTTGTGTCACCTTTGTGTTTGGTTGGATAGAAGCTACTCATACCTTACCTCTTTGATCTTTAAAATATCCCTTCATGTTGATGACATCACGATAATTGCTGCTCCTTCATCTCGGTGACAAGGAACACGTTCATCGGGATGGGCGGTGTCAGATCCGACCAGTACAGGGTTAATCATCGCCTGGAAATAGCTTATTAGGTTCAATCAATGCGGTCGGCGAGCGAAAGGATGGCGTTGTCTTGGGGGGCCGAAGGACTGGAGATCTGGACGATCATTCCGACTCAAATCGAGCAAAGAGTCGTGCATGCCCATGTCTTATCTCGTTCTGTACCAAACACCGACCATTACCGAAGATATCAATTACCCAGATACTTGCTCGGGTCAAATGCTTACGTGAGAATATCGAAGTTCAAATCTGCTACTCATGCCATGCGAAACTCATCGCATTGTAGACCCTCCTCCAGGCATCATCTAGACTGAGGATAGGTGTCGTTTGTTATATATCAGTGGAAGGGCTTTCGCTATTAATGTGATCAATGATCATGTAGATCTTGCCGATAATCCCGCATGATGAAGGTGGTGGTCTGGGTCAGTATTAGGAGATTGGGACTGGTACTGCTGTGGCATCTGGCGCACCAGGTGTTACGACTACTGGCGTCATATGACCTAGTGAATCTCTGAGAATGCGTGGAGCGAGGCTGGTAGGAACGACTCGTGATTATGTGGGAAATGTGATTTACTTTGATCACCTGTATAGCTCTGATGGGACTTTTGTCCCTACGTATTGCCCCCTTCGCCCATCGGCCTGCAACTAGTCAGCCAACATGTTACAACCGTTCAGCCATAGAGATGTCCACTACCAGACTGATCTCAATCATACAGAACCTGAAATTCCACGGTTTCGCCAAAATCTCATTCGGTTCAAAAAAGTACTGTATGGGAATGATAAGTGAACCAGGGTGGGAGTTGCAAGATTGAGGTCTAGTCTGAATACTTTGTTTCTGCTGCAGCCAAATCTATCCATTCATTCAGTCTTGTGATATGTAAATCGTCTGTAGGAAGCGATGTCCGGGTAGGAAGCGAAAGACTGGGCGTGAGTGTGTGCTACTGTAAATCTTCTGCGGGCCAGGTCCAAGAGGACGGGAATGACGGTTCTGGCTTTCATTCACGAGCCTGGGGCTGTCCTCAGTCACTTGTTCGTAACTAATGACGCTTCTGTCTCTGCTCGTCGAATCCTCTGACGGTCAGAATCATGCATCATGGACCTCATGTACCACACGGCACCACTACGGAAGACCACCCCCACTCTCCACTCTCGGCCGCACTGAATATCCGCTCAAATCCAGTACCTCCACTTGATGACGATAACCTCCACCTCCTATGCTCCTATGCCCCGAGCTCACTGTCTATAGCTATATATAAGTGGGGCGTAGCGCTACCCGTTCTTGACTCTTGAATCAGTTAATGAGATTGACTCAGGTATTACGAAGAATGACTACAATTAAGCTAAACGATGGAAAATCAATTCCAGCCATTGGATGGGGGTGAGTCTTCATTTCGTTCCATACTGTCATCAGGTGGTCTGATGTCAGAAATGGAACTGGTGGAATTGAACGTAGTGGTCAGAAAGCGATCGACCTCGGAGCAATTGCTTTGAAAGCCGGTATCTTACATATCGATACGGCTCAGATCTATGGGACCGAGGCCGAGACTTGGGGTGCTATTCAGAAAGCGGGTCTGAAGAGGGAGGATGTTTGGGTAACTTCCAAGAGTAGGTGTCCCGGTTCAGGTAGCGATGATTATGCTGACCTGTAGTCTCTGGAGGTGTGTCACTCAACAAGGTGCCGATGGCTTGACTGTTGACTGATTGTCAGATTGCGAAACGACTCCCGAATCAATCAAGCAAAATGTCTTGAAATCACTATCGAAACTAAACACTCCACCAGACTTATTATTGATTCATGCTCCAACTGTTCCCGAGAAAGGAAAGATTGGTGAATTTTGGACTATCTTGGAAGGTCTTGTTGAAGATGGTACTCTCAAGGGAACTTCATTGGGAGTATCGAATTTCAGACCTCAGGATTTAGAGGATGTTTTGAAGGTTGCGAAAGTTAAACCTGTTGTCAATCGTAGGTTCCCATTTCTTCTGGAGTATCATCCGAGTCAGATATCCATAGGAGTGAGACTGACAGCTAGAAATGGAGTTCCACCCGTACCTCCTAACCCATACTCAACCGGTAATGGACATTCACGCCAAACATCAAATCGTAACCCAAGCCTATGGTCCACTCTCCCCAGTCCTTCGACACCCAGGTGGTCCTCTTAAACCCATCCTCACCAAAATCGCAGAACGACTAGGTACAGATGAAGCAAACGTCTTGCTCAAATGGACCATCCAGAAAGGCGTTGTCGCTATTACTACTTCCTCCAATGAGGGGCGAATCAAGAAGATGGCGGGTGTAGGGGAATTGGGTGAATTGACCAAGGAGGAGATGGATGAGATTGATAAGGTTGGAAGAGGGGTGCATTTCAGAGGATATGCCGTGAGTCGACTTGATGTGTCTAGTACATGAGCACTGATATTAACAGGAACACATGTCTACTGATTTCCCAGCCCCAAACCTGCCGGATGGAAAGTAGGCGTCAAGATGGGGGAGCCGATATGCTTGGGGATTTGATGGTAAACGTGAATTGCAAAGAAGGTAGATAGCAGGATATGTATCTAGGTGTTTGTCAGCTGCTAGAGGCCTAATACCATCCGCATACTACAGGCTATGAGCCTGCATTGCAGGAAGCCCATCAGTCAATTATAGGACGCCGGCGGAGTTGACCGGTAAAGCGAGTATCCGAGGAAATGACGATCGATGATTTCTGAAGTGACTGCATCTTTGACTGTCCTTCCTATCAACACATCAACATATCAGCATATCTACTCCCACATATAGCTACATCACAGTATTCTCCGTTCATCGTCTCAATAAACACCCAATAGCCCTTCAACGAAGGGATGAACAACGACAAACGCCCAACAGCGCCTAAACCATTCAACTCCAAAACGACCCATCCAGCTTCTATACCCAGTATGCCTTCCAACCAAAAACGAGAGC
>Ga0265780_10010697_pt1 | contig 10918 bp, 9 predicted proteins | sample P1T30metagenome_FD_192432 | JGI IMG/M metagenome (GOLD analysis project Ga0265780, IMG submission 192432) | Plant litter microbial communities from East Loma Ridge, Irvine, California - P1 T30 | ecosystem: Environmental > Terrestrial > Plant litter > Unclassified | place: USA: California... | reverse complement strand
TGGTCGAGGGCGGTTCCCGCGTCGCCGTGGTCGACTGCGACCTCCGACGCCCGTCCGTGGCGGACCGTCTCGACCTCGAGAACGCGGTCGGTCTGACCGACGTGCTCACCGGCCGGGCCGAACTCGAGGACGTGCTCCAGCCGTGGGGTGCGACCGGCGCAGTCCTGCCCGCAGGTCCGACGCCGCCGAACCCCGGCGACCTGCTGGCGTCCGCGGCGATGGCAGAGCTGCTCCGCATCCTGTCCTCCGACAACGACTACGTCATCCTCGACACCCCGCCGCTGCTCCCGGTGACGGACGCCGCCATCCTCGCGAGCTCCACAGCCGGCGCGCTGCTCGTGACGGCGGCCCACAGGTCGCACACCCACGACCTCCGCGCCGCCCTCGAGGTCCTCGACCGTGTCGGCGCACGGACGATCGGCATCACCGTGTCGATGGTCAAGGCACCTCGGCGCCGCGACCGCTACGAGTACATGCACGCCGCGGACGAACTGAGCGGGCGACCGGTCGCTGGCCGAGGCCTGCGGGTCGCTGACTGAACCACGACGCAACGGGACGCAGGCAGCGGACCCGCACCGAGCCTCCAGGCAGGCCCGGCCTCCCCGACACGAACGCCAGCACCACACAGAGGAACAGGACCACACATGACCTACGACACCGAATCCCTCATCGGATCCCGCATCCTCGTGACCGGTGGGACCGGGTCCTTCGGGAAGACCGTCACCAAGCGCCTCCTCGCTCGCGGCGTCGGTGAGGTCCGCATCCTCAGCCGAGACGAAGCGAAGCAGGACCAGATGCGCCACGAGATCGGTGACCCGCGCGCGCACTTCTACCTCGGCGACGTGCGCGAGCCGGAGAGCGTCGGCCGAGCCATGCGCGGGGTCGACCACGTCTTCCACGCCGCTGCACTGAAGCAGGTGCCGTCCTGTGAGTTCTTCCCACTCGAGGCGGTCCGGACGAACGTGCTCGGCAGTCAGAACGTGGTCGCAGCGGCGGTCGCAGCCGAGGTCAAGTCCGTCGTGTGTCTCAGCACGGACAAGGCCGTCTACCCGGTCAACGCCATGGGCATCAGCAAGGCGCTCATGGAGAAGGTCGCGCTGTCGTACGGGCTCAACAACCCGGATGCCGGCACGGTCGTCTCCTGCGTGCGGTACGGGAACGTCATGTACTCGCGAGGCTCCGTCATCCCGCTGTTCGTCGACCAGATCCGCAAGGGGATCCCGCTGACGATCACCAATCCGGAGATGACGCGCTTCATGATGTCGCTCGACGACTCCGTCGACCTGGTCGAGCACGCGTTCGTCAACGCCAACCAGGGCGACCTCTTCGTGAAGAAAGCCGCGTCGTGCACGATCGGCGACCTGGCCCGCGCGCTCGCGAACCTGTTCGACGTCACCGGAGAGCCGTTCCGCGTGATCGGGACCCGGCACGCCGAGAAGCTGTCCGAAGCGCTCGCCAGCCGCGAAGAACTCTCCCGCGCCGAGGACATGGGCGGGTACTTCCGCATCCCCGCGGACGTCCGCGACCTCAACTACGCCGCCTACATGGAAGAGGGCGACCTGACGCAGAACGAGCGGCTCGCCTACGACTCCCACACCGTGGACCGACTGGACGTACCCGGGGTCGAAGCACTCCTGCTCAGCCTGCCCGAGTTCCGCGCGGAGCTCGAACGCTCCGGTCGTCGCACGCGGCTGGTCGCCGCATGACGCAGGTCGTCAGCGGGCGCGGCGGGCTGGTCGGCTGGCACCTCCGCACCGTCCTCCACAGCACCGGGGCGACGTGGCGCGACGTCGACCTCCGCCAGCCGGACGTGCGCCTCGGTCAGCTCCCCACCATCGACCGCGCGATCCACGTCGCCGGGATCACCCGGGGCACGACCGAGGACCTCCACGAGGGCAACATCGCGCTCGCCCGACGCTTCGTCGAGGCGATCGACGCCACCGGCACAGCACCGAAGCGGGTCGTGCACGCGGGCTCGGTCCAGGCGGTTCGCGACACCCCGTACGGACTCGGCAAGGCCGGCGCCGCCGCGGTCCTCGCCGCCGCTGCCGAGCGCTGGGGCGCGGACTTCCTCGACCTCCCGATCGAGAACGTCTTCGGTGAACACGGCGCCCCTGACCACAACACGGTCACGGCGACCTTCTGCCACCGGCGCGCCCGCGGCCTGCCGATCCCGGTCGACTCAGCGGCCGAGCGCAACTTCGTCCATGCGCAGCACGTCGCGGACGCCCTGCTCGGGGCGATCTCTCCCGCGCGGCTCACCGAACTCGGAACGGTCATGACGATCCCCGCCCTCGCGGCCCGGCTGGACGAACTCGCCGCGGTGTACGACCTCGGGGAGGTCCCCGACCTCAGCAGCCCCTTCGACCGCGACCTGTTCAACACCTACCGAGCTGCCGTCTTCGACGTCCGACCGGTCCACCCGCTGCACGCGGCCCAGGACCACCGCGGGGCGTTCACCGAGCTCGTCCGGGTCCACGGTGGGACCGGCCAGACCGGCATCTCGACGACGAGGCCAGGCGTCACACGGGGGGACCACTTCCACCGTCGGAAGGTCGAGCGCTTCGTCGTCGTCGCCGGGCGAGCGCGGATCACGCTCCGTCGTGTGCTCACCGACGACCGACGCCACTTCGACGTCGACGGGGACCACCCGGTCGCGATCGACATGCCAGCGCTCTGGAGCCACGCCATCACCAACACCGGCGACGAGCCACTCGTCACCGCCTTCTGGACCAACGACCTGTTCGACCCGACCGACCCCGACACCCACCAGGACCGCGCATGAACGCCCCCGTCGCCCACGCCCGCCGTACGAAGGTGCTGACCGTGGTCGGGACGAGGCCGGAGATCATCCGGCTCTCCTCCGTCATCCACCTGCTCGACGCCACCTGCGACCACGTCCTCATGCACACCGGCCAGAACCACGACCGGCAGCTCAGCGACGTCTTCTTCGCAGACCTCGGACTCCGCCGCCCCGACCACCACCTCGACGTCGACACGTCGTCGCTCGGCTCGGTCCTCGGGGGCATCCTGATGCGCGTCGAGCGCGTCCTCCGCGACGAGCGTCCGGACGCCGTCCTGGTCCTCGGGGACACGAACAGCGCCATCGCTGCGCTCATCGCGAAGCGGATGCGCATCCCGGTCTTCCACATGGAGGCCGGCAACCGGTCGTTCGACGAGAACATCCCCGAGGAGACGAACCGCCGGATGGTCGACCACCTGGCCGACTACAACCTCGTCTACACGGAACACGCCCGCCGCAACCTGCTCGCCGAGGGCATCCACCCGTCACGGATCCTGCTCACGGGTTCGCCGCTGCGCGAGGTCCTCGACGCGCACGCCGACGCGATCCGCGCGAGCGACGTGCTCAGCCGGCTCGGTCTCGCCGCGGACGGCTACGTGCTCGTGAGCGCGCACCGCGAAGAGAACGTCGACGAGCCCGAGCGCCTGCTCGCGCTGCTCGCCGCCGTCCAGGCTGTCGGCGACGCCCACGACCTCCCCGTCCTCGTGTCGACACACCCGCGGACGCGTCGATCGCTGAACGGGCTCGACGAGTCGGCGTGGCCCCGCCTCCGGTTCCACGAGCCCTTCGGCTTCCACGACTACAACGCGCTCCAGCGGTCCGCGTTCGTCGTCCTCTCCGACTCGGGCACGATCAGCGAGGAGTCCGTCATGCTCGGCTTCCCAGCAGTCACGCTGCGCGACCGCATCGAGCGTCCGGAAGCCCTCGACACCGGCTCGATGATCACGGCCGGCGTGCAGACCGCACCGGTCCTCGAAGCGGTCGCCTTCGCCCGGCGGAGCGCAGACACGACGGACCGGACCGGAGGCCCGGCGGACTACGCCGTCGCCGACACGGCCCGGCGTGTGGTCGCGTTCATCCTGGGTACGGCGCACACGCACCACGCGACAGCGGGGATCCGGAGACGGCCGTGACGGGGCAACCGCCCTCGCTGGCGCTCCGGCTGTTCCGCCGCTTCCCGACGACGACGCTGGTCATGGCGCCGTACCTCCTGCTGTTCCTGCCGCTCGCCATCTGGAACGACAACCCGGACACCGACTTCATCATCTTCACCGGCGGCCTCGCGGCTGGTGGCGCGTTCCTGGTCGAGTTCTCGTTCGCACTCATCGTCCTCAGCGAGCGACGGACCCGGCGTCTCCCCGCAGCGCCCGCGACGTCCACGACGTCATCGGTCTGGCACGGAGACCGCGTCGCCGTCATGGCGCGTGCGGTGTCCATGATCTCGATCACCACGAACCTCGCCTTCGTGACGCTCGGCGGTGGCACGCTGACGGCGCAGGTGGCGGGGGTGGTCCCGAGCGGCGTCCTCACGCTCCTGAGCCCGTTCGTCTCCTGGGCCTGGGTCGCCGTGGCCCTGCTCTTCTCGGCACATGCCCTCGGCGGGATGGACCGGTGGGCGATGGTCCGGTGGCTGCTGGCACTCATCGCGACGCAGGCGACCCTTGCCTACGTGACGAACATCACGGCACGGACGATGGTGTTCCTCGTCACGCTCGCTGCCGTCGCCCTCCTGACCCGCCTGCTCCCGCGGAGTTGGATCCTCGGCGGCGCGGCCGTCGGAGCGGGCATCTGGCCCACCGTGTACGAGATCCGCAACACGCTCCGGCAGGCGAACGGCATCGCGGTGGCCGAAGACCAGACGGCGTCGGACCGGATCCGGTTCGACGAACAGATCGTCAGGGCTGCGCAGTACGGTCCCGGGCACGACCTGGGACAACCCGACGCCTTCTCCGCGCTCCGGTACGGCCTGGTACCCCGGTTCCTCGACCCCGGGCGCCCTGCCGTCTCGTCCGGCAACCTCGTCAACGAGTTCCTCGGCGGCTCGTCGACCTCCTCGTACACGTTCATGTCGGTCGCGACGTCGTGGTTCTTCTGGGGAACGATCGTGGTCGTCCTCATCTACGCGGTGCACGCCGTCGTCATCCTCAGCCTCCGCCCGTGGAACGACATCGCCCGGCGTCCCGCGGCGTTGATCATCCTGACGCTGGTCATCGGCGGTCCGCTGTCCTGGGTCGCCACCCCGCCGGACGTCTTCATCATGTTCCTTCAGACGACCGTGTCCGCCATCCCGGTGTTCCTCGTGCTCCGCCTCTGGGCACGATCACGCGATGGACGTCCGGGTGCCACACGAACCGCTGTGCTCCTCCGGGACGCCCCCCGACCGATGCCGTCGGGATCGCGTCGATGACCTCGCGGCGCGCTCCGGTCCGGTCCCTCCGCTCTCGAGCGTCGGCTGCACTCCTCGTGAGCTGCTGCTCGAGCGCATCCGGGATGCTCGTCGCCGTGGCAGTCGCGCGGTCCTCGACGGTCGCCGAGACCGGGCGGTACGGCGTCGCGGCCGCCGCGATGCTGCTCGTGACGGCGCTCGCGCGATCCGCCGTCGCTGATCCCCTGACTGCCGCCTCGGGCACCGCCGACGTCCTGCGTCGGACCGGGCGCGCGTCGGTGATCGGCCTCGGCGGCGTGCTGACCCTCGGCATCGCGGCGATCGTGCTCGGCTCCGAGTACCTCGTCGTCGGCGCGATCGCGATCCACGGACTCGCCATGCGCGACACCGTCCGCGCGGTGCTGCTGGCACGAGGAAGCGTCTCCGTCGCGGTCGTCGCGGAGCTCATCGGCCTGGGGTCGACAGTGATCGGGTTCAGCGGGACGCTGCTCGGCGTGTGGGACGGCGTGACGGCGTTCGCGGTCTGGGCGGGCACCGGCGCCCTGCTCGGCTGGTCGATGTCGTTGGTCACGAGGTCGACGCTCCGGCCCCGGTGGCATGACACACCGGTCCCGACGCCGCTGAGTCTGGCCTTCGGTGGCGACACCATGATCGGCAGCGGGATCGTCCAGGTCGTCACCTGGATCGCCACCGCGATCGGCGGACTCCCCGTCGCAGCAGCGCTGCGTGGTGCCGGCACGCTCGCCGGCCCCGTCACGGTGGGGCTCACAGCCGCTCGTGCGGTCCTCATCCCCCATGCAGTCCGCCGCCTCGACGGCGGCGGCGGGATCCGTGGGTTGCTCGCCGACTCGACGAAGCTCTGCGCCGTCGCGGCACCGGGTCTCGTGCTGCTCGCCGTGGTCCCCGAACCGCTCGGCGCAGCCCTGCTCGGCGCCACGTGGCCGCTCGTCGCCCCGATCCTCATCTGGACGGCGATCGAGCTCTTCGCCCAGCTCGTCGCCGCGGTGCCGGAGTCAGCGCATCGTGCCCTCGGCGCCGGTCGCAGGATCCTCGCCCTGCGGTGCGCCACCGCGTTCGTCCGGATCCCGCTCGTCCTGCTCGTCGCGCCGTCGGGTGTCGGCGCCGTCGTCGTCGCCGCTGCCGCGGTCACGGCAGGCAGCGCGGTCGTCTGGTGGGTCAGCCTCGCCGGACTCACGCGCCGCCCCGTTCTCCTCCCGACTTCCGACTGAAGGCCCCCGCACCATGCGCACGCTCGCTCTCGTCGTCCCCGAGTACCGAACCCCCGAGGCACGCGGCGGTGGTCTGGCAGCCGTTGCCGACTTCGTCGTCGGCGCGGTCAGCGGCCCGGAGGTGCCAGCCGACGAGCGGTGGCACGTCCGGATCGTCGCACCCCGCATGTACCACCGAGCAGCCGAGCACCGTTCGGTACTCCGCCCGAGCAGTCTCCTGCGCGGGCCCATCGCGCATCGCCGAACGGGCTCCGGCCCCGAGGTCTGGGACGTCGGCACCTCCATGCCCGAGTTCGAAGCGAACCGGTACCGTCCTCGCCGCGCGCTGTCCGAGTTGGTGAACGGGTGTGACGCGGCGATCGTCGTCGCCGGGACACCGGCCATCGGCGCCGCGATGCGGGACGTCACGGTCCCCTGGATGCTCAAGGTCGCGACACTCGTCGAAGAGGAGCGCGCCGGCCGACTCGACGAGGCCCGGGGTCTCCGCGGCATGCTGCTCCGCCGCGCCACCAACGCGACCCGGTGCCTCGACCGGACGGCCCTGCAGCTGCCGGACGCGGTCGTCACGCTCAACGACACGATGGCAGCACGACTCCGCGAACTCACTCCCCGTCCGGTGCACCTGCTGCCGACCGGGGTCGACACCGAGCACTTCCGCCCGGCCGACCGCTGGGCGGCATACGGCCCGATCACGATGGTGAGCCGACTCAACGACCCGCGCAAGGACGTGCCGACGCTCCTCCGCGCCTACGCCCTGGCACGCACCCGGCACGGGCTCCAGAACCCGCTCGTCCTCGCGGGCCGACACGCCCTGCCGACAGCGCACCGCGCCCTGGTCACCGAACTGCGTCTCGACGAGCACGTGCGGGTCGTCGAGTCACCCTCCGACGCCGATCTCGCCGAGCTCCTGCGCGCGACGTCGGTGTTCGCGTTGGCGAGCCGTGAGGAGGGCCTCGGTGTGGTCTTCCTCGAGGCGATGGCCAGCGGACTCCCCATCGTGACGACTGCCACCCGTGGCGCCTCGTACGCCGTCCCCATGGAGGCCGGGCAGGTCCTCCCCTTCGGGCCCAGCCTGGTGGACGACCTGGCTGCTGCTCTGGCGGACAGCGTGCAGAACGTGCCGCTGGCGATCGAACGCGGAGAGGCTGCACGGCGCCACGTCATCGAACGTTTCTCCCTGCCGGTGGCCGGACGACAGTGGCGCGGACTGCTCGAGACCATCACGAAGGGTGGCGCACGGTGACGACGGTCCGCGTCCTCGCTCCGTACTTCGCCCCCGCGGTCGACGGCGGCGGACCGATCCGCACCCTGGACGCCTTGACACGCGCAGCGCCTGCGGACGTGTCGGTGACGGTCGTCACTCGGGACCGCGACCGCGGCCATCGAGAGCGCCTGTCCGTCCCGATCGGGCCCGTCCTCGACAGCGACCGCCGAGTCCACTACGTCGACACGCGCGGCCTGCCTGGCCTGCTGCGGTTGGCGTCGTCGATCAGTCGCCGTCCGACCCCGGACGTCCTCTACCTCAACAGCGTCTTCGACGCCCGCTTCGCCGTGCTCCCCCTCGTGCTCCGACGCCTCGGCCTGGCGCGGGCCGCGTGCACGCTGCTCGCACCTCGAGGGGAGTTCGACTCGGGTGCGCTCGCTGTGAAACGCCCGAAGAAGGCGGTCTTCCTGACCCTCGCGACCCGCCTGCGCCTCTTCTCGGGGGTCGTCTGGCACGCGTCGACCCCGCTCGAAGCAGCACGCATCCGCGCGGTCCTCGGGGACGACGTCGACGTGGTGGTCCGCGAGAACGAGACGTCCCTGCCGGAGCGCGCGCGGCGGACACCCCCGCCACGCTCCTCACAGCTCGAGCTCGTGTCGCTCGGCCGGATCAGCCCGAAGAAGCGCACGCACCTCCTCATCGAGGCCCTGGCACACGTCGGTCGCCCTGTGCGGCTGGTCGTCATCGGCCCGGACGACGACGCGGCGTACGCGCGCCGGTGCCGGGCGGCTGCTGCTGCCCTGCCCGAGACCGCGACCGTGGAGTTCCGCGGATCGCTCTCCCACGAGGACGCGATGGAAGCCCTGTCCCAGGCGCACGCCATGGCGACCGCGACCGCCGGCGAGAACTTCGGGCACACGATCGCAGAAGCGCTCTCCGTCGGCCGGCCGGTCCTGGTGTCGGACACCACGCCGTGGAGTGACCGAGTCCGGGCCGGCGGCGGTTCAGTGGTCCTCGACAGCGACTGGGCAGCGACGATCAGCACATGGTCCCGTTCCGGTCAGGACGAACTGGACCGGCGAGCATCGGCGGCGGCCGACGCCTACGACGACTGGCGAGCCGCCGACCAGGCCCCGCACGTGTTCGACCTCGTCCGCCAGGCGTGACCGTCCGACAACGACGACGCTCCGATGCCGTTCGGCATCGGAGCGTCGTCGTTCGTGGCGCGTTGCTCAGTGCGCGCCGACCACTTCCGGCAGTGCAGGGGCATCCGCAGCAACCTGGTTCCCCTCGAAGAGCGCCATGGTCGCGTGCCCCGGGGCAGACACCCCACGACGCGACAGGACCATCACCACGGTGGCGACGAGGATCCGAGCATCGAGCATCGCCGAGCGACGGTCCACGTACTCGACGTCGAGGTCGAGGCGCGTCTGCCAGTCGAGGGCGTTCCGGCCACGGACCTGCGCCAGCCCGGTGATCCCGGGGCGGACCTCGTGGCGCCTGGACTGGTGGTCGGAGTACAGGTCCAGGTAGGACATCAGGTGCGGTCGGGGGCCGACGATGCTCATCTCCCCATGCAGGACGTTGACCAGGTTCGGCAGCTCGTCGATGCTCGTGGCCCGGAGCAGGCGTCCGAGTCGGGTGATCCGCATGTGGTCGGCATCGGCGCCGACACGTTCGAGCTCGTCGTCCGGACGCATCGACCGGAACTTCAGGATCTCGAAGCCGCGTCCGTCGACACCGGGTCGCATCTGCCGGTAGATGGCCGGCCCGCCGCCACTGCACCGGATGAGGACTGCGACCACGAGCATGAGTGGTCCGGCCACGGCGAGCAGGAGGAGTGCCGTCGCGATGTCGAACGCGCGCTTCCACGGGTCCCATGGCGTCGTCGTCATCGCCGGACGGAGCGCGGTCGGTGGCTGGTTCGGGTCGGTCATGCTGCTGCCTCTCGAAGGATGTTCTCCATGTGGTCGATCGCGGGTTCGAGCGCCATGTGCCGCTCGACCGCCGCTCGGGCGTTCCCGCCGAGTCGCCGTCGCTCTGCCGGACTGGTCGCGTGGGCGGTACGGAACGCGTCCGCGAGCGCGTCGGCGTCCTCGGGCTCGACGACGAGACCGGCATCGGCATCCGTCACGAGGTCCGCAGCGTCGCCGGGGACGGCGGCGATGAGCGGGACCCCGTGTGCCATCGCGTCCTGGAGCTTCGACGGGATCGTCACGGACGACATCGGCACCGCTCGGAGCGCGACGAGCTCGAAGTCGGCGCCGTCGTGGACGTCGCGCATCGCCTCGCGCTGGACCGATGGCAGGAACCGGACGTTCTCGGCGTCGAGGGTGTCGGCGAGCTCCCGGAGCCGGGGAAGTGCCAGCCCGTCCCCGACGAACGTCACCACGAGCCCGTCGAGGTCACGGCACTGCGCCGCTGCCCGGACGACGACGTCGAGCCCCTGGTTCGGGCCGATCGTGCCCGCGTAGACGATGTGGGTCCCCGGTGCGTCGCGGGTCCGCGGGAGCTCGACGGCGGGCCCGGAGGTGCCCCAGTTGAGACAGCTCGAGGTCCGCTCGGGGGCGGCGCCGCGCTCCGTGAGCAGACGGGCGGCTCCCGGTGCGATGGCGACGACCCGACGTGCCCCGCGGTGGACACGGCGGAGCCACCGCAGGAGGACCTCCTCGACGACGCGCGTCGACATCCCCGGGTCGAGCACGCCGGACCCGGTGACCGACTCCGGCCAGATGTCCTGGACGTGCAGGACGTAGGGGATCCCGAGCACCCGGCGCCAGAGCATGGGCGCGATGGCGGCGGTGGGTTGCGCGCAGTACACGTAGACCACGTCGGAGCCCCGCACGAACCGCGTGGCCGTCAGCACGGAGATCCCGAAGCTCACGTACGCCGCGATGCGTCGCACCGCGCTGCCCGAGTGGTCCGGGAGCATCGGCACTCGGCGGACCGTGACGCCACGGTCCTGCTCGACGTGCCGGAGGCGCTGCTGCCACCCGGGGAAGACACGACCGTACGGATGGTTCGGGAAGCTGGTGACGACTCGGACGTCGTGCCCCCGCCGAGCGAGTTCCTGTGCCAGCGAGTCCGGCAGTGCCCCGTGCGCTTCCGGCGGGTAGTACTGCGAGATCACTGCGACACGAAGCGGTCGGATTCTGGTTATCACATATGGAATGTTAACAGCTGGATTCGCCCAAGTCGACGGTCATACGATTGGATTCCACATGTGGATAACCGGCCGGGGGCGCATCAACGCAGCGAGACTGCTGCGATGGACATCCCGGTTCACGCGACATCAC
>Ga0265780_10010696_pt1 | contig 10918 bp, 9 predicted proteins | sample P1T30metagenome_FD_192432 | JGI IMG/M metagenome (GOLD analysis project Ga0265780, IMG submission 192432) | Plant litter microbial communities from East Loma Ridge, Irvine, California - P1 T30 | ecosystem: Environmental > Terrestrial > Plant litter > Unclassified | place: USA: California... | reverse complement strand
GGCGTTTGAGAACACGCTCGAATCGCTGATCGCGATGCTCGACGTCGCGGCGGAAGAAGCGACGCCGGAGGAACGCGTTCGGCGCTATCTCGCGCTCAACATGGACCGGCTCGGGCGGATTCAGCGCGGCGAGGAGAAGGCGTTCGCCGTCCTCTCCGATCTGCGCGCGACCGAAGAGCCGATGCGCGGCCGCCTGATGGCGGGCTGGCGCGAGGTGTTCCGTCGGACGCGGCTGTTGTGGGGGCCGACTTCGTCGCGCGCGCAGACCGATCTCAACGGCGCGCGCGCACACGTGCTGTTGGAAAACACGTTCTGGCTGCCGATATGGCTGACGCGGTACGAGCCCGATCAGTACGGCCGTGTCGAGGAACGGCTGATGGACGTGTTCGCACACGGCATAGCGGGCAAGGACGCCAAATGGTCCCCTACCCTGCTCGATCTCAGCCATGACGAGGCGGAGCCGGGGCGCGAGGCGTTCCTGCTCGCCGCGACGCGCCTGATCAACGAACTCGGCTATCGTGGCGCGTCGGTGCAGAAGATCGCATCCGAGCTGAACGTGACCAAGGGTAGTTTCTATCACCATCTCGATGCGAAGGACGACCTCGTCATCGCGTGCTACCGCCGCAGCTTCGACACGATCGCCGATGCGCAGAGCCGTGGCGAGGCCGAGGGCGGAAGCTACTGGCACAAGCTGTCGAGCACGGTCGCAACGCTGCTCGACGTCCAGTTCGCCGAGCGGGGGCCGTTGTTGCGTACCACGGCGCTGAGCGGGCTACCGGTCGGCGTGCGCAACGCGATGGTTGAGCGCTCGAACGGCATCGCGCGGCGCTATGCCGGGATGATGATGGACGGGATCGGCGAAGGCTCGATCCGCGCGGTCGATGCGCTGATCGCGGCGCAAGCGCTGATGGCGCTTCAGAACGCGGCGTTCGACATGCGGAAATGGGCGTCGACGATGCCGCGCGAGCGGGCGATCGCGATGTATGCCTCGACGCTGATGTACGGCTTGTTCGATGATCGGATCGCGAAGGCCTAAGCGCCTTGCCCAGATTGGCGCGGGATCGAAGCCGGATCGAGTTGGTTACGCCGCGTTAACGGCTGGTCGCCAGTCCGGAGCCTCCACGGAGGCTGCATGCACACCATCACGACCGATCTTGAGACGGGTATCATCGAGGTCGACGCGTCGGGCTTCTGGACTATCGAGCATGTCGAGGACTTCCTGCGCGACCTGGAGCGCGACGGACGGCGCGTGCTGGCGACAGGCAAGCGCCACGTGCTGCTCTGCAACTTCTCCAAGTCCGCGATCCAGCCGCAGGAGGTGATCGCGATGCTGCAACGCGTGGCGGTGTCGATACCGCTGAAGTCGCGCAAGGTCGCGCTGGATACTGAGGGCAAGCTGGCGCGGTTGCCGGTGAAGCGGATTTCTTCGGTGCGGGACGACATGGCGGTGTTCGATGACCGCGAGTCGGCACTGGCCTGGATGCTGGCGGAGGCTCCGGCCTACCCGGATGCAACCTCCCCTCCGTCATCCTGACGAAAGTCAGGACCCAGAGTTACAAACGCCGTCCTTTGAAATCCTGGGTCATGACTTTCGTCAGGATGACGGCGAAAGGGGGCACTACGCGGCTGCATCCTCAGCGCGCTTGAGCAGAACCCCGGCGCGCCAATAGTGGAACAGCGCCCACGGCGTCATCAACACGATGATGATCAGCGCATAGCGCAGCGAATCCTCGCCGAACCCTGGCTTCAACAGATCGCTGAGCCAACCGACCAACGTCGGCCCGAGCCCCAACCCGACGAGATTGATCACCAGCAACGTGATTGCCGCCCACATCGCGCGGATCTGCAACGGCGCGAGATGCTGGATCAACGCGAAGCTTGGCCCGAGATACGAATTGGCGAAGATCAGCGAGACAAAATAGCTGCCGATCGCGACTACCGGCGCGTCGATCAGGTAGAAGGCGAGCGCGAACGGGAGCGACAGGCCCTTCATCACGAGGACGACCCAAGCCTGGACATGGAGCCCGTGACGCTTGGCGAGCACGTCGGCTATCTTGCCGCCTGCGAGCGCAGAGATCGCGCCGAACAACGCACCCGGCAACGCGATGTAGCGTGAAATATCAAGCATCGAGATGCCAAGCGACCGCTGGATATAGCTCGGTCCCCAGCCGGTCAGCGCGTAGCCGATCATCGAGGTGAGCGTGACGCCGACCACCAGATGCCGCGCCGGCGCACTCGCCCACATCGACGCAAACCCTTGGGCCACGCTTGGCATCGGCGTCGCCACTGCGCGCGCCGCATCGGACAGTCCGCGGCGGGGCTCGACCATGAACAGACGGACGAGAACGGCTAGGACGATCCCCGGCAGGCCGACGGTCATCATCGCGATCCGCCAGCCGTACGAGTGCGCGACTACCCCGCCGATCAGCGTGCCGAACCCTGCGCCGAGCACCACGCCGAGCGAATACACCGCCATCGCGCTTGCGCGCTTCTCGGGCGGGTAGAGGTCGGCGATGATCGAATGACTGGGCGGGCTCGACCCCGCCTCGCCGATACCGACGCCGATCCGGAACAGCATCAACTGCGTGAAGTTCTGCGCGAGCCCGCACAGCGCAGTCATCGCACTCCAGATCGTCAGGCTGGCGGCAATGATGTTACGGCGGCTGGTCCGATCGGCCAGCCGTGCGACCGGAATGCCCAACGTCGCATAGAAGATCGCGAACACGAGTCCGGACAGCAGCCCGAGCTGCGTATCGGTCAGCAGCAGGTCCGCCTTGATCCGCTCGAGCAGGATCGCAAGGATCTGACGGTCCATGTAACTGAAGAAATAGGTGAAGGTGAGCAGCGCGAGCGTCAGGCCCCGTCGCTTCATCGCCAATGCGTCGGCGATCTCGGGATGGGACTGATACGCTGCGGCCATCGGCAATACCTCGAAGTCGAAACAGGCCTTACGCTACGGCAAACCAGGCGTACCAGACAAGCTAAAGCTGCATTCCTGACCGACCTGCGACGAGCCGACGGCGTACGGATGACGAGCGACATTACCGCTGCGAAGCAATGTCTTACGGGTTTGACGGCGTTATCGGTGTTTCGCGGGAAGGACGGCGGAAGATGCGTCCTCGTTCGGGTCGCTCTTCCGCCTTATCCCCTCTCCAACGTCGTGGCCGGGCTCGTCTCCGCGTCACCAATGGAGCGGGGCGTCCGGGCAATCTGAATACCGGGTATGCGGCTCCCCTCGCATAGATTCGCGACGTTGCAAAGCGTATTTTCCTTACCGCCTGAGCCAGGGACGGAATCCCCGGTAACGTGTCGCTTGCCGGCCACGGCCCCCTGCCCCACCTCCGACGCGACCCAATCGCGGAGCATTCCTAAGATTGAATTTTTTACCCGGCCCTCGTCAAAACACCACAAGATCTCGCGGCTTCCAGAAGAAGCCGGGCCCGACATCACGATCAAGGCGATTGCGACTCGAGTGGCGACGATCGCCGCGTACGAGAGGGCAGGCGATCGACGACAGCATCGAGCCTATCACCGACGAAGCGAAGTATCTGCTGCTCGGGCAGACGGCGGTACAGGCCGCACGTTAGTCGCTGATCGTCCACCCCAGCCGCGAATCACCACCGCGGACGGGTTGGGCGGCAGCCAATTTTTGAGCGAAACTGCCATCGGCTACGTAGGCTGGTGGAACGGCCATCGCGGCCGGTGGACTATAGGCCACGGTCGCGTAGGATGGCGACACTAGGGCCGGACTTCGCGCGAACGACGCGGCAGCGGGCGGGATCGGCGGTGCGTACCGGGCCATCCGTATCGCTGGACGTGCGATCCGGGTCGCCTCGCCGGTGAACGCGGTGAACTGGCGCCCTTCCTCGAACACTGCGTTGTGACCGGTGACGAACGCCCCCGCGACGACGCCGCCGACGATGATGGTGCCGATCGTCTCGCCGGTCCGGCCATCTCCGGCGGCGTGATAGCGACCAACGACGGGCACGCTGCGACCGCCGACTTCGACCGAGCGCAGTTCGATATCGAGTTTGCCGGATTTGCCGAACGCGCCCTTGCCGGTCCTGAAGGTGACCGCACCGACACCGGGAGCCCCGCGCGGGATCAACACCGCGCCATCGACGATCACGTCCCGCGCGACCGATACTGCGACGGTTTGCCCTACGCGTGCCCGATCCGACGCGATCTCCTCGTCCAGGCGCAATACCATCTCGGTATGCGCTGGCACGACGATAGCCGCATCCGTCGGCGCTTCCTGCGCGGCTATGGCGGTGGGTAGCGTGCACAATGCCGCAACGACGATCAGCTTGTGCACTCGATTTCTCCCCTGCGGGCACGGTCCGTCCCGCGCCGGAGATAGCCGAGGAAGGACTTCTATCGTGTGAAACGAGTTGGTTAACTGTGCCGTTTACGCTTGGGCACTCGGTCGGGCGGAAGCACGGGCATGCCATGCCCTCAGATGTTCGAGATCGTCGGGCATCGCGACGCCGACGAACGTGGCGAAGTCGATCGTCGTGAGCAGGACGATATCCGCGATCGTATAGCGCTCGCCATCTAGCCAGTCGCGACCCGCAAGCGCGCGATCGAACTCCGCCATCGCGGCGAGCACGCGCGGGCGCTGGCTTTCGCCGAACTCGGTATATTGCGGCTGGACGATCCGCGCGGTCCAGGGATGCGTGTGGAGCCACACCATCGACAGCGGCGTCATCAACCGCAGTTCGATCCGCCGAGTCCACATGTCGATCTCGGCGATGTTGTGCGCGCCGTGGCCGAACATCGGCGGGTCGGGATGGAGGATCTCGAAGTAACGACAGATCGCGACGCTCTCGGTCAGCACGCGGCCGTCGTCGAACGTGAGCGCGGGCGTCTGGCCGAGTGGATTCACCGCGAGGAACGGCTCCGCCTTGTGCTCGGCCTTGGGGATGGAGATCTGCGCCATCGGCACGCGGACATGCTTTTCGGCGAGGAAGATGCGGACGCGGCGCGGGTTGGGCGCGGGCAGTGCGCTATCGTAGAAGAGCAACGGCGTCTCCTCGACATCGGTTTTCGAATATACCGTATGGCATTGCCGGACGCGTTCGCCTAGCGATGTATCGCATGACGACTGCTGCAGACATGCTCGCCACGGGCTTTGCCACCCTCCCCGATCTGATCCGTGCGCATGCGATGGAACGGGGGGATCGTGTCGCTGTTGCCGATGCGCAGGGTAGTATCGACTATCGAACGCTCGACGCGATGATGGACCGGGTGGCGGCGGCGTTGCAGCGCGATGGCGTGACGCCGGGGACCGCGGTGGCGATCGTCGCGGCACCGACGACGGACTATGCGGCGGTATTCCTTGGTGCGGTACGCGCGGGGTGCGTCGCGACACCGATCGCGCCGTCCGCTATGCCGGCTGCGATTGCGGCAATGATTGCGGATAGTGGTGCGGCGGTAGTGTTTCTCGACGCGGAGAATGCTTGGGCGTTGAAGGGGCAACAGTTGATCGCCAGCGTGGTCTTGTTCCCCCGCGGAGGCGGGGGTCCAGACTGGGCCCCCGCCTCCGCGGGGGAACAAGCTTTCTACCGTTTCGAGGACTGGATGGCTCCCTCGAACGCCAAGCCGACCCCGGTCGCGATCGCACCCGAAGACCCGTTCAACATCATCTACTCCTCCGGCACGACCGGCACGCCGAAAGGCATCGTCCAGAGCCACGCGATGCGCTGGGCGCACGTCTCCCGCAACACGGCGGCGGGGTTCGACACCGCGGTCACGATGATCGCCACGCCGCTCTATTCGAACACGACGCTGGTCAGCTTCCTGCCGACGCTCGGCTGGGGCGGCTCTGTCGTGCTGATGGGGAAGTTCGATGCGCGCGCCTATCTCGAACTCGCGCAGCGATACCGCGCGACGCACACGATGCTGGTCCCGGTGCAGTATCAGCGGATCATGGCGCTGCCCGATTTCGACAGCTTCGACCTGTCGACGTTCCGCTTCAAGACCAGCACCAGCGCGCCCTTCTCCGCCGCACTGAAGGCCGACGTCGTCGCACGCTGGCCAGGGGTGCTCGTCGAGTTCTACGGGATGACGGAGGGCGGTGCGAGTTGCGCGCTCAACGCAACCGCCAACCCGACCAAGCTGCAGACCGTCGGCCAGCCGATGCCGGGCCACGAGATCCGGCTGATCGACGATGACGGCGTCGAGGTCGCGCCTGGCGAAATGGGCGAAGTCGTCGGCCGCAGCCCGGCGATGATGAACGGCTATCACGGCCGAACGGAAGCGACGCGCGACGCCGAATGGCATGACGCAGAGGGCAACCGCTACATCCGCCACGGCGACGTCGGCCGGTTCGATGAGGACGGTTTCCTGACGCTGATGGATCGGAAGAAGGACCTGATCATCTCGGGTGGCTTCAACATCTATCCGTCCGACCTGGAGGCGGTCTTGGCGCAGCACCCGGCGGTGGCGGATTGCGCGGTGATCGGCGTTCCTTCCGAGGCCTGGGGCGAAACGCCGGTAGGGTTCTACGTCCCCCGTGCCGATGCAATTGAAGATGCCGCCACCATCCTGGCCTGGGTGAACGGCCAACTCGGGAAGACGCAACGGCTGTCCGATCTTCATATAGCCGACGAACTACCCCGCAGCGCGATCGGAAAAGTCCTCAAGCGCGAACTCCGCGACCGGCTTGCAGGTGCAGCCGCATGACGAGTCTTAAACAGGCGATCGACGCGCTTGAGCCGATCGAGGGCGGCTGGCGCGGGACGGTGCCCGAGAATTGGTTGCAGGGCCGCACCGCGTACGGCGGCTTCTCCGCCGCGCTCGCGTTGCATGCCGCGCAGAAATCGGACGTCGACCTGCCGCCGCTGCGATCCGCGCAGGTGTCGTTCATCGGGCCCCTCTCCGGCGACATCGTGATCCGCGCCACCCGGTTGCGGCGCGGGCGCAACGCCGCGTTCGTCCAGGCCGATGTCGAGAGCGAGGCCGGGCTCGGGCTGCGCGCGACGTTCGTGTTCATGGGCGCGGTCGCGTCGCGCGTGGATCACCAGACCGGCAGCGCGCCCGACTTTCCGATGCCGGAGCCCGATACGCGGACGTTTCGCGGGACCAGCGCGGTCGCGTTCTCGCGCAACTTCGACCTGCTCGATCGGCGCGACGAGAGTGTCGGACCGGCGGAATGGTTGCGCTGGGTGCGGCTGGCCGAGCGTGACGGGCTGGATCCGATGGTCGAGCTCGTCGCGGTCGCGGACTGCCTGCCGCCGTCCGCGCTGAAACTGCTGGGGGGCCCCGCCCCGCTCAGTTCGATGACGTGGCTGCTCAATATCCTGGGGCCCCAGCCGGTGACGCGCGATGGCTGGTGGCTGCTCCGCGCGACCACCGACTACGTGCGCGAGGGCAGTTCGAGCCAGCAGATGGCGATCTGGAACGCGGATGGCACACCGGTCGCCGAACAGATGCAGAGCGTCGCAATCTTCGCCTAGTCCGACTAGCACGCGCCTGACATATCTTGCGACACATTGGTGGAGGGGCGGCAAAACCCTGCGACAACCGGGGTTTAGAACGACGGTCATTCGATGGGAATTCGTCCCACTCCGCCGGAGACCGACATGCGCAAGACCGTCCTCACCCTGATGCTCGCCGCCAGCGCGGTCACGTCCGCCGCTAGCGCGCAAACGCCTACCACTTCACGACCGCCGATGCGCCAGGATGCGAACCAAGACGGCGTGGCCACCCGCGCGGAAGCGATCGCGCAGGCCGACGCCCGCTTCGCGCAGATGGATACCGATCATGACGGCCGGATCACCGCCGGCAAGATGCGCGCGTACCGCGAGGCGCTGCACGACCGGGTGGTGGCCAGCGGTCGCGACGTCCCCATGCCACCGGAGGGCGGTCGCAAGCATGACGGCACGGGTCGGCGGATGGATCCGAACGGCGACGGCAGCGTGACGCGCGAAGAGTTCGAGGCACGCGCGCTCAAGCGGTTCGACCGGATGGATGCCGATCACGACGGCACGATCGACGCGACCGAGCGCGCCAACGCCGCCGAGATGCGCCACGTCGACCGGCGCGAACGCCGCGACGGCGTGACCCCGCCCGTGCCTGCTCGATAATTTGGAGGAGGGGCGGCATCGGGCGTCGGTGCTTCCCCTGGACAGCCGCCATGCTAGACACTGCCCCGATGGGAGATATGCCTCACCTGCTGCTCGTCGACGACGAGCGCTCGATCCGCGAGCCGCTGGCCGTGTACCTCACCAAACAGGGGTTTCGCGTCACGCAGGCAGGCGATGCGGAGGCGGCGCGGACGCGGCTGACGGCGTATGCGATCGATCTCGTCATTCTCGATATCATGATGCCCGGCGAGGACGGCTTGTCGCTGTGCCGCCACATCGCCGCGACCAGCGACGTGCCGGTGATCCTGCTCACCGCGCGCGCCGAGGAGACGGACCGGATCGTCGGGTTGGAGATGGGCGCGGACGATTATGTCGTGAAGCCGTTCTCGCCGCGCGAACTGGCGACGCGTGTGAAGGTGGTGCTGCGGCGCGCGACCGCGGGCGGATCGCGCCAGCATGCGCCAGAGAGCAGCTCCTACGGGTTCGCCGGCTGGGTCCTGAAATCGGGTGAGCGCGCTCTAATCGATCGCGAGGGCGTCTCGGTGCCGCTGTCGACTGGCGAGTACAACCTGCTGCTCGCGCTGGTGACGCGCCCGCGCCAAGTGCTCACGCGTGACCAGTTGCTCGACTTGACGCAGGGGCGCGAAGCCGCGGCGTTCGACCGTGCGATCGACAACCAGATCAGCCGGTTGCGTCGGAAGATCGAGGCGGATGCAAAGACGCCGGAGCTGATCAAGACGGTCTGGGGTGGCGGCTATACGCTGGCGGCCGAAGTCACGCGCCTGTGATCGGGTCCGTATGACACGGTTCAAGCCCTGGCCGCGCAGCCTCGCGGGCCAGATGGCGCTACTGATCGCGCTCGCGCTGTTGGTGGCGCAGGTCATCAACTTCGGGATGATCCTGCACGATCGGTCCGAGTTCCGCCTTGCCCAGGCGACACGACCAGTGGCGACCCGAATCGCGGATGCGCTGGACCGCGAGGCGCATGGCGGCCGCCCGCTGAGCCCCGACCGCGGCCGCGTACGCCGCTTGCCCGCCAATCCGATCCCACCCACGATGTCCGAGCGCCATCCCGAGGTCGCCACCGAACTGCGTCGCCAGTTCACCGATCTCGGTCTGACGGTCGGGCGGATCGATACCGGCCTTCGCCCCGCCACCGACGAGACGAGCGACGCGCATCGCCGCGACGGGCTGCGGCGCGGCGATCGGCAGGGCGCCACGCTGCTGATCGCGATCGAGCAGCCCGGACGCGGATGGCTGGCGATCACCGCGCCCTGGCCGCAGCCCGGCTGGCGGTTGTTGCTTGCCGTGCTGACGCAGACGGCGATCCTGTACATCATCGTGTTGCTGCCGGTGCTGTGGATCGTCCGGCGGATTTCGCGCCCGCTTCAGGATTTGCGGCGCGCGGCAGAGAGCTTTCGACCGGGCGATCCAGGCGCGCCGATGCCGCCGCATGGGCCGGACGACGTCGTCGCGCTGATCGCGGCGTTCAATGCGTTGAGGTTGCGGGTCACGGGGATGCTCGACGAGAAGGACCGGATGCTCGGCGCGATCGGCCACGACCTGCGCACGCCGCTGGCGGCTCTGCGAGTGCGCATCGAGTCGGTCGAGGACGATGTCGATCGGGCGCGGATGATCGATACGGTGGCGGAGATGAACCGGACGCTGGACGACATTCTCTCGCTGGCGCGGCTCGGACGACCGAGCGAGCCTCTGACCGACGTCGATCTTGCTGCGCTGGTCGATGCGGTGGTCGAGGATTTCCGCGATATCGGCAGCGATGTGAGCTTCGTCGAGACGGAACGGCTGCGAATGCATCTGCGCCCCTCGCTGATCCGCCGCGCGGTCCGCAATCTGATCGAGAACGCCATCAAATACGGCGTGTCGGCGGAGGTGCGTGTCGAGGCTGATCCGCGATGCGTCGCAATTATCGTAGCGGATCAGGGGCCGGGCATCCCGGAGGACCGGATGAGCGACGTGTTCGACGCCTTCACCCGGCTGGAGAGTTCGCGAAACCGGGAAACCGGGGGGATTGGGTTGGGCTTGGCGCTGGCCCGCGCAATCGTGCGGGAGGCTGGTGGCGAGATCCGGCTGGTCAATCGCGGAGCTGGTGGGCTCGACGCAATCATTGAGCTCCCGCGCTAGCTAAACTGCCCCCTCTCCCCCCGCGGGGGAGGGTCGGAGTGAGGGGCAGCCAAGCAGGACACCACCTAGAACAGCCCCTCACCCCAGCCCTCTCCCCGCAGGGGAGAGGGAGCAGAAGGTCAGTCCTCGACGATCTGGCTGTTCGTCCGCGTGTCCTTCATGCGCAAATACACGACCAGCGACACCGCGATCATCGCCGTCACATACCAGTAGAAGCCGCGTTCGAAGCCCGCGCCCTTGAACTTCAGCGCGACGAACTCGGCGGTCCCGCCGAACAGCGTGTTGGCCAGCGCGTAGGGCAAGGCGACACCCAGCGCGCGGATGTGCGCGGGGAACAGTTCCGCCTTCACGACCGCGTTGATCGACGTGTAGCCCGTCACGATCACCAGCGCCGCCATCACCAGCAACCCGGCATAGATCGGGTTGGTCGCGCTCTCCAGCGCGGTGAAGATCGGATAGGTGAACAGCACGCCGGCAATGCCGAACCCGACCATCAGCGGCTTCCGCCCGATCTTGTCCGAAAGCCCGCCCGCGATCGGCTGCAACAGCATGAACACGAACAGCGTCGCGGCGTTGATCTGGCTCGCCACTTCGCGGCTGAACCCGCTGGTGTTGACCAGGAACTTCTGCATGTAGATCGAGTAGGCGTAGAAGGCGAGCGTACCGCCCGCGGTCAGCAGCATCAC
>Ga0265780_10010695_pt1 | contig 10919 bp, 8 predicted proteins | sample P1T30metagenome_FD_192432 | JGI IMG/M metagenome (GOLD analysis project Ga0265780, IMG submission 192432) | Plant litter microbial communities from East Loma Ridge, Irvine, California - P1 T30 | ecosystem: Environmental > Terrestrial > Plant litter > Unclassified | place: USA: California... | reverse complement strand
GCCGCGCAGACCTACACGTCGATCGCGCTGATCCCGCTCGACCGCATCGAAGCGGGCGAAGCCGGGGCCGCGTTCGACGCGGTGGCCGGCGAGGCAGCGCTGTTCGATGGCGCCTCAATGCGCGATCTCGCCGCCACCGGCGCGGTGCTTCTCTCGCGCGGCGTGCGTTTCGCGGTCGGCAGTTCAGGCGTCACGCGCGCGCTCGTGCTGGCCTGGGCCGAAGCAGGGCTGATCGACACACCCGACGCACTCGCCCGGGCCGAGCCGGTAGACCGGCTACTCGTCGTCAGCGGCAGTTGCTCGCCCGTCACCGCGCGCCAGATCACGCGCGGTGTGGCGGAAGGCTATGCGCCCGCCCGCGCGGACGTGGCCGCGTTGCTACGCGGCGAGCTCGCCGAGGAGGACCGGCTCGCCGCCGCGTCGGTCGCGGCGTTGGCGGCGGGCGGGCGCAGCGTAATCCACTCCGCCGAAGGCCCGCTCGGGGAAGCCGCGCCCGCCGCCGGTGAGCGGCTCGGCGCCGCGCTCGGCCGCGTCACCCGCGACGTGATCCGCCGCACGGGCTTGCGCCGCGTGTTGTTTGCGGGCGGCGACACCTCCAGCCACGGCGTCGCGCAACTCGGCATCGACGCGCTTACCTGGGCCGCACCGATCGAACGCGGCGCGCCGCTGGTCCGTGCCCATGCCGCCGATCGGGCAATCGACGGGCTCGAACTGGTGCTGAAGGGCGGCCAGATGGGCGGCGAGGGCTTTTTCGAAACGGTCCGGCGCGGGGCGAGGTGAACTGACTGGCGGCTCGCGGGTTGAGAGCCTGTCTTACCGCGAAAGGCCTGCCACGATGAACCAAGAACCGCTGAACCCCGGCGACGACGCCGCCCCCGGCACCCCCGGCACCGGAGAAGACATCTGCCCGGTCTGCGGCGGCACCGGCACCAAGGACAACGACCAGTGCGAAAACTGCGGCGGCACCGGCAAGGTGATCCACGGCATCGGCGGCGCCTGACTCGGCACGCGCCGGATCAGTGTGCGAGCAAATCCGGCGTGGCCTTGTGGTCGAGGCCCTTGGTGCAGTCGATAAATGCGAAAATAGCCGCGGCCAAAAGCACCATAGCCGCCACGCCTTGCAGCGGCAGAGCGTAATTGCCTGTCGCAGCCACCACGTAGCCGAACGCTACGGAGCAGATAAACCCGCCGATATTGCCGGCGGTGTTCATCACTCCGCTCGCCGTGCCGCCGAACCGGCCGCCGATCGCCATGCACATCGCCCAGGCGGCGGGCAGCATCAAATCCATCACCATGAACGCCGCTCCGGCGAGCAGGATGATCGCGACCTTCCCGTGCGCAATGCTCATCGCCACCAGCAGGGCGGCGGTTATCGTCAGGCAAACGGACGCGATCAGACTATACGCGCGGCGGATGCCGACACGTTCGGCAAGCCGGTCGCACAGCACGCCGCCTGCCAGATTGCCGACGATACCGAGCAGGAACGGAATCGACCCGTACACGCCCATTTCACCCACGGTGAAGCCAGCGCCCTTGACCATCCAGGTCGGAAACCAGCCGAAAAAGAACCAGCTTCCAAATGCATAACAGCCGTAAGCAAGCGCGATCAGCCACAATTGCGGTAGCGCCAGCAACCTGCGCCATGGCGTGCCGGCATGGCCGGCGCCCTCGTCACTGCCGATCTCGGCGACCTCTTCCGGCGTGATACCGGGCTGGTCGGCGGGCCGATCATGGAACCAGCGCCACCACGCGATCGCCCACACGAAGCCCAGCGCGCCGAGGATCGCGAACACCGCGCGCCAGCCGAGGATCGCATTCGCCGGCACCAGCAGCAGCGGCGCCAGCGCCCCGCCGAATCGGCTCGCCGCCCAGATCACGCCTTGTCCACGCGCCCGCTCGCGCGCTGGCAGCCAGCGGTACAGCACGCCCGACATGTTCGGATAAGCTCCCGCCGCACCGAGCCCGAACAGGAAGCGTGCGCTCGCTAACTGCCAGAAGTTACGGCACAAAGCCGTCGCAGCCGTAAACACCGACCACCACAAAGTGATGCGCGACAACTCCTTGCGGTAGCCGTGACGATCTCCAAGCGCGCCCGAGGGCACCTCGAACACGGCATAAGCGATCACATAGGCGCTCAGCACCCAACCCCATTGCGCGGGGCTGATGTTCAAATCCTTCTGCATCGTCGGCCCGGTCACGGCGATGGCGAGCCGGTCGATGAAAGTGATGACCGACAGCGCTGCCAGGAAGCCGAGGACAATGCGGCGTTTCTTCACGCCGTCAGGCTCGTCAGCACGTCGCGCGCACGCTCCATGCCGAGTTCGGGGCTCGACAGCACCGGCGCCGCCACCGCGCCCTTAGGCAGCGCCGCCACGACCCGCGCCATCGACGCTTGTGCAAGGATGATGACGTCCATGCCCTGCATCGCCTGCGTCAGCGCTTCCCCGACGATCCGGTCGTGAGTCGCGCCGTCGCCCGCCATCACCGCCGCAAATGCGCCTTCGCAGACATGCTCGACGATCTCGATCTGCTTGCCTTGTTCCTCCGCGACGAGACGAACAAGGTCTGCGGTCGGGGTAAGGGTAGTCGAGAGCGTCGCCACCACACCAATGCGACTGCCCATTGCGACAGCTTTCTCCGCCATTGCCCGGTCGACGCGTAGCACGGGCTGATCGTACAATTCCGCCGCCATATCGACGGCCCGCCCGATCGAGGAGCAGGTAACGAGAGCGGCATCGCACCCGGCATTGAACGCTGAGCCGACGAGGCCAATCACTTGCCGCATCGTCGTCTTTTCCAGCTTTCCGGCGGCTATGGTGTTCTTGATAGTGCTTTCGTCGACGAAGTGCAGGATACGTATATCCGGCATGATCCGTGCTGCGATCTCGTTGAAAATCGGCGCGAGCACCGGCGAATTATGGATAAGACCAAGCGTAGGCAAGAAGCAGTCCTCTCAGGTGTAGATCGTGAAGTCGTAGCTGCCGGAGCCGACCTCGAACCGGGTCAGCTTGCCGGCGGTCGTCACACCCCGAACATCGTGGTGGATGCCGAGCAATTGCCCGCCCTCGCGCCACTCGCCGCGTGCGGGCAGTTCGACTTCGGCGACGGTGTTGGCTGGCACGGTAATGCGGAAGCGGGTGAGGCCGCTCGCATCACCCTCGGTTGCGGTGCCGATCTCGCCCATGCATGATTGGTAGCGTGCCGAGACGCGGCCGATCTTCGGGTACCAGAGCGGGCGCGCCGCAATCCGGGCAAAGCCAGGCGCAGCGGGTGCGATGCCGGCTAGGCGACGGTAGAAGAAGCCCACTACGGCGCCGAAGGCATAATGATTGTAGCTGTTCATCGAGAGATCGCCGGTGTCGCCGTTCCAGCGCTCCCACATCGTCGTCGCACCCTTGGCGACCATATAGCCCCAGCTCGGATATTCGGTCTGGAGCAGCAGGCCAGCGACCTCCTCGTGCAACCCCGCGTCGGCGAGTACGTCGAGGATGTATGGCGTGCCGAGGAAGCCGGTGGAAAGCTTCATGCCGCGCCCTCTGATCTCGTCGGCGAGCACCTGCGCAGCGGCGGCGCGCTGCGCCTCGGGCACCAGATCCATGTGGAGCGCGAGCACCTGGCCGGTTTGGCTGCCGTTCCCCACAGAGCCGTCGGCCGCGACAAATTCGACAGCGAAAGCGGCGCCGATCCTCTCGCGCAGGTCGCGATACCGCGCGGCACAGTCAATCCGGCCGGTTGCCTTTGCCATGTCCGCCATCTGCTGCGCGGACCAAGCCCAGAAAGCAGTAGCGCAGAGAACACGCGGCGTGGTTTCATCATCAGGCTTGACCGCATCCACCGACAGCCAGTCGCCGAGATCGAGCCCACGTTCATGCCGCCAGACGTGATCCGGGTTCTGTGTCAGCAGGAACGCCATCCAGCGTTCCATCGCCGCCCAGTTTTCGTCGACGGCGGCGGTGTCGCCATAACGTTGCCAGAGCAGCCACGGCAAGACGATGCCAGCCTCGCTCCAGCCGGCGGTCACCACGTCGGGAAAGGATTGCGGCTGCGGCACGACGATCGGGTACGCGCCGTCCGGCCGCTGCGCCGCGCGCGCTTCAAGCAGGAAGCGGCGGATGAACGGATCAACCTCCATGTTGAAGGCCGCCGCATCCAGGAAGACGAGAATGTCCCCCATCCAGCCCATACGCTCATCGCGCTGCGGGCAGTCGGTCGGCACCGCGAAGAAGTTCGAGCGCTGGCTCCACAAGGCGTTGTTCCAGAACGACTGAAGCATCGGCGCATCGTGGAAGATCACGGCTCCGGTCTCATGCGCGGCGCTGTGGACAACGATGCCGATCACGTCGTCCGCAGTCGGCACGCCGGGATAGCCCTCGATCTCGACATATCGGAAGCCATGATAGGTGAAGTGCGGTTCGAACACTTCCGAGGTGCCGGTGCCTGCCAGCGTGAAGCGATCTGTCGCGCGCGCCAGCCGCAAGTTGGAGAGATCGGCGGTGCCGTCCGGGTAGAGCAGTTCCGCGAAGCGCGCGGTGATCGTCGTGCCAGCTACGCCCTGGGCTGCGATGCGCACCCAGCCGGAGAAGTTCTGACCGAAATCGAAGACATAGCGCCCCCGGGCGGGTTCGCTGATCGACAGTGCCCGGCGTGTGCCGGTGCGTTCGAGCGCGGGCGAGGTCTGCGCGATCAGCAGCGTGTCGGGCGCTTGGCCTACCGTCGCCGCGCTCCATCCCGCAGCGTCGAAGCCGGCGGCATCCCAACCGCGCGTTTCCAGCCTCGCATCGTACGTTTCGCCATCATAAATTTCGGACGTGAGGATCGCCGAGGACGTAATCCGCCAGTCCGCACCCGTCGTAACCCACGCGCTCTCGCCATCGGCATAGTCGATCCGCAACTGCGCGCGGAACCGGCGTGGCGCAGGGCCGAAAGCGTAGCGTTCGACGCGCCAGCCGAACGCGCTGGCGTACCAGCCGTCACCTATCAACGCGGCGAGCACGTTCTCGCCCGGCGTAATACGGTCCGTCAGGTCGTAAACCTGATAGAAAACATGATCCTGTGCGACGCTGATCTCGGGAGCGAGGATCGCGGGCGAGACTGGCGCGCCGTTGATCCGCGCATCGTACGCGCCAAGCGCTGTCGCGTAGAGTCGCGCCGCAACCACGGGCCGATCGACGGTGAAGCTCGTCCGCAACTGCATCGCCGGTTCTGGCGGACGCGGGTCGTTTTGGGCGTTTGCGCCGCTCGGTTGCGCCGCAGCCCAGCCGGCAGTGTCGAAGTCGCGTTCGGTCCAGCCGACTTTCGGCGAGGGCTTAACTCGCCAGTCCGGCCCGCTGACAATCCGTTCGATGCTGCCGTCTGCACGGTGCATACGGATCAACGCGGCGAACGCACCCCCGTCGACCGGGAAGAAGCCTTCGGTCTGCGCCTCGACCAGCGCGCATACGCAGTTCCTGCCGGGCTTGACCTCACCAGCGTACAGCGCGAGCGTACCCCAGAACGGCAGATACGTATCCCAGTCTAATTCCTGATCAAGCGGGGATGGCGCGCCGTTGATCCAGACGCCGCGAAGATGATCTTTGCCGGCGAGCAAGACCTCGGCACGCACCAGATCGGCGGGCACGTCGAAATCAAGCCGGAAGGCGTGGAGCCGACCGTCCAGTGCGGTTTCGCTCCACACCCATTCCAGCCCCGTCGCACGATCCGCAGCGGCAAGGGCGTCTTCCGCCTCGATCCAGTCGGCGCGCCAGTCGGCCGGCGAGAGCAGCCCGGTTTCGAACCACGTCGGCTCGGAACGTTCGCCGTCGACCTCGACGTCCCACCACACGCGTTGCATCGACGCGAGCGTTGGGCCGGCCCACGCCAGGTCTAAGCTCGCCGCCGAGCGAATAGTGCCGCTGTCCCACAACAGATCGTCGCCTGCGAGTGCCGCGACGCTCGCCGCCGCCCGTATCCGGTAGCTGGCCTGCGCAACGCCGCGCCCGGCCCCTTCCACGCGCCACGACAGACGCGGGCGCGCCGCCTCGGTGCCGAGCAGGTGGACAGTGTATTCGGTGCGGAGATCGACAGCGCGCATGAAAGGTCCGTCTCAGTAGGAGGAGAAGAGCGCCTCGCGTGCGAGCTTCAGCGCACCCACCGCATCCTGCCGGTCCTGCGCCGCCTGCATCGCCTCGAAATCGAGCTTGTCGAGCGCACGCTCGATTGCCTTGAGGAAGCCGATCGCCGACTTCGCCGCCTCGACGGAGTCCTCGCGGAACGGGAACTGGTCGAGCTGCCACACGCCCTCCCATTTGTTCTTGCGCAGCGTGTAGAAGAATTCAAACAGCTCGATCGGATGGACCGAGCCAGCGATCATATCGTCGTCCCAGCCGCGCAGGTTGTCGTTCACGTCCATGCCGAACAGCCGGCCGTGATCGATCGCGAGCTGCGCCGCGTCCGCCGGGCTTTCGCCGCCGTAGAGCGAATGGCCGAAGTCGAGGAGGATGCCAACATTCGGCACACCCATCTTCTCGATACCAAGCAAGGTGCGCGCGACGCTGTCGTAGGTCATGTGATTGCGCGGCTCGCGTGGCTTGTATTCGATGACGAACTTGAGATCCGGGTTCTGCGATGCGAGCTCACCGACGCCCTCCACGCTCATCTGCCACAGCTTGCGATGGTCGACCTGAAACGGATAGTCCCAGCCGTCCTGACCGGGCCACAGCTTGACGTAGTCCGCACCGAAGTGGCGGACGATGTTGGCGGCATCGTTGCACATTTCGTTCGCCAGCCGCCGCACACCGGCATCCGGGTTGGTGAAAGCGCCTTTGGCGAACTGGCGCGTGTAGATCTCGGGCGTGATCCCGATCACCGACAGCTTGTTGCGATCAAGCGCGGCGCCGATCGCCTCCAGCGAAGTCTCCCCGCCGGGGAAGGGATAGTTGATGTCGACCACCGAAAGATCGCCAACCTCACCCGCGAGATCAATCATCTCCAGCAACGAACGCGGCGCGCCGTAGCCGTCGGTGGCATATCGGTCCACATAGGTCGCAAAATGCCAGATGCCCGCGCCGTAGCGTTGATTGCTCATACCTCGTCCTCTTCCCAAATGGTGCCGGAAAGCAGGACGCGTGCGGGCGGCCGGCTCCAGCGGTTATGCTATGATGATCTCGACGCCCGCTCGTTCGATCACCGCACGGTCAGCATCGCGAATGCCCTCGTCGGTGATGAGGATGTTGACCAACTCTATGCCCCCCAGCGCGGAGAAGGAGCGCGCGCCGATTTTGCTTGAATCGGCGACAAGGATCGTTTTTTCAGCCGCATCGATCATGGCGCGCTTTACCGCGATGTCCGATAGCGCCGGATAAGTGAGACCTGCATCGAGATCGAATCCGGCGGTAGCCAGGAACAGTTTCTGCACGAACATGCCACGAAACGACTCGGCGGCGCGCTCGCCGCTGAGCGAAAGGGTCGGCGCCTTGAACTGGCCGCCGCTGACATGAACTTCGAAGCCCGGCTCCGCGCCAAGCATCAGCGCGATGTTGAGCGCATTGGTGATGACGGTCATATCGCGGTGGCCAAGGATGTTGGCCGCGACCTCGGTCGTAGTCGATCCCGAGTCGAGAATGATCGTCTCGCCATCGGCGATCATCGCGGCAGCGCGTTTGCCGATGCGGCGTTTGGCATCCATGTTCTCGAGATGCTGCAATGCCATCGCGCGGACTTGCTGGCGCACGGACTTCAGATAGGCGCCGCCATGCTCGCGCACGATGTGGCCGTCACCTTCGAGCTTTTCCAGATCCTGCCGGACGGTCACTTCGGAAACCGAAAACGCCTGGGCCAATTCCCGCACCCGGGCGCTGCCCTGCTCGCGAAGCCACTCGAGGATCTTGTTACGTCGGGTTTCGCCCAGCGCGCGCGACTGCGAGGCTGCACTGGAAGGGCGGGCAAGGGGAGCGGGGCGTTGCATGATGCGACTATCCGCAGGGACACGCTCGTATAGCAAGTCCGGACTGCGTAGTTTTGGCATCATCACTCCACGAATGCGCTTTGCTTGCCGACTGGCGGCGTCGGTAAGTGTTACTCCTACGCTTCGAATTTTGTCAATTTATCCGTGAAAACTTTAAAACCGCAAATAAACGAAAGCTTAGATGTTGTGGTTTTTCGCTGGCCGGTTTACTCAAGCGTTCGAGAGAGGGTTTTATGGCACATCGGGAACAGCTTCGGCTCAACGCCGAGAGCGACACCACAACACTGGAAAAGCGGGCCGCCCATGTTAGTGAGCGTGCGAAGTGGATGCGAAAACGTCTGCTCGGCATGATCGTCGATGCAGGGCAGGGCCATCCGGGGGGAGACCTTTCGGCGACGGACATTATCGCGTCGTTGTACTTCGATATCCTTCGGATTGATCCCGCTGTTCCACGTGCTGCCGATCGCGACCGTTTCGTGATGAGCAAGGGGCATTGCACGGGCGCGCTGTACTCGGCGCTAGCTGGGGCAGACTTCTTTCCGGAAGACGAACTCGCGACCTATCTGAAGCCGCTGTCGCGACTCAATGGTCACCCGAACCGAACCTATTTACCTGGCGTGGAGACCAACACCGGACCACTCGGCCACGGGTTCCCCATAGCAGTCGGCATCGCGGTGGCGGGGCAGATCGACAACGCGGATTACCGCGTGTTCGCGCTGACGGGCGATGGTGAGTTGCAGGAAGGCAGCATGTGGGAAGCGGCAATGTTCGCCGGCCATCGCGGCCTTGGCAACCTCACCGTCATCGTCGACCGCAACCGCTTGCAGCAAGGCGCCGGCACTGAGGAGACCAACGGCCTGGAACCGCTAGCCGACAAGTGGCGCGCGTTCGGTTGGGATGTGGTCGAGCTCGACGGACACAACGTTCCCGCGCTGCTTGCGGCATTCGACGATGCTGTTGCGCCACGCACGAAGCCACGTTGCATCATCGCCAACACGATCAAGGGCAAGGGCGTGAGCTTCATGCAGAATCAGGCCGGCTGGCACCACGGCGTTCCCAGTGCCGAGCAATATGCGCAGGCGCTGGCAGAGCTGTCGGCATGAGCGCTGTCGCTGTATCTTCCGGTATGTTCGACTGCCGCGACGCCTATGTCCGCACCGTGCAGGAGCTTGCTGAGGCCGATCCGCGCATCGTCGCAGTCGTGAACGATTCCGTCGGTTCCTCGAAGCTCGGCAAGTTTCGCGAGCGCTTCCCCGATCGGCTTATTAACGTAGGCATCGCCGAGCAGAACATGGTGAGCGTTAGCGCCGGGCTTGCCAATGGCGGCAAGATCCCGTTCGTCAGCGGCGCGGGGTGCTTCCTTACCGCACGGGCGATGGAACAGATCAAGGTCGACTGCGCCTATAGCCACGCCAACGTAAAGCTTTGCGGCATTTCGAGCGGCGTAGCGTATGGCGAACTTGGTGCTACGCACCACAGTATCGAGGATGTCGCGTGGCTACGTGCGGTCGATAAGCTGACCATAATCGTGCCGGCCGATCCGTGGCAGACCGCCGAGGCTATCAAGGCCGCTGCGGCGCATGATGGGCCAGTCTTCATCAAGATCAGCCGCATGCCGGTGCCCGAACTCGCGCGCGAAGGCGCAGAGTTTGTGATCGGCAAAGCGGAGACGCTGCGTGAGGGTGACGACCTCGCGATCATCGCAAACGGTACTTTGGTCCACCGCGCTCTCGCCGCCGCCGAGGCACTAGCCGACGATGGCATAGCCGCGCGTGTCGTCAATATGGCGACCGTCTCGCCGATCGATGAGGCGGCGATCGCGGCTGCGGCTGCGACCGGCGCGATCGTCACTGCCGAGGAGGGGCTTGCCCGTGGCGGACTCGGCGGCGCGATCGCTGAATATTGCGCGCGGCATGATCCGGTGCGGATGCGGATGATCGGATTTCCCGGCTTCGCGCCTACCGGTTCTGCCGACTGGCTAATGGAGCATTTCGGCTTGAGCGCGACCGGCATCGCGGGTGCCGCGCGTGAGCTGCTTGGCTTGAAGGCGGCGGGATGAGTGCGCGCGCCATCCTCGCGATCGACCAGGGGACGACCAACACCAAGGCGCTGCTCGTGGCGCCTGATGGGTCGGTATTGCTGTCGCGGTCACGGGCGATGCGCGTCGATTACCCGCGCGCGGGCTGGGCCGAGCAATCGGCGTCGGACATATGGGAAGCGGTTACGGCGCTGATCGGCGAGGTCCACGCTGCCGCGCCGAAGGTAGAGGTGGCCGCGCTCGCCATCTCCAACCAGCGCGAGACGGTGGTGCTGTGGGAGTCGGCGACCGGGCGTCCGCTTGCCCCGGCGGTTATCTGGCAGTGTCAGCGTTCCGTCAATCGGCTCGTGGAGCTCCGCGCAGCGGGCCATGCCGATGTGATCGTCGCACGCAGCGGACTCGGGCTCGATCCGCTGTTCCCGGCGGCGAAGATCGCTTGGCTGCTCGACTCGATCCCCGGCGGTCGCGAACGTGCTGCGCGTGGCGAACTCCGCTGCGGCACGATCGACAGTTGGGTGCTGTGGAATCTCACTGGTGGCGCGGTGCATGCGACCGACCACAGCAACGCCTCGCGTACGCAGCTGTTCAACCTGGATACGCTCGGATGGGATCCCGAACTGGCGCGCTTGTTCGACGTGCCGCTTGCCATCCTGCCCGAGATCCTTCCCTCGGACAGCCGATTCGGCGCGATCGCATCCGGTGCGACCGCTCTGCCCGGCGGAACTCCGGTAAATGCCATGATGGGGGACAGCCATGCTGCGCTGTTCGGACACGGCGTCGACACGCCCGGGCGCGGCAAGGTGACCATCGGCACGGGAAGCTCGTTGATGGTCGCGACCGCGCGACGTGTGCACTCGGCACACGGTTTGTCGAGCACGATCGCGTGGTTTCGCGGCGGGGTCGTGCAGCACGCGCTGGAAGGCAACATCTCGGTCTCGG
>Ga0265780_10010694_pt1 | contig 10919 bp, 4 predicted proteins | sample P1T30metagenome_FD_192432 | JGI IMG/M metagenome (GOLD analysis project Ga0265780, IMG submission 192432) | Plant litter microbial communities from East Loma Ridge, Irvine, California - P1 T30 | ecosystem: Environmental > Terrestrial > Plant litter > Unclassified | place: USA: California... | reverse complement strand
TTGAAGTGCTCAAGCTGTAGGAAGAGGTCGCGGGATTTGCGGTCGAAGTTCCGGTATTCGTTGTCTGCCAGTAATATGTATTTCCATCGGTGCTTTCGCCTGTTGCAAAAGTATAAGTCAATGAAGCCGTGCCACAAGATGCAGCCGGAGTAATAGTTCCCGTTGGCGTTGCAGGTTTGGTATTCAATGTTCTTGCTCCTGATAGAGCTGAACTTATTGGCGCACAAGGCGCTGCCCCTGAAACTACTGCATAATAATAATATGTTCCTGTGTCTGAATTAGATGGGGTGTAAGAAGCTGTATTAGTGCCAATGGCAATGTCGTCAGCCGGAGTTGCATTGCTGTTGTCAGTAGATTTATACCACTGATATGATAATCCCGTACCCGTTGCTGTTACTGAAAGTGCGGTAAAGCTGCCGCCAGGGCATATGGATACAATGCCTGTATTCGGCTCTGCCGTAATAGTTATTGCTGGATTGATTGTAACAGCATAAGCGGCTGTAGCACCCACCGACCAGCTGCCGTTTTTATAAGATCTGACATAATAATTTCCTGAGGCGCTTACCGCTAAAGTAGAAGCCGCGCTATTTGTAGTGGAAGTTCCTGTGGCAGTTGTCTGCCAATAATAGGTTTCGTCTGCCGGAATGCTTCCGGTATACGTAAGTGTTGTTGAAACACATGCTGGCGTTGTTCCAGAAATGGTGCCTGATGGGTTGGCTGGAGCATCGGTTGCGGTAGCACTGATGGCGAAACTATAGGTAGAAGATGCATTGTCATCATTGCTGGCAACTAATAAGGTATTGGTTTTTATACCAGGTGTTGCGCTATTGAAGCTGACCGTGAATGTCGTGTTCCCGCCTGGCGCGATGGTAGAAGACAAAGGTGCCGTATAAGAGAAACCAGCGGCTGCGTCATTCAAGAGCAGCGGATTGGCAGGCAAAATTAAAGTAGCGGTGCCGGTGTTTTCAATGGTAAAAGTTTTGGTGATAGTCGTGTTTATTGCAGTAGAACCAAAATCGGTTCCGTCAGCCGTGCTCGGGGTCGTATCTCCAGAAGCAATGGTTGCGCCGGCTCCTTTGACCACCATTTTCGGCGTCGGTTCGAATCCCGTTCCTTGGATAGGAAATTGATACGGACTTTCATCGCTGTCATTATTGGCAATGGTGACTGTTGCATTTCTTGCTCCGACAGCACTTGGATCAAAAGTAATTTGAAAAGTAGTGCTTCCTGTAGTGGCGGGAACGCTAGTCAAACTAGGCTGAGCATTTACCGAAAAATCAGCGGCATTGGTTCCTGAAAGCGCTACTATAGGAGTACCTGACAAAGTTAGCGCAGCGCTTCCTGTATTTTGTATGGTAAAAGTTCTTACGATAGTTCCCGAAGTCACATCTTGATTTCCAAAATCAGTATGGTTTGTGGCGGAAACAGTTGGTGCGTTATTTAAAATGTTGTTGGAATTTCCTTGGAGATTTATTTCTGGGCTTACAGTAGCTGAGGTTGCATATAACGTAAAATCATCAATTCCTATGTGTGCATTGCTTCCTGAACTTGCTCCATTTGTAATTGTGAATCTAAAATCTATTGTTGATCCTTGCGGAACAGTTACGCCTGTAATAGTAATACTTCTTGCATTAGAAATAACAGAATTTGCTGCAACTACTGCATCAGTACCAGTTGTTGCGGTTGATGATGTAGTGCCAGTTATTCCTGTAGTAATATACGCTCCTGTACCGATTCTGTAAGAAAAATTTAAAGTTGTAGCTCTTCCTGCCTGTGAAAATTGTTCAGAATTCCAGCTTATAACGAACCCATTTAATTCAGAAGCCACAGAGTTAACTGCTGAAAAAGTTACGCTAGAAGATCCTGAAGTTGAATGTTTCATGACAAGTGAATAATCTGGGCTCGTATTGTTAGGCCTGGCAGCATACCACTGATTAGCAGTTACAGTTCCAAACGTCGTGGAGCCTGCATTGATTATTGTGCCATTGTGAGCTGTTATCGACCCCGCGAGTGCCCAGTTAGAAGGTAAGGTTGCTGCTGATCCTCTATAATCATTAAAATTTTGGGAATACGCATTTGCAGATCCTGTTCCATTTATTGAATATTGCCCCCACACATTCCCAACACCAAATACCAATACTAGTAATAGTAAAATTTTTTTCATAATCGTTGTACTAAATTTTTCCCTTTTTTGGGCTTTCGCTTCAATTAACAAGCTATTTTCATAGTTCCCCCTTGCCAAATTGAGTGCAAATATAATCGCCCAATATTATCTTACTATTAAGTTAAAATAAAATAAGGGCGCAAGATACTGATTCCGTATAATTAAAAACAATTCTTACAAAAAATAAATCTTATTTTTATTCTTCTTGTTAGTAAATTCCAAATTTTTGAATTCTATCCTTAAAACACCGACCTATTGTTAGTAAATGGCGCCTGCAGCCACCTCTTTATGAGAACGACGGACCATTATGCTGCACCAGCCCGGTTTTGAGGTGGGCGGCCCCACCCCTATAGGTACCCTGTTGGTGCACAGAGGTTGGTGCGCATGGGTTTTTGCTGCGCCGTCTCACCTCTGCAGGTGGGCGGCCGCACCTTATTCTTGAACCGATTGAGCTTTAGGCTTGGCACGTCTGGCTATCAGGTGGGTCTTCCGTGCAAAAAAGCTGTAGGAGGAACCAAAAACAGCGGTGCCACTGCAAAAAGCACAGCAGGCGTCTCTTGTTTTTTACGGTAAAAAAATTAGTTTTCGGCTCCGGTATCTGGGGCTTGAATTTCAGTTGCTGTCTTGCTGAAACGGCTTTGCAGGTGCGAATAGGCTGTGTCAGAACCTGCGATTCCTGCCTGGGAAGCCGCTCCAAAAAGGCGGTAGGCGGTCAGCGCCGATACATAGGCTTCTGAACCGGCAAGCATCATCGTGTCTTCCAGCTTTTCGGTGATTCTTTTTGAAAGGCGCAGCAGTTCGTCCAGCTGGCCGAAGAGCACATAGTCGCGTTCGATTTTGGCTGCATCGAGATATGCGGGCAAGATGCCGGGCGTGTTTCTGATGTGCATCAGTGCGTCTTCTACGAAAATTTTATTGGAAACATTGATTTTTGGAAGCGCGATGCGTTCCTCTGGCGTCAGTCCGGTTAAGAAAGGAATTGAGGACTCGATAGCTGTAAATTGAGTTTTTAAAGCTAGAATTTCTGAGTCTGTCAAGACTGCGTCAATTCGGTTTGAATTTAAATTTGGCATACATTTTAATTTAAAGTTATTTAAATCAGCTACTTGGGAAATACGTTGCAAACATATACTTTTTTTTAATACTGGCAACAAATGACCTTTTTTTTCTGCGGATGATGTTGCGATGGATTTGCAGATAAAGCCTATTTTTGAAGCTCATTTGAATTTATTTATGTCAAAAGAATATCCGACAGTTCGCGAAGCCATCCAAAAATTAGAGCATTATTGTGCCTATCAAGACCGTTGCCACGAAGAAGTGGTTCAAAAACTGCGCACGTTAAAAATGACTCCTGAAGAGATAGATGCTATTGTCGTGCATTTAATTTCGGGTAATTTCTTGAATGAGGAGCGGTTTGCCCGAAGTTTTGCTCGCGGGAAGCATAGGATGAGCCACTGGGGAAAGGTGCGGATTGTGAGGGAGCTCAAATTGCGACATATTTCAAAGTACAACATTGAGGCGGCCCTAAAAGAAATTGAAGAAGAATATTATGAAAATTTCGAAAATTTCGCTGTTTACAGATGGGAAATTCTTCAAGAGCCAAGCTTGCTTAAAAAGAAAAAGAAGTGGAGTGACTTTTTACTTCGAAAGGGATTTGAAACAAGTTTAATTTATGAAAAGATGAAAGAATTTTAGGTATAAAAATTACTTCATGTGGGAGTTCAAATTGCGATTATTACCTTATTATACTTTTGGAAGCTATGAATTTTGTTATATAATTTCTGAATAATTTTATCAAACTAAAGTAATTCATACAAAAATACTTACATTATTTACGAAAACGTTTTCGTAAAAACATGCATTTCGTCGATGATTTTTACCGTTCATCGAAAAGTGTTAAAATAGATAGCTTTAAAAAAGGGGAGTTGGACAAGTGAGCATACATTTGCCGCATTAAACTTGACAAACTTCATTTCCCCCATGAAAAAATATATCAACTTTTTAATTGTCTTATTGTTACCTGTTTTTGGATTTTCACAAACGGTTGACTTAGCAAGCTGGAATCTAACAGCAAATGGCAATGCTACACCAAACCAATCTTATATTAGTGCAACAGCTTTAACTAGCACAGGATTAAATCAAGCTTTGGGCTATGATGTTACAACAGGGATGTCAGCGACAGGATGGTGTCAAGGCTCTACAGTACACTATAGTTTTTTTGAAATTTCAATTACGCCAACATCAGGCATAGTGAATGTTGCAAAATTGGCATTCAGCCAAGAAGTTTTTGGTTCGCAAGCACCAAGTTCTTACACTATTAAATATGCAGTTACAGCTGCAGGAGCAGGTATTGATGATTATCAGTTTTTTAACACTATAGCAACCAACTTGGTATCTGAGCCATTTGCTAACAACGGTACCAAAAGCCTATCTATCAACAAGAATGTGGCTGTCGGACAAAAACTTACTATTCGTTTTTATACAAGCACTGGAAATTGTGGAAACAGCTCTGGATGGAGAATTAAGCCGAACACTTTAAAATTAACTGGAAATGTTCTTACGCCTTTAGCAGGAACATATTATATAAACAGCTCACTTACCCCAAACTTCCCGACGCTTACGGAAGCTATTAGGATTCTTAATCTTATTGGTGTTTCTGCACCTGTAACCTTTCTGCTAGACCAAAATACTTATAGTACTTCAACTGGAGAAACTTTTCCTTTGGAGATTAAAAAATTCGCTGGCACGTCAGAAACAAACACGGTTACCATCAAACCAAATAATAAAACTGTAGTAATTGAGTCAAATGCAGGGAGCGTATTCAAATTGACAAACGCAGCGAGAAACATCATTATTGATGGGAATAACACGCTGACGCTTTATGCAAATAGTAGCACGAATGAAGTAAAAGGAACGATCATGTTAAGTTCTAACGGAACAAACAGAGATGTAGACGGCATTTACAATAGTACCTTTAAAAACCTAATACTTAAGCAAAATTTTATACTAGACGGTCAAACATATGCAGGTGTATATGCTTCAGGAGTAAGTTCTAAAATTACAATTGACAATGTTATACTGCAAGATGTAACTAAAGGTATTGTTCTTGAAGGAGCTTCTGCGACGGGAAATCTTTCTAACAATTGGATTATCAATAAGATCAGCTTTACAAATTCAGGAGGAAACAAACCACACGTTGGAGTTTATTTGAATAATGCTGAAACTTATACGATCTCAAATAATGAAATTAAAGGGATCTACAGAATTAGTAATGGCTATGAAAGCACTCATTCAGGTATCATTGTTACAGGTTTGAGCAATGGAAGCATCTTTAATAATACCATTCAGGACATTTACAACAGCCAAAGCAACAATGGCTATTGCGCAGGTATTTATATAGATTCAAGCAACAACTTGGTTTACAATAATGTTATTTCAAATGTAAGATCTAATCAAGGAAATGGTGATGCAGCTTATAACTTTACTTATAGAGGACATGGTATCTATCATCATTCTGGCGCCAATAACAAAATTTACTTCAACACCGTTGTAATGAACTCCAGCGAGACGACAAATCAAAGAGCGGCGGCACTTTTTCTTGAAGCAGGTACAGCAGTAACGATCAAAAATAACATTTTTTATAATGTACAGTCTGTTGGGGTGCAATATGCTATATTTTCTACAATGTCTGCAGCTCAAATTACATCTGACTACAATGACCTTGTTTCACCAACAATAGGATACTTTAACAATGCAGACCAGCAAACCCTTGCCCAATGGAAAACTGCTACAGGAAAGGATGCTAACTCATTAAGTATCGCTCCTTATTTTGCAGGTTCACAGTTAAGACTTGATCCAAATCGCCAAGATAATTTACTTCTTGTGGGACAGCAAGGTACGCCAGCTGTTACAGCAGATATCGACGGAGAAGTTAGAAATACGCCAACAATGGGAGCTGATGAACTTCGCGCTTGCCCAATACAAGGGAACCAAACTGATTTTGGAAACAACTTATGGATCGGGTATGTATATTCAAACTATACTGACATGGCAACGACACCCGCTGCGGTAACCACTAATACGAACTATAGAGGTTTTGTTACAGAGCCCGCTAATTTTGACCGAAATGTGGGAACTGATGTGATTACTGGCGTTAACCCACAGCTATGCGCCGCTCCGTCAGAGAACTTCTTCGTAAGATATAAAATGAAAACGCCAACATTGGCGGCAGGAAAATATGTAATTACTGTTGGAGGTGATGACGGATATAGATTATACATCGATGGAGCCCCGCAACCAGTAGTTAATAACTGGGGCCAGCACAATTATACGAGTACTTCAATAACAGTTACATTTGCAGGTGCTGACAAACACAGTTTTGTTTTAGAATATTTTGACCAGCCAGGAACAGCCCATGTTTCTTTTACTTATGGAAAAGTAGAAGGCGACCCAACAGTATATGGTGACAATGTTTGGAATGTTTATGCCTTCAACCAAGAAGAAATTGATTTAAATCCTCTAACGGCTAGCTATGCTGGGTATTATGTTGATCCTGCCGTAAGTATCGATACTGAAAACAGATGGTTAAATACTTTGTCACCTTCTGCAGCTGTTGCAGTTCCTGCAACGGGAGCGCTTGGATGGATGGGTCAGCCAGTTAGAAATGACAACTTTACCATGATCCACAAGAGAAAAGGTTTCCCATGCGGTGTATATGAATTGAAAATGGATCGATTTGATGACGAAGTAAAAGTGTATCTTGATGATGTGTTAATTTATAACAGAGCTGGATATGGTAATTTCAACCAGATTATCGGAACTTACAAACTAAATGCTAACTCAAGAATTGATGTTCGTTTTAGAGAAGGTGGAAGCGAGGCCTATGTGAAGCTGAGCATTACAGACAAGCCAGCAGTTTATAATAATGGATGGAACGGCGTTGATCCTACGAATGCAGCAATCAGAATTGACAGCGACTTCGTTTTCACAGGAAGCCTTGATGTTTGTTCATGTACTGTTTCAGCAGGAAAAAAATTAACAATCTCAACTGACGCAGCATTAAACGTTGAAAACAATGTAACTGTTTTGGGCGACGGAAAGATATTGGTGAAAGACTCAGGATCTCTGGTACAAATCAAGCCAAATGCTGCATTTATAGGAAGTACCACTTCTTTTACAATGGAAAGAAACAGCACCTCAATGATTATCTATGATTATACGTACTGGAGTTCTCCGGTTCAAGGACAGGTGTTGAGAACTTTTTCTCCTAATACGCTTTTTGATAAATTTTATAGTTTTAACGGTACCAACTGGTTTGTAGAGAACCGCGAAGGAGCCATGACTCCTGGAAGAGGCTACATCATCAGAGCGCCGCAAGCATGGAACAATACGATCACGAATGGTGGCGGCAATTATGCAGGGGAAACTTTCGCAGGTGGTGTTTTCAAAGGTGTATTCACAGGAAAAGCTAATTCAGGATCTATTTCAGTGCCTGTTTTGGGAAGTACTTCAGGAGGGGCAGATTTGATAGGAAACCCTTATCCGTCACCAATCAGTGCTTCAGCGTTTTTAGCTGAAAATACAGGGAAAACAGATGGAAATTTCTATTTCTGGACACATAAAACACGAATCTCTTCAACACCGGTTAACGGAGTCTATCCTTATAACGATGCTGACTATGCAACTTTAAATAAAACGGGTGGAACGTCAACAAGCCCAATTGAAAAAAAACCAAGCGACAATATTGCAGCTGGACAAGGATTTTTCGTGAATACTACTGGTACAGGAAACTATGTATTTACAAATACCATGCGTGTTAAAGGAGGAAGCAATAATCTTCAGTTTTTTAGAAATGCTAATACTAATTCAACAGAAACAGAAGTTCAAAAAAATCGTTACTGGTTGAGCATTGCTAGCTCTTCAGGTCTTTATAGTGAATTTCTTGTGGGATATATGGAAGGTGCAACAAATGAGCTGGACAATTCTTATGACGCAGTTACTTACTCGTATGGAAATTTAATGCTTTACACAGTATTAGACAACCAGCAAATGGTAATTCAAGGAAGACAAGCGCCTTTTGCAAATGCTGATGTAGTTGCTGTGGGTTACAAAGCGGCAACTGCGGGACAATACACAATCAGCATCAACAAAAAAGAAGGATTATTTGAAAACGGGCAAGCTATTTATCTTTTTGATAAAACGAACAATCAATACCACGATTTGACAGCAGGTGATTTTATTTTCACAACTACTGCCGGAACTTTTGAAGACCGTTTTGAAATGAGATACACCAACGAAACACTTGGAGTTAATCACCCTATAGCTTCTGATTCAGATGTAGTGGTTTACAAAAACGGAAATCAAATTGCAGTAAAAACTAAGAATTTTACAGTCGATAGTTTGCAAGTATATGACATTACAGGAAAACTTCTTTTCACTAAAAAAGGAATAAATGCTACCGAATTCAGTACTGCTGGATTAAATGATACAACCCAGGTAGTCGTTGTAAAAGTAATTTTAGAGGAAGGACAGACGATTTCTAAAAAAGTAATGATGAACTAAAAGCAACATGCTTGTTTACATTAAAAAGCCCATAAGCAAAAAATGCTTATGGGCTTTTTTAATTTTTTCCATTTCCTATTGGTTTGCAATTGCTGTATTAAGTTGTGGTTCATCGCTTTTTTGAACCATGTCAGTACTTTCAGATTCAATCACATATTTTAAATTTTCACCTCTCACAGTCACTTTGAATTTCTCTGGAGTAATGTGGGTAATGACTTCGACAGGTTTTCCTTGGTATTCACAAAAATACACCGCAGTATTTTTAACCGCGACGGCTTTTTTAACCAATTTCATCTCGCCGACAGGCTTTACGGTGATAGCATTGTCGCTTAGCAAAAACAGTGCTTCTGAGCCGCTGTAGGCAGTTTCATTTATGGTATAATTTTCTGATTTAAGTACTACTTTGTAATAATCACTTTGGGTATAGCTTACTGTAGCAAACAATAAGGCTAAAAATGTAAAAATCTTTTTCATAGCATTTGAGTTTTAATTACTTACAAGTATCTTAATCTGCTTTGTAAAATTAGTAAAGATGCTAAGATCAGGTGTTATAGATACTCTATGTATGTTTTCTTAATTGCAGGATTCTGGTGTTAAATTATTCTGTAATTTATTAAGTTTTGTTTATCTAATTATAGCGCATCTGAAAGTATTGTTCTAAAAATATAATGGGAATGATAATTTTTTTGCGACAATAATTTTGTTGTCTCTTTTAACTGTTTCGTTTTTATTATTTCAAAATTTAAGAGTTTTTTTCACCAAAAGTGGCATTTCAACGGTTTTATCTGCTGTTCATCGAAAATATTTCAAACATAAAAATATAAGATATACTATTGTAGCTTTAAAGCAATCCAGACAACCAAAATTAAGGCAGTTAAACAAAATTTTTTGATTATGAGGAACAATTATCTTTTAAAATTTATGAAAGTACTAACCTTGCTTCTTTTCTTAGTGGCAGGCGCAAGCACTTTCGCTCAATCTGCGGTGGTCACCTATCCTGTTAAGCCACAAAATGTTACAGTGTGCAATGGGCAGAGCTTGACTCGCATTCGCATTGATTTTACAGAAACAGCGACAGCAGGGGGAACTATTACAGTAGCTTTGCCTGCGGGCATGGCTTATGTAGCTGGTTCTGTTGTGAAAACAGCAGGTTCTACAGCTTCCGGAGGGGTAACCGATGTGACCATTGCTGAAAGCGGCGGTACAGCGAGCAGCCCGCAATTTACACTAAGTCCTGCCAGCATTCTACAAGGAAGCTGGATAGAATTTACACTGGCCAGAACAGCTGGCTGTGACGCACGAACAGCTTCTTTGGGAGGAACTATTTTTAAGGATGTAGCAACAGTTACGGTTAACGGAACGGCGAACTCGCCTGGAGCGTCTGTCGACACCGGATATACTGTAAATTTCCCTTCTCTTTCTTTCGTGCAGCCTGTCACTCAAGCGAATGCTTCAACAGGAGTTACCTATACGCGTAATTTTACAATTACAAATGGTGCAGATGGTGCTTCAAATGCGGTACATTTTACCATTAACTATGGAACTTCTACTTCTCAGGTAAGCCTTAATTTGGCTGGAACTCCTTTAACTCCAACCTCAATCGTTGGCAGTATTTACTCTTATACATTATCAGGAACGCAATTGGGGCCTGATGCGCAGCTAACCAATGGTGAATCTTTGGTTTTTACAGAGAATTATCAAGTTACAAATGCTTGTAATCCAGAGGCAGTTACTGCATATAATGTTGGCTGGGGATGTTCAGCAGCTCCTGCATCATGGTGCCAGAGTGCTTCAGGTACTGGTACTGCTGTAACAAGTTCTACTGGCAGTCCAAACTTTTCAAATGTAACTTTAACGAATCTTAATTTCGTGAATATGTGTACCCCATGGGATGTAAGATTACGTCTTACTAATGGTGGTTCAGGTACGGGCACAGCAGCAAACATGTACAATGTATTGCTTCAGATGGGGATGGATTATTATTCTAATCAAATAGATGGATATAATTCAAATGCGGCATCTGGTTATTCAATTTATAATTTTAGAATAGGAACAGCTACTGCGACAATGACTTTGACGGGTCCAGCAGGTAATCAAACTATAAACTTTGATTTAAGCCAGTTTACAACTGATCCAGATTGTGCCGGAGTAGGATTGGATGATTTAGATGGAGATGGTTTTTATGATGATTTGC
>Ga0265780_10010692_pt1 | contig 10920 bp, 4 predicted proteins | sample P1T30metagenome_FD_192432 | JGI IMG/M metagenome (GOLD analysis project Ga0265780, IMG submission 192432) | Plant litter microbial communities from East Loma Ridge, Irvine, California - P1 T30 | ecosystem: Environmental > Terrestrial > Plant litter > Unclassified | place: USA: California... | reverse complement strand
CACCGCAACCCATCAAGGAAGTGGAATACCCCACGGCCCACATCGCCATTGCCAACGGCGACGCCACGTTCCTGGCGGTGCACTGGGATCCGTTGCACAAGGATTTCTATGACAACGCCGGCGGCGATGCCAAACTGCTGCGCATGGGCGAGTACGCCGGGCCGGCAGCCCAGGGCTACCTGATCGACAAGGCCACCGCCGACAAGTACGGCATCACCAATATCGGCCAGCTGCGCGAACCGCGCCTGGCCAAGCTGTTTGACAACGATGGCGATGGCAAGGCGGACATGGCCGGCTGCAATCCGGGCTGGGGCTGCGAAGCGATGATCGAGCAGCATATGGACGGCTTCAAGCTGCGCGGCACGGTCACCCATGTGCAGGGTAATTACTCCGCACTGATCGCCGATACCATCGGCCGCTTCAAGCGCGGCTCCCCGATCCTGTACTACGCCTGGACGCCCTACTGGGTCAATGGTGTCCTGATTCCGGGCAAAGATGTGGTGTGGCTGCAGGCGCCGAAGACGGCGTATCCGGGCAAGCCCGATACACGCCTGCCCGATGGCAGCGACTACGGCTTTGCCATCAACACGACACGCTTTGTCGTGAACCGTGCCTGGGCCGAGAAGAACCCGGCAGCCGTGAAGCTGTTCCAGGTGATGCGCTTGCCGATCGCCGATATCGATGCGCAGAATGCACGTATGCGCAGCGGTGAAAATGCCCAGGCGGATATCGCGCGGCACGTGTCGGGGTGGATCACGTTCCATCAGAAGGAATTTGATGGCTGGATTGCGCAGGCGCGGGCGGCGACGACGCGGTAACATTGCCGCAGTTACGGCGCAGTGCCGTCAGGACGCAGTGTTTGCTCTCGTCGTATAGGCGGCTGCCTGGCCATGCTTAACACATCTGTAGAGACCCGTGATAGAGACTCGGCTGGTGGCAATGTCAAGCGAGGTTCACTACAGTTCTGAGCCTTGCCACCATGATTGCTGACATGAAGTGGCTGCGACACCAAGAGCGCGCCCGGGCGGCGAACGGGACTTGCAAAACGTCACAAGCCTCAGCCTCAATGCCCGAGTGGCCTGCACGACTACCTGGTTCGCGAACGTCGCCAATGCCAGCGAGGTTCCAGTCCTGACCGGTTCAACATGGGCACCACCGAAGCGATGCGCTGCATGAATCGTGGTCATGCAGCCCGTCTCGAAAGCGTAGCAGGCCGAAACTGACGTCCGACTGGTGGCTATCCAGACACCGGCTACCAAGTTTTTGCTGCATCGCGCACGTTCGTGTTGTCGGCGAAGGTTAATCTCCGGGCAACTCATCCATCTCCGACAGCGCCAGCGTCCTGCGAAGTTAGTCATCGCCGCGCCCGTTCCCTGCAGACTTTGTTGATTAATTGATGTGTTCATACAATCGGTGGCGGTGAATCTTCCTGATTTTGGTATGTTCCATGTTGGTTAGTTACACTTATCCTGGATTTCATGCTGGTTGCCTGCCCGCTCCATTCGATTTCCTGATCGCTCCGCGTTTGCCTGCGCGCCGATTCGCGTTCACGCTCCTGGATCCACATTGGCGGCAGACCAAAAGCCGGATCGCGTGCCAAGGGACCGTTGGGCAGGCGAGCATCCTTTCTGGCCGTAGCGCCAGAGTCAGGTCGAACAGGATTTCGTACTTCCCATATGGACCATCGAATACCACCAAATCGCAGGCATTGACACTGACGTAGCCAGACGGAAGGATACCGCCGCCCAGGCCACCCTCAAGCAGCATGCACGCTGCCCAATAGAAATCACGCGACTGTACTTGACCTTGCTTTAGCGCATTCCTGAGTCATTCGCCCTGCTCTCGATAGTCGACGCACCATGCCAAGCTTATTGATCTTGCATTTGGCAACAGTTGGAATTAGTTGGAATTTTCCATACTGCAGAGACGTTTTCGCTCGCTGAAGCTGAGCGCCGTGAAAGACAAGACGGTTCAGTTGTGCAACTGAACATGTGTAGCACGATGTTTGCGACGAATCATTGAGGCTGAAATTCCTGTGTTGTGGAAGCAAAACAACTGGCTAGACTGCCCGCGCCAATGGGCCTACTATAGATGACGATGCAATTTTCGCAATAGCCAGCGAAACGCTTGGCCAAACCGGTTGCGCGATGCAATTGCCTACCCCGGCAATCGGTGGTGCCTGTGCTTAACCTTGTCGTATTCATGGAAGGTGGAGACAGATGACGACCATTGTGTTCATCCACGGCATAAACGTCCGCGATGCCGATTTCCAGCAAACCCTGGAAGTCGTAAGAGGCAAGCTGGCGCAGCACCTGCCCGGGGCTCATCTCATCCCTTGCCAGTGGGGAGAAGATCTGGGCGCCAGTTTGCATTGCGAGGGACGCTCCATCCCCACCTACGACACGAGCAAGGACTCTGTTTCGGTCCTGCCCGAGATAGAGGCCGCGACGCTCTGGGCCACGCTGTATGACGATCCCCTGTTTGAACTGCGCTTGGTCGCACACCTGCAGTCAAGCGTCGACAGCGTCGCGCCACCGCAAACGCTTGCAGGAGCCGACGACTGGCGTTCTCTGCTGGACAAGATTGATAGGGAACTGGCAGTCATAGACCGCGCCGCGAAAAACGCTCTGCTTCCCTACCTCGATGCGGCCATTGCCACGCTGCGCGCATCGGATGAACTGGATGAGGCGCTTATCAATTTCGACGCTTCCAGCGATGAACTGCCGAGTGTCGCGGCACGCGCGATCAGCGCCGACATGATGCGTCGCGCCATCTACGACGGGGCACCAGCAATCCAGGGAGAGGAGCGCGACGCCCTCGTGGCTGAGATCGAGGACGTGCTCGGCGGAGCGGCGAAAGGGGTCGGGGCGTGGCTCGCGGCCCCGCTAGTGGGCCTGGCAAGAAATCTGGCCACCCGCTACCTGCGGCGCCACCGTCACAGCCTATCTAACCTGGCCAGCCCGGTGATCGGCGATCTGATTGTCTATCAGGGACGCGGCGAGCCGATCCGCAACCGAATTGCCGAAGTGCTGCGCCGAGCCGAGGAACCAGCGGTAGTGATCGCACACAGCCTCGGCGGTGTGGCAGTGGTCGACACGCTGCTGCTCGATCCGTCCCTACGCCCACGGGTTCGACAACTGGTCACGGTCGGTTCACAGGCGGGCTTTTTTTATGAAATCAATGGCTTGGTCGGCATGCCGTATGCGAAAGACGCCATGCTTACTAGGTCCTTTCCACCTTGGCTGAATTTTTATGACAAAGCCGACATGCTCAGTTATCTGGTCAATCCGGTGCTCTGCACGAGCGCCATTGATGTCGAGGTCCAAAGCAATCAACCATTTCCCCAGTCGCATAGCGCGTACTGGACCTCGACGCCCCTGTGGGATTGCGTCGCGCGAACGGTTTCAAACTAATGGTCAACGATCTTGCTGATGCTTACGCGGTCGTGGTTGGCTGCGAAGATTACCCTATGGATCGTTGGGCTCTGAACGGCCCGGCATACGACGCTCTGGACTTCGGTACGTGGCTGCTGCGGATCGGAATGCCTGCGAAAAACCTGCATTTTTTGGCCAGTCCACTCCCACAGAACCAAGCAGCATTCAACGCAGCCGTAACGGCACTGGGCGAGGTGGTGTTCCATGGTGGCGCCACCAGCGGTATGGTCAAGGAGATAATCAAGAGCCGTATTCTAAAGGCGATCAAGGCAGACGGGAGTCTGAAGCGTGCGGGGCAATTGCTATTGTTTTGGTCGGGGCATGGTATTGTGCAGCGCCACCAAACAGGGTTTGACCGCATTGTATTCTGTACTGACGTCGCGCCCAATGCCATGGAGTGCATCTCCATCCCGGCAATCGCCGATTGGCTGTCTTCCGAGCTGCCTTCCTTCCAGCTGATTTTTCTCGTCGATGCCTGCGCTTCCGAATCATCCAGACTGGGAGTGGACACACGACTGAGCTTTGTCGGCCTGCCTCCCGGAGTGGCACACGCGACCCCGAACCGCTTTTTCGCCTATGCAGCTTATCCTGGACAAGTGGCGCGTAATCAAAGCGGCAACCAGCGTGGCCTGTTCACCTCCGCATTATTGAATCACTTGAGTGGATTCCGGCCCACGAACCTTCTCGAGTTCCGCGAAATCGATCGCGTCGTCAATCTTGCCTGCGATACGGTCAACGCGGCCAGCGCCGGACGTCAGTCTGTGGTCTGGGATCTGGTCGACTGGAAGGGAAACCGTGGCAGGGTGGTGTCCGACGAAGCCGCCTGGCACGAACTTGATCAAGCGCCCCTCAGTGAAAGCGCGGCCTTGCTGTGCAACCGTAAACGCCAATGGAGGGAGTTTGAACGGCTAGCGAAAAGCCACCAGAAGCAGCACCCAGGCCGCCCGATGCTTGTCATCACACACGGGCAACGCAACCAGGATTCCAGTGCCTTCCTCAGCAATCTGAGTCACCGGGTGCGGGAATCGCGCCTGTGGGCAGGCTCGCTTAGCACGATTGATCGCATCCTTACGCTTGATCACTGGAGCGATTTATCACAGGAAGAGCTGGACGAGCACGTCACGTCACGCTTGGGCACGCTGCTCCAGGTGGCGGCGAAGTCCCAACCAGCAGACCTTGCGGCTCGCATCAGTGCACGCTGCAGCACTTGGATGTTGATGACACCGGTCGAGTCCCAACTCCTGCGCAAGGACCCATGCAAAGCACTGGCTCCCCTATTACGGTTCTGGCAAACCTTTCCCGATATTAACGACAGCGCGCTGATCATCCTGATTCATATTGAATACCCCCCCCCGCGCACCTCCCTCATCCCGCAATTTCTCAGCAAGCTTATGCACCCGGACCGCGTAGTCCGCGAGGCGATCGCCCGCCAGGTTTTTTGCACTGCCAGCGGAGCGCCGGTTGTTTCATTGCCAACCGAACTGGGTATGGTCACAGTAGATGACGTTGCCTTGTGGGCCACGGAAATCCATAGCATACATCGTTCCTGGGGACGTCCTACCGAGCGTCAGATTCAGACTCTGTTCGAACCAGACGAGCAGCGGGCAATGGACGAGGTTGTTAAGCAATTGGCGTTCTTCATACAAAAGGGACAATTCGATGTCAGCAGCCAAGCGTGTTGACCGCCACCGGCACTCGGTACCGGAAGGCGGCTTGTCGCTACCTTCGCCGTTCGTCTCCGACCTGGGCGCGCCGTGCGACTATATTCTTGATGAGGGTTTGGAAGACGCTGCCAACGCCGCCCTTGACCTGGGGCAGCCCCTCCTGCTCACCGGAGAGCCCGGCACCGGGAAAACTCAGTTCGCGCATTTTCTGGCCTGGCACCTTGGCCTGGAGGCACCGCTGGAATTTCATACCAAGTCCACCAGCACGGCGAGCGACCTGTTCTATTCTTATGACACGGTGCGGCGTTTTCACGCAGCCCATACGGGGAAAACCGGTGTGGATGAGCGCGACTACGTCCGCTTCAATGCGCTGGGCCGCGCCATGCTGCGTTCGCTTCCCCCATCAGACATCGCCCACATCTGCCCGCCCAGCGATGCCAACGCCCTTGCTGGTCCGGTACGATCAGTGGTACTGATCGACGAGATCGACAAGGCCTCACGCGACTTTCCGAACGATTTGCTCAACGAGTTGTCAACAATGTCGTTCCAGATTCCGGAACTAGGCAAGACCGTCGTCGCCGACCGAGCGCTGCGCCCGATCGTCGTGGTCACTAGCAACCAGGAACGCCCCTTACCCGACGCATTCTTGCGCCGCTGTGTGTTTTACTGCATCGAGGCGCCCACCGAGGAACGCATGGTCGAGATTCTGGCGCGCCGCTTCGGACAGGGCTCGGCACAGCCGCCCGCGTTAATGACCAGTGCCGCCGCCTTCTACTCAGCAGCGCAGCGCGGCGGTCACCGGCCGCCGTCGGTAGCCGAGCTGATTGGATGGTTCTATCTACTCCTGCAAGGTGGCGCTGACTTGCAATCACGCGTCTCACAAGCCGACCTAAGCTGCATCGCCGCCCTGGCCAAGACCCCACCCGCGCGCAAATATCTCGGCGAACTGCTCAAATCGGTATAGCTCCCGATGAGCCTGCCCGCCAGCACCGTCGAACGCTTGGCCGCCCTCTGCGCCTATTTGCAGGCCAACGGCTTCAGGGTGGCGCACTCGCGCACTATTGCCGCCGCGCACCTGCTTGATACGCGCGGGCTATCCCTGGAGGGCACGTCCGCCCGGGCCGACGCCCTCCAACTGGGACCTGCGTTGTGCAGCAGTGTGGACCAGCAGCGCTGCTTCAGGCAGCTGGTGGGACACTGGGTGCCTGCCCCCGAGGAAGAGAATCCGCTCCGTCCTGCGAGAAAAGCGGACAAGGATGGCGGCCCTGCCGGGCATACCCTTCTGTGGCTGGGTCCAACGATGCTCCTGCTCGCCTTGCTGTTGTCAAGCACTGCAGGTTACGCGGTGTATCTGGCGTCCCGCCCCCCGCAGGTCGTGGAGCCCGCAGTGGTAGCACGACCCGGGCCAACCGTTGCTATGTCAGCGGAAGGCAACACGGTGACACTGGCTGGCAGTAGAACGTTTGCGCCGCCGCGTCCTGCGACGTCGATCTGGGAACAAAACCAGGTCTTATGGCCGGCCGCGGGAGGCAGCGTGGTTTTTGCGATCCTGTTCGTCCTCGGTGTCTTATGGCTGCGGCATGGCGCTCACCTTCAGCGCCGCCATGCCGAGCAAGGCCTGCTCGCCCTGCGCCTCTCCAGTGTATCGAGTGATTGGCTCAATGCCATCGCGCCCGCCATGCTTGCGTTAGGCCTTAGTTTGCGGCAGCCGCTGCGCGCCTTTGGGCAGCAGCTCAACGTGCGCAAGAGTGTGGAAGCAAGCGCGCGACGCGCTGGCCTGTTTACGGGGGTGTATGGCACGCCACGGGAACGCCGCTTCCTGGCACTCGTCAGGCGTCAGGCCCTGCATGACCATCAGGCTTGCATTGGCGAAGCGCTGGTGGCTCAACTCTGCCGCAGCGGCGCTGACGTCCTCACCTTCCGCTTCGATGCCGATGCTAATGTTGTTGAACCATATGAACCCGATAGTGCCAGTGGCCGCCAGCGAGGAGGTCAGGACAATCGGGTCTTTCCAACGATGGAACACGTCCTTGCTGCCAATGAACACGCCGAATGTCTGCTGTTCTGCGAACCGGGCGCGCTGCTGGATCCCTTGTCGGGACATCTCGCGCCGTGGAGCCGCAAAATTGTCGATGCCGGCCACCGCTGCACCGTGCTCACGGTGGCGCCTGCGCATCGTTGGGATGCTGCCTGCGAGATTCTGGCCGGTGTCCGGATAGAGATTGTCTCGACCAATGCGGCGTCACTGGGCGCCCTGGCACGAGGCCAGCGACTGCCAACGCTGGTGCGCCGTAGCGCACCAGCGCATGCAAGCCTGCATACAGAATTTTATCTTTATCGTGCGCCCCCCTCCGCGCCCGAGGTAAGCGATATCTGTGACGCGATCTGCGATGAGCTCGGTTATGCAGGATTCAGATGGGTGCAGGCCTGCGCTGTATACCCGACGATTCAATGGCCGTTGACCAACGCCCTTGGCGAACTGCTGGTAGAGGATGTCGGCGAGCGGGAACGGCTCCTTCTACGCGTCGCCAATCTGGTGTGGTTTCGCGTGGCCTATATGCCGGACTGGCTGCGCCTGGCACTCGTCAGCCGGCTTGACGGGCATACGAACACCGCCGTACGTAATTTTTTTTGGGAACAGTTTGCTCAACGAATAGACAAAGCCCCGGGCAGCTCCGCACTGGACGTTGTACGCTCCGCCGCTAGCGCGCGCATGCGAGCACTTCTGCGCTGGTTACGGGTGGCACGGGCCTTGTCCGCGCGTGCCAAGAACGGGCCACTCAGGGAGCAGCTGTTTGCGCGCTATTTGCTTGGAAGAAAAAACTTCCTGTCTCTGGGCATTCCACAGCGAGTCGTCGCAGCGGCGAGGAATGTGTTAACGGGGCCGACCGTCGTATTGGGAAGCTTGTGCGCCACGGGCGCTGGGCTGTCGGTAATTTACGGCGTGGCGGCAAGTGCCGGCGCGAAAGGTCCGTTAGATGTCGAGGCAACGGTAAGGTTTGCGTCAGGGGCCCAGTTGGTTGTCGCGGGATATGATTCGGGCACGAAGCAAATCATCGTCGCCAGCAGGGAGCTGGCGCAGCCAGAAGCAAACTGGAAAGTCCGGAGTACAACCGACAAAGGGTCGATGAACCAACCTGAGTCCGTCGAGCTCAGCGCCGACGGGGCCTACCTGACAGCGTCTGATGCCGAGGGCGATCTTCGTGTTTATATCGCAAGTTCGATGGAAAAATGGCTTCAGCTCAGCAAGCCTTCCGCATCGCCCAATCGCGGGCGATGGCAATCAGTTGCGTCAGCTAGCAGCGACAGGGTGCAACGCTATCTTTCCGTCAGCCTGGGAAGCAATAATGCCGGAACTGCGCTGGTTGTACTTTTATCGACAAAAAAATACCGGGAGTATCCGATCTTGCAAGCGGCACGGCCGAAACTGGTAGCGCTAGGTCCTGCCGGTAATAAGGCGCTCCTCATGCAGGACCAAACGACGGCAGTCATGCGCTTCGTGGGTCCGGCTTCCGAACTATCTTCGCTGACGGTAGAGGCACGCGTAAACGGCAACCTCAGCCGTGTTGCATGGGAACCTAGCGGCGACGAATCGATTTTTGCGGAATGCTCGACGGGGGGAACAATGCGGGTCTGGAATGTCAGCGGCCAGCTCCTTACGCGGCGCGAAGCAGGTGCAAATTTCGAGTGCAGCGCACTGGCGGTCAGCCCTGGAGCGCGCTATGTGGCCATGGGCAGTGCCGATGGCAGGGCGCTACTGGTCGACACAGGCAACGAGTTGACGCCAGTGGTACTTGCCGAGGGTGGCGCACGCGTCACTGACCTGAGTTTCGAACCGGGGTTGAAGCAGCTGGCAATGGTGCGGAGCAACCTCGAGACGAAAGTCACGAGCCTGGCGATCAAAGGCCTGATCTCTTTTCCCAGCGCGCGCAACCCGTTCATGTCGCAACCCGAGACACCACAGCTCGCGCCTCCTGCCTCGAGCACAGAGCCAACTGTGGTGGCAACGCCAGCGCGCAAAGAGCGGGCCAAGGCTGGCGACCCTCCACGGACGGACCGCGGACCGGCAGATACCCCTGCAATGCCAACCAGATCGGGCACGCCAAACCCGACAACCAAAAAGCCAGGCAAAACCCAAATCAACTGGAAGCAAACGGGCAGATCAGCTCTACCCGCTTCGCCGGATTCGACTAGCTTGCAACTGGAAACCGCGAGTCAGGAGCGAAACATTCCAATCCCGTCAACATTCAGCAAGTATAGCGGAGGCTCGATGGCAGGCCAAATGGCCTCTTCTCGTCCAACACCGGAACAAACATTATCGCCTTCGCAGAACACACCCGGCCTACGGGCGGAAGAAGCGGGGCAGGAGCGCATCAGCCCCAACCCGGAAAACTCGAGCACAGATGTCGGGGTTAGTTCTCCTGCTGCCGACACCATGCCGGCAGAGCAAAAAACCCGGGCTGGCAGGACGGAAAAACAAGCGTTGCCTTTTTCACCGAACTCTCCCAGCCCGCGGGCGGAAGAAACGGTCAGGCAACTCGATAGCGTCAGCTCTGCAATTTTCAGCAAGTACGATGAAGGCGCCGCCCGTCCTGCCGACGCGACGGCGGTAGAACCATCGGCTCCTTCTCCGCGTAGACCGGACCGCGAAAAACGTAAGAACTGACAGCGGTACGACCAGCGACGTCTGTCCGTAGCGTAAGCTCGGCAGTCGTTTCAATGTCACAGCCCGTATGTAACCGAGGCGCTCTTACGTAACGTGCGCCATTGCAAAAATACAGCGCGGTCGCTGCATGAACAGCCGGTTATTAAAGACGCTGCTTTCTTTTGCAACCTCCGGCAATTTCGCTCTGACACCCGGCGCAGAGAACCTAGAACAATATTTATAACTATAAATTCGCTCGCCTGGAACTACTTGCATGCACCAAACTTGTTCGTCCAGACAATAAAAAGGCCGTTGATCATTCCCTTGAATGATCAACGGCTCCCTGGATTTAATTTCGAATCAGTTGATCAGGGGTTCCTGTTACTCCCACTCAATCGTCGCCGGCGGCTTCCCCGAAATATCATAGACAACACGGTTAATCCCCCGCACCTCATTGATGATGCGATTCGAGACCTTGCCCATCAACGCATGCGGCAGATGCGCCCATTGCGCCGTCATGAAGTCCAGCGTCTGCACTGCGCGCAGCGCAACCACGTATTCATATGTGCGGCCATCGCCCATCACGCCCACCGATTTCACTGGCAGGAACACGGCAAACGCCTGGCTGGTCGCTTCATACCAGTTCAATGGCGCCTTGCCGGCATCGATGCCCGGCACGTGCGGCACTTCGAACGGCGTGTTACGCAGCTCTTCGATGAAGATCGCATCGGCTTCACGCAGCAGGTCAGCGAACTCTTTCTTGACTTCGCCAAGGATGCGCACGCCCAGGCCCGGGCCCGGGAACGGGTGACGGTAGACCATGTCATGTGGCAGGCCCAGCGCGACGCCGAGTTTGCGCACTTCATCCTTGAACAGCTCGCGCAGCGGCTCGAGCAGTTGCAGGTTCAGCGTCTCTGGCAGGCCGCCCACGTTGTGGTGGCTCTTGATCGTCTGGCCTTTTTTACCTTTACCAGCCGACTCGATCACGTCCGGGTAGATCGTGCCCTGTGCCAGCCACTTGGCATTGGTCAGCTTGCCCGCTTCAACCTGGAACACTTCGACGAACTCACGGCCGATGATCTTGCGCTTCTGCTCGGGATCGTTCACGCCGGCCAGGTGGCCCATGAACTGGTCTTCGGCATCGATGCGAATGACTTTCACGCCCAGGTTCTTTTCG
>Ga0265780_10010691_pt1 | contig 10920 bp, 15 predicted proteins | sample P1T30metagenome_FD_192432 | JGI IMG/M metagenome (GOLD analysis project Ga0265780, IMG submission 192432) | Plant litter microbial communities from East Loma Ridge, Irvine, California - P1 T30 | ecosystem: Environmental > Terrestrial > Plant litter > Unclassified | place: USA: California... | reverse complement strand
TCATATACTATCGGTGATGGAATGAGGGGGTAAGGTGGGTTGTTGAGGCCGCGCGAGGTAAACTTGGGTCAACAAGGAGACGTTTGGTTTGGTACATGATACGTGCGGTGCAGATGGTTGTAATGATTTGAGATGACATAGACAGTTTGTTTGTTGCTAGTGCTTAAGAAACATTGAAGGGCGTGTCAGGACCTGTGGCGATGGATAAAGCCTTCTAAAGGCTTGGAACATCAACTGTAAGGGAAACAAGACTTTCGAAACGCGTGCAGTGTACATTGATCAGTCCTTGATACCTAGGTAGTAGAAAGAAAGTGTGGGAGGGGAAAGGAGGAGTAAGGTTCGCACAGCTTCGTAATAGGATCTCACGGTCGAGAACACCCTCTCTTCCGAAATCACAAGCGTCTCATTCGCCCTCACGTGAAACGTATCAACCCAGTTCCGACCGGATGATAGCAAGGTCTAGCTGCAATCTGGGTTCAGTATGGATGGAAGGTCTGGAATGTGCTGCATATGCTCGCTCGAGACCTCAAACCGTTCATGCTCGCTACATGATATCGTCGCCAGTATTGCCTCACAATACGCGAGCTGAAATGGAATAAAAACGTGGGATCCAGAAACTCCTTAGTAGTGTAATGTAGGACGGTGGTGTCAGCGCCTAGAACAACCAGGCGCTGCTAAGATGGTACTATTATGTCTTGCGTAGGTATCGTGAAGTGTGAGCCTGGGTAGCCTCGCAGTAGGTACAGCATGGCGAATGTGCATAATAAAATTACCTTGAATACCTCCAAATCAAACCGAAGGACCAGATTCTGTGGTTGTGGTATAATGTTCCGACGTGGTCAGAGCGCTTCCGCTTAAGGGTGCTGCGCCGATTAGCGCGCCCGGTTACGGCTGTTGATCCGGGTACTCGAGCGGATTGGCCAGATCAGACGAGCGAGCTAGTGATCCGCGCGCTCGTCGCAACATTGACCTGCCGACTGGGGCGCTCCTTCCTCCGTTTCTTTTCTTTACACCCGCAACACACCCATACCCATACCCAACACCCATCGGCCACCACAATGGTCTCAACACGCAGTGGAGCGAAGACTTCGGTCGCCGCCCCCACCACCGCCACCACACCCGCTACCGCTTCCGGCCGCAGCTCGCGCTCCGCCGTCATCACGGGAAAGCGTCGCGCAGCCGCGACCGCGAAGAAGCCCGTCGAGGAGACAGACGACGAGTACGGCGGCCTCTTCTTCAAGTACCCCCCAAGTATGCCCCAATTTTCTCACTCCCTCCGTCTGAGCACACTAATCACCTTTTCTTTAAGTGATCTCTTGTTCCCTGTACTATGAGTTGGAGCGCAAGAACGTGGAGATTCAGCACGCTCTCGACGAGGCCTTGCGCACTCTCGCCGAGACGCGCGCTGACCGCGATTTTGTCGTTGCCGCCAACTCTTCTCTTCTGTCATCCAACGATTCCCTCAGGCACAACTTGGGCTTGGCCCTCACCAACCAGATCACCACTGACCAAGTCTGCTTCACTGTCGCAGACTATGAGAGTCTAGATCTCAGTGCGCCTGCAGAGCTCCTAGAGCCCCCCAAGCAGCTTCAACTGCCTGCGCCCCGAGCAGCCTCGTCCGAGGAGCCCGAAGAGCCGGAGGTTCTGCGCGGTAGCGACGAGGCACTTGCGCTGCTCGAGCGCATCACCAACCACACCCAGCAAGACTACGCTGCTGCCCGCACCGCAAGCCGCAAGCGCGACGCCAGCTCCCTCGACGACTCGCAGCGCTCCTCGCGCAATACCACGGCCGGCGACAGCACGCGCGCATCCGCCATGGAAACACCTGCGCGCCCCATCAACTCACCATCATCCATCCTCAGCCGCACCTTCTCCGCCATCAAGAGCAAGCTCGGCTTTGCGGCGCCTCTTCCACCCGCGTCAACAACTACACAACCCGCGTCTGCAACTGCGCCTGCAGCTCAAGCGGCGCCTGCACCCTCGCCTTCACCCTTCATCACCTCGGCAACAGGCGTCTATACCGACATCCTCAGCCCGGCACCCTTAACTGCTACGCGCAAGCGACGTGGCCGCAGGACTCACCTCACACCCATGATCCGCGTGCTCACCAAGGGCGTCCCCGAGAGCGAGATGGACGCCGCTCACAAGTGGGCCACGGAGCTCCTCCCCGTCATCAAGCACGAACCCGGCTTCGACGCCATGTACAAGCGCATGCAGGCACCGGTACAGTACCAGGACCTCGCGACCATCCCTGCCTGCGAGCCCTGGAACACCGGCTACGGCGATCCGCTCGGCGACCTGGACGACGAGGACATCGTGCCAGTCTGGGCTGTCTACTTGGACATTCGCGCCGAGGAAGAGCTGCCGCAGCAGAAGAAGTTCAAGAGCACCCACGAGGACGCCATGGACTCGGAGGACACAGCCTCTCTCAACGACATGTTCGGCCCCACCGCGCCCACGACCCCATTCACCAGCAACGACGGCAGCGCTTCAATCATGGACAAGAACCCTCGCGGATCACGAGAGCCGTCTCCCATGTTCGCCTCACCTATCCCGCCCCGTCCCACCGACAACGTCTTCAAAGCGAGTCACAGCTTGACTGAGGACTCCGCTCCACAGAGCGCGAAGCAGGCCCGTCTCAACAATCCTGAACAAGGCTCCTACGGTCTTGACTACGACAGCGATGACGACGAAGAGGACAGTACGATCAGCGAGACCACCGAGGGCGACGCTCTACTCTGGACACAAGCTCCTCCTCCCGCACCTGTCCCTGCGCATGCTCCTCTTCCCGGAGCCTCGCAGCCAGTCGATGAGATCGAGCGTCAGCGCCAGAAGCTCATGAAGCACACCCCTGCCAAGCCCAGCCGCCTTCGAGAGGCTTTCGTCCCTTCGCCTAGCCTTCTATCTGACGCTGGCAACGACTCGATTCTACTCGCCTCCCCCATTCCGTCTGCAGACCTTTTCGCAGACATGCCAGATGCTGAGCCACTAGACGTCGACGACGAGCTACTGGCCGCTATGGCTGAGTACAAGAAGACCGCCGAGTATCGGGCGATGGTTGCCGATTTCCAGTCCTGGCCTGATGTCATCATCACGTATGACTCGGACGAGGAGTCACCCACACCCAGCCCTGTCGACGCTGTCGGCCATGGCGAGCTTGAAATTTGAGGAGAAGCGACACAACAACGACGACACGATTACGATTACGATTAAGCATAGCATGGGCGTTTGGACAGCATCGACGTTTGAAAAGCATGGACTGCGATACTGGGCGGTTGTTTTGACGGCTTTTTGGCGTTCTGGGAGCAGCGTTGCCTACGATCCTCTTGCCGCGGCATCAGGTGGCCTTGTGTACGGTGCCGGGGTGCAGATCTCCTTCGGGGTTGATCTCCCCCAGGCGCCTGCAAGGTCACCTCTAATGTCGAGCGTGAGTGGTGAACAGGCTGTGTTGTTCTTCTTGTTTTTGTTTTCTATTGTACAAAAGGTTTCGACGTTGGATTTCTTGCTGTACGATTTCATAGGTTGTTTAGCGCTGATTGCTGATACCCACTGCCTCAAAGGCACTACGTTCTGCTTCTTTCAATACTGACTGTTTGCAAAACATTTCATCCTGTCTTTGTTGATGCATGTGATGCATGTGATGCGCTTCTATACACTGCTGCGCATGGACACCCCGTCTTCCGGCGTCACACTGTCGTTTTTCAGGTCCCGCTACCCGGACAACGACTATCACGAGCTTGCCGTGATTCCTGGACAGCCTTCGGACCATGTGCCCAGTCTATTCCGGGCACCAGACGGAGAGACTACTCCACGTCACGAGCTCCGTTGGGGACACTTGGCGTTCATGCGAGCCTTTTTACGTGAACGAGGTACAACTACAGAAGCGATGTTCAAGGTTAGGCATTGTTCTGTTCTTGTACCCTTGCCGAAGGCCAAGTATCCCAACGGCGCTGGTGACGATTAACATACACATCAGCTGCCTCATACGAGGCAAATCCGGGAGCATCTAGTTCAGAAACAGTTCAATATCCGCTTTCTACCACTACAAACTCGGTATTTCGGGTTAATTCGTACGATAGTGCCGAGGGACAAGGCTTCTGGCAGAATGCTGGACTAGTGCTACTACCCCACAGCCCACATTTCCCCGGACTTCCAACGTCATCAAAGCTTGTATTGTTGCTGTCCGGCGGATGCATTCGTGGATCATTTTTTGGTGCTACCACGGTAGTATTGAAAACAAGGCTCTTTTTTGCAAGGGCCGATAGGCGCCATTGCCCTTAACGGCAACGATCTGAGTGTATACTTGCTACTCCGAGTGCCTGCTCCTGGTGGCATTTCGGCCGTTAGGTATATTATCTACCAGATACCTTTACGTATGACAATCACCCGTCTTCAATCGGATCGTGTCTCTAATCATGCGTTTAAGTCTTTTCTTGTCCAGTACACAGCTTCTGTGGTCAACCGCCACTGCGCAGGCAGACTCAGTCCAGGCAGCATTGGACAGCATCAGCATCACCAATGCTGAGGACGTCCGCGGCAATTTACACCTTCCAAGCGCATCCGGAGGACATAGCATAACATGGTCGAGCAGTGATCCGGAAGTCATCGCCGCTGATGGCGTGGTGCAGAGACAGCATGCGCCTGTTCAGGTCAACCTTACTGCGACAATCACATCCGAGGGTACGAGTCAAGAGAGCGTTTTCACCACGCATGTACGACCAGCGGTGCAACTCGAGTCATTTGAAGGATATGCTTTTGCCTACTTCACGGGGAACAGCAAAGCTGGGGAGAACATTTACCTCGCAGCCAGCAACGGCAACAACGCGCTCAGCTGGACGGAGCTAAACAACAACCAACCCATTCTGACATCGACCGAGGGTACACAAGGACTGCGCGATCCTTTCCTCATCCGGTCACCGGAAGGCGACGTGTTCTATCTCCTAGCCACCGACCTCTCGATTGGCTCAGGAACCTCATGGGGCGATGCTGTGCGCGTTGGGAGCCTCTACCTCGAGATCTGGGAGTCGAACGATCTGAAGACTTGGTCGCAGCAGCGTCACGTTAAAGTTTCACCTCCAACTGCTGGTAACACGTGGGCGCCTGAGGCATACTATGATGCGACTATTGGGTCTTATGTGGTGTTTTGGGCGTCTTCGTTGTACGAGGAGGGCGATGTCGAACATACTGGCGCGACGTATCATCGTATGCTTTATGTTACGACGCGCGATTTTGTGACGTTCAGCGAGCCAGAGATCTGGCAGGACGCTGGTATGTCGCGTATCGATTCGACCGTCATTCAGGAGGGTGAAGTCTTCTATCGCTTCACCAAGGACGAAGGTGCTGGTGGCACTGGCTGTACGGATATCATCCAAGAACGGTCATCTTCCCTGCGCGCGACACTGGATTCATGGACGCAAGTAGTTGCGTGCATTGGCAGGGACGCTGGCACCAGTGCCGTCGAGGGGCCGACAACGTTCAAATCGAATCCTGGAGACGTCAACGGCGAGAAGTTTTATCTCTTCGTAGATGAGTACGGAGGTCGCGGATACATTCCTCTTGAGACTGCAGATATCGCAAATCCAGCTTGGAAAGTTTCGTCGTCGTACACACTACCGACTAGTCCTCGACATGGAACTGTCGTACCCGTCACTGCCAAAGAACTTGCAGGTTTGACTGCAACAACAGTCGCGGCGCGTGATACCATGTCTGGCAGCCCTGTTCTACCCGGTCTCTACGCCGATCCCAACATTGCCATATTCGATCAGACGTACTACATTTACGCAACCACCGACGGCTTCCCTGGCTGGGGCGGCAACCAATTCTACGTCTGGTCCTCGCCCGACCTCCTCACCTGGACCCGCTCCAAAACGCCCATTCTGACTCTCAACGGCACAAACGGAAACGTGCCATGGGCTGTAGGAAACGCATGGGCACCTACCATCATTGAGCGCGACTCCAAATACTACTTCTACTTCTCCGGCCAGAACCCGACATACGACCGCAAGACAATCGGCGTCGCAGTCTCTTCCTCGCCGAACGGGCCTTTTGTCGCCGAGCCCGAGGCCTTCATTCTGAACGATGAAGCTCCGAAAACAGGCCAAGCAATCGACTCCGCATCCTTCATGGACCCTACGACGGGCAAGTACTACCTGTTCTGGGGCAACGGCGAACCGCCTCTATATGCCGAGCTCAGCGAATCCATGACCTCTCTCGTGCAGAACACCACGCGTGAGGTCTCCGGACTCGTCGATTTCCGCGAGGGGTTGTTCATGAATTACCGCAACGGCATATTCCACTTGACCTACAGTATCGACGACACGGGCTCCGAGAACTACCGCGTCGGATATGCGACTTCAGCGAGTGTCCATGGACCGTGGACATACCGTGGCGTATTGCTGGAAAAGGATGCGTCCAAGGGTATCTTGGCGACGGGGCATAGCTCGATCGTGCAGGTGCCGTGTACTGATGAGTGGTATATTGCGTATCATCGCTTTGCGATTCCGGGTGGGGAAGGCACGAGGAGGGAGGTTGTGATTGATAGGGTGTATTTTGATGGGGAGGGGGTTATGGAGAGAGTTGTGCCGACGTTGGAAGGTGTGGCTGGGAGGGAGATTGGGACGTGTTGAGGATGGAGTCATGGGGAGGTGGAAAGACGGGGTTTAGTTTCAGTGTACATAGTGATGAAATGCACTAAATCAACATGTCTACGATGTATGAAAGCTGGACCTGTTCATGGTCAAATCGGAGGAAGTCAGCGCTGATTGGCTGGTGCCAAGCCGTGGTTTCGCCGCCAGCCATGACGACCTAGCTGCAGCTCTTGCCTTCGCGACTTCGACAGCAGTTCGCATCACGCATCATGGAGGGCCTATACTACAACGTCAAATACGGGTGAGCTATGACTGAGTCTGAGGAAACTTCTTGTGCTAACAGTATCGCATAGCTACATCGAGGGCATCGTGCGCGGCTACCGCAATGCGCTGCTCACCAGCCAGAATTACAGCAACCTGACACAATGCGAGACCATCGACGGTACATTGCGCGATGCACTCTGACTATCTCCTCCTCTAACAAGGTCTTCAGATGTTAAGCTACAGCTCGCGCCAGCTTACGGCGACTTCCTCTCCTCGCTGCCTCCCAATCCCTCGACGTCTGCCCTAGCCGCGAAGACCACCGACAAGCTCGTCGCCGAGTTTCGATATCTCCAGGCCAATGCGACCGGCTCGCTCTCCAAGTTCATGGAGTACCTCACCTACGGCTACATGATCGATAACGTTGCGCTGCTCATCACCGGTACACTTCACGAGAGGGACACAAGAGAGCTGTTGGAGAGATGTCACCCACTAGGCTGGTTCGAGACTATGCCAGTACTCTGCGTCGCCACGAACATCGAGGAGCTGTACAACTCTGTCCTGATCGAGACACCGCTTGCACCGTATTTCAAGGGCTCGCTCAGCCACCAGGATCTGGACGAGCTCAACATCGAGATTATTCGCAACACACTCTACAAGAACTACCTCGAGGACTTCCACAACTGGGTCAACACGGCTCCTGAGGTTGCCGGTACGCCTACAGCGGTCGTCATGTCTGAAACATTGGAGTTCGAGGCCGATCGCAGGAGCATCAACATCACCCTGAACTCCTTCGGTACGGAGCTCTCAAAGGCAGACAGGAAGAAGCTCTACCCGAGCTTCGGAAGATTGTATCCAGAGGGCACGTTGATGCTGTCAAGAGCCGATGATGTCGAGGGCGTGCGCATCGCAGTGGAGGGCCAATCGGACTACAAGAATTTCTTTGATCAGACTGGTCTGAGTGGCGGTGGTGGTGTGGGCAACATGTCTGGTGGCATTGGTGGTGAAACTAGGAGTCTTGAAGATCTGTTCTACCAAAAGGAGATGGAGATATCAAAGCTGGCATTCACACAACAATTCACGCACGCCATTGTATACTCGTGGGTCAAGCTACGAGAACAGGTATGTCCAGTGCCGAGATTTGCATATTCTTTTGCTGATCCATTTCGATAGGAAATTCGCAACATCACCTGGATAGCTGAGTGCATTGCGCAGAACCAGAAGGAGCGGATTGGTAACTACATCAGTGTGTTCTGAGCGCGGTAATATATGTAGTCATAGCATGTTTGATATCGCATGGAGCGTTTCGGGAGGCGTAAGGGTCTGGTTCGTATACATCTCTTTGCACATTACACATCGTAGAGGCCTCGCCTCCAGTCCCTAAAGTGCGCATTTTCTTCATCTCCTTATAGTACATGTTGGTGCATTCCTTGCATTGCGGCTCTCTGTCACTTGGGTGTTAATGTGCGGAGGAGCTGTATTCTTCTTCACTTCACTTCGAGGCAAGCGCGACAAGTCGCGTCGATTACGCGTGCCTTCCTCCTCATCGTTGACCGCACGTTGCCAAGACAACAACCCACTCATCTCTCCGTCCTCACTTCACCACACTGCACTTCATAACACTCCAGTTCTAACTGCACAGATTTCGCACCGCACCGCATCGTGTCCAGGTAAGTAGATGAACAACAGGGCGTCACAGATGGCGGGTGCAGACTACATCGAGCTCGAGCACGGCGAAATCCTACCGGAGCCGTACGAGCCTAACATGCCTCATCTACGCGGCGGAGACGCGGCGGCGCAGTCCTACGGCATCAACGGTAACGCTGGCCAGTGGAACGCGTCGTCAGCAAACGCTTCCGCCACCGCCTACGAGCGCGTCCAGCCAGCAGCTGCCGAGCATGTTGGGGCCGACTTCTACGAGGTTCCCGCAAAGGACTTCTATGCGGCTCGAAGCTCGCGTGGCAATCGTGGTCAACGCAACAAGGCGGGCAAGGCACGTGTTCAGGTGGATGAGTGCTTTGACTTCAACAATCAGCAGCAGCCAAACCCGTGGCAGAATGCGGCACCGCAGCCCGAACCACAGGAGCAGCGTCAGCCACAGCTAGCTCGTGAGCGTCAGCGCGAGCGCGAGCGCGAGCCCTTGTCGGACGCACATGTCGACTTCGAGGTGATGATACCGCAAAAACGCTGCTGCATTTACTGACAACACTAGGTTCGCCGCTTCGCCGCTTGCCGCGACAGAGAGCTTTTCGAGTATTTGGATGCACGTGGCATATCCCGAAGCTTCCTCGCAGAGATCGATATGTTCATCCGAGGTCATCCAGAGATCGCTACATGTGCTGAGGGCCGGAGGATGTTACGTCAGATCAGCACCTTACCCCCACTCCTAGCGTATCTATTCTTTCTGAAGGGCTACACGCACCCGGCGAGGTAGGTTACAGGTGTGGTTTGCGTCAGTAGTTGCGGCACAGTGCCATGGCGACAGTCGTTGACTTGCCTGCAACCGGATGTTTTTCGCCAGCCTCTCACAAGGCTGAGCTTGACAAATGCACCGGATGTGCAGAGCGTACCATGAGCTCAGCCTTACTAATCATGTGCAGGTATCAGGATCGGATCGTGCGGACCGACCACTTCACCCTGCCACAGGATTACCCGTACCAACCGTTGAGCACGAGGCATGACACTGAGCTCGTGGATTTCTTCGACGGATTCGACTATCGACATGACATCATCGATCGAATCGACCAGGAAGTCCGCGTGGCTATAAGGGAGCTCGAGTACGGTCAACAGATTCCGCTAGCACTTCGTAAGCTGGTCTGCTACTCTCTCTGGGGCAATCCAGTCGATGCCTACAAATGGTTCGAGTATTCCTACCAGAAGGAGTACATGCCACACAGGTATCTGCCAGAACATGTTGTTCTCGGGCACATCCCGAAGCCTGCAGGGAGGGATCCGCGACCGCAGACTATCACTGGTGTGGTGAAGCACGGCCAAGTTCGTGCTCGCATGGCGAGGGCCAATGATCAGGGTGTTGGTACGTCATGAGAGAGTGCAGCGCCAGAGTACAGTCTAACAGTCAAGACGTTCTGGATGTACTCATCGCAGAGTACCGGCTTGCCCTCGTTCGTACTGGCCACCGTCGACTGGAGATCGATAGCCTAGTCGCCAGTGCGAAGCAGCGATTGAAGAATGAGCGTCAAGATCCGACAGGTATGAACGGTTGTAGCTGAGTCACAGACCGTTCTACTGACGCTGATGCAGGGGTGGACATTGTCGACTTCATCATGGACGATGCCGTATCTCGCCAGGGTACAAGTCGCCACAACTTTATCCGCCATCAGGGTACGAACCGCCGCAACTACAGGACGTTCAACCTTGCCGGAGTCACAGTCAACATGATGGGTGGCTCACACGCGTTCCATCGTTACAACGAGCGCAGAGCTCCTGGCTTCCTGCAAGCGCAAGCAGCTGACCTGCGTGCCGCGAAGATGACGCTGGTGCGCTTGCACACCCAGGAGCAACACGCTCTCATGACCAGAGGAATCAACTCTCGTGAATCGACACTGCAGATGATCCGCTCTAGTCGCGCCAGTGCAGAGCGACGCTACGTCAACTGCCTCATTCGGTACTGTCGCGATGCCAACCGGATGACGCCTGTCCAGGCGACTCAGCTTCAGAGCGTCTTCACTCGCGAGAAGATGGGAGATTCGGGTTTTCCCAGTAGCAACTATCTGCTGGGCATGTACCCTCACGAGTTGTACTGAGGAGTGAGGATCGGGCGCAACTAGGGAGAAGGAGGCAGCTTTTTTAGTATGTTCTGGAGCGCGACGCAATACGATTGACCGACGTCGAATCCCTTCACAAATTGCAATGTCGGTAGGATATCAGTGGTCGAAGGAGAATATTGTCGGGCGCGCGATAGTTTCGCACTCAATCGCATACCAGTTTAATGACTGCAAATAGACGCCGCACCAAGCAACTCTCATTTCGTTCCGTCTCCCTGTCATTGCAGTCTCATTGTCTCTCAACTCATGCATCAATAACCGACGCTACACTGACCGGTCCCTCAAAC
>Ga0265780_10010689_pt1 | contig 10921 bp, 9 predicted proteins | sample P1T30metagenome_FD_192432 | JGI IMG/M metagenome (GOLD analysis project Ga0265780, IMG submission 192432) | Plant litter microbial communities from East Loma Ridge, Irvine, California - P1 T30 | ecosystem: Environmental > Terrestrial > Plant litter > Unclassified | place: USA: California... | reverse complement strand
CGGCGTTATACTGTACATAAGCACAGTAAACACGCAATGCGGCGGTAGATGCAGGCCATGATCAGGGTGTTGGAAAACGAGTTTTATTATCTGGACAATTTCCAGCGGGTTCTCGACTGGATCGGCGAACGCTATGGCGATTTGCTCGATTCCGGCGAGCACGCCTTCCTGGCCGCCTTCCCGGCCCTGCCGCGCAATGCGCGCGCGCTGTTCGTGCGCATGGTCATGCGCAAGGGCGAGCTGTTCCGGGCAAGCAAGCTCAAGTACCCGGAAATCGGCTGCGCGCGCGCCGCCGCCGCCCACCTGCTCGGCACCGGCTGGATCGAGGCCGACCCCGAGCTGTCGCTCGACGAACTGTTCGACCTGCTGGCCAAGCCCGAACTCGCCGATGCCTTCGGCGCGCGACTGCACGCCAGGAATGCCCGCAAGGCGGACCAGCTCGCAGCCCTGCGCGCCGACTGCGACGCCAGCCGCCGGTTTTCACACTGGCATGCCAGTTGCCCGGACGTGGTCTGGCGCATCCTGGTCAAGCCGCTGTGCGAGCGCCTGCGCCTGATCTTCTTCGGCAACCTGCGCCAGGACTGGACCGACTTCGTGCTGGCCGATCTGGGCCTGTTTCGCTACGAACAGGTCGATATCTCGGCAGCCTCGCGCGGTTTTCGCCAGCGCGCGGACGTCGACCACTATTTCCAGCTGCATGCCTGCCGCGAGCGATTTTCTGCCGGCGAGGATGTCGACGCCGTGCTGCGCGACCTGCCGCAGCATGCGTTCGGCAACGACTGGATCGAGAGCCGGCGCGAAAAACTGGTGTTCCAGATCGGCCAGCACTACGAAAAAATGAAGGACTGGGATGGGGCCCACGCCGCCTACATGCGCTGCCGCTTTCCCGGCGCACGCGCACGCGCCGTGCGGGTGCTCGAAAAACACGAGCGCTTCGAACAGGCCCACGCACTGCTCACCATCGCGCAAGCCGCGCCCGAGAGCGAGGCCGAGCGCCAGCACCTGGCCCGCATCGCGCCGCGCCTGGCGCGCCGCCTCGGTCATGCACGCCTGCCGGCGCGCCGCCCGCAGCCGGTCGAGCGCATCGACCTGTGCCTGCCGCAGCCGCACCTGGACCCGTGGGTCGAAGGCGTGGTGCGCGACCACATCGCCAGCGCCGACGCCCCCGTGTTCTATGTCGAAAACGCGCTCGCCAACACGCTGTTCGGTCTGCTGTGCTGGCGCGCCGTGTTCGCACCGGTTCCGGGCGCCTTCTTCCACCCATTCCACCGCGGCCCGGCCGACCTGCACAGCGCCGACTTCCACCAGCGCCGCCAGGCCGAATTCGCGGCCTGCCTGGCTGAACTCGATGGCGACGCCTACCGTGACACGATCCGCCGCAACTTCGCCGACAAGGCCGGCCTGCAGTCGCCATTCGTGCACTGGGAAGCGATTGGCGGCGACGTGCTCGAGCTGGCGCTGGCCTGCATCCCGCCGGCCCACCTGCGCAAGTGGTGCGAACGCATCCTGGCCGACGTCAAGGCCAACCGTACCGGCTTTCCCGACCTGATCCAGTTCTGGCCGGCCGAGGGGCGCTACACCATGATCGAAGTGAAAGGTCCGGGCGACCGCCTGCAGGACAACCAGCTGCGCTGGATCGAGTACTGCGCAGCGCACGCGATGCCGGTCTCGGTGTGCTACCTGCAGTGGCAAGCCGACCCCGCGGCGGCTGACGAACTGGCGGCGGCTTGAGCGAGACCGTCGGCTTGCACTATACCGTCGCCGTGCGCGCCCTGTGCGAATTCACGGCCAAACAGGGTAGCCTCGACCTGCGTTTCACGCCGTCGCCCAGCGCCCAGGAAGGCATCCAGGGCCACGCCGTCGTGGCCGCCCGCCGCAGTGGGGGCGATGGCAGCTACCGCAGCGAAGTGCCGCTGGCTGGCGAGTGGAACGGCCTGCACGTGCGCGGCCGCGCCGACGGCTACGACGAGCGCGAAAACCTGCTCGAAGAAATCAAGACCCACCGCGGCCGGGCCGACGCCATCCCCGACAACCACCGCCACCTGCACTGGGCCCAGCTGCGTGTCTACGGCCACCTGCTGTGCCATGAGCGCAGCCTGGACCAGGTCCACCTGGCGCTGGTCTACTACGATATCGGCAGCGGCGTCGAGACCGTGCTGCGCGAGACCCGCGACAGCGCCTGGCTGGCCGCGCATTTCCAGGAATTGTGCGCACGCTTCTCGCGCTGGGCGGCAAGCGAAGCGGCGCACCGCACGGCGCGCGACGACGCCTTGAGCGCGCTGCGCTTCCCGCACGCCGACTTCCGCCCCGGCCAGCGCCAGCTCGCCGAAGGCATCTACCGCGCCAATGCCGGTGGACGCTGCCTGCTGGCCCAGGCGCCGACCGGGATCGGCAAGACGGTGGGCAGCCTGTTCCCGGTGCTCAAGGCCATGCCGCAGCAGCGCATCGACAAGGTGTTCTTCCTGGCCGCCAAGACCCCGGGCCGGCGCCTGGCGCTGGATGGCGCCGCCAGCCTGTGCGCCGACAGCACGGTGCCGCTGCGCGTGCTCGAACTGACCGCGCGCGACAAGGCCTGCGAACATCCCGACAAAGCCTGCCACGGCGAATCCTGCCCGCTGGCGCACGGCTTCTACGACCGCCTGCCGGCCGCGCGCGCGGCCGCTGCCGAAACGCCCGTGCTGGACCGGGCGGCGCTGCGCGAGGTCGCGCTGGCGCACGACGTCTGCCCGTATTACCTCGGCAGCGAAATGGCGCGCTGGGCCGACCTGGTCGTGGGCGACTACAACTACTATTTCGACGGCGGCGCCATGCTGTATGCGCTGGCGTCGAGCAACGGCTGGAAGACCAGCGTGCTGGTCGACGAAGCCCACAACCTGGTCAGCCGCGCGCGCGGCATGTACAGCGGAACGCTCGAGCGCGGGCTGCTCAGGCTGGCGCGCGCCGGCGCGCCGCCGCCCGTCAGAAAGGCGCTGGAAAAGGTGGGCCGCGCCTGGGGCGCCGTCGACAAGACCGCGCCGGCGCCCTACCAGGTACTCGACGCGGTGCCGGCCAAGCTGGTCGATGCGCTGCAGCAGGCCGCCAGCGCCGTCAACGAACACCTGGCCGCCCATCCCGGCCCGCTCGACCCGGACCTGCAGCGCTTCCATTTCGACGCGCTGGGGTTTGCACGCCTGGCCGAGTCGTTCGGACCGCACTCGTTGTGCGACCTGACCCGGGACACGCTGCGCCAGGAAGCGCGCGACTCCACCATCTGCATCCGCAACGTGGTGCCGGCGCCGTTCCTCGGTCCGCGCTTTGCCGCCAGCCATTCAAGTACGCTGTTCTCGGCCACGCTGGGCACCTGGGAGTATTGCTGCGACACGCTCGGCCTGCCCGCGAATACCGCCTGGGTCGACGTGGCCTCGCCGTTTCGCGCCAGCCAGCTCGATGTGCACGTCGCCCACGGCATCTCGACCCGCTACGCGCGCCGGGCCGCCTCGGTGCAGCCGATCGCCGAACTGATCGCGCGCCAGTACCACGAACGCCCCGGCAACTACCTGGCCTTCTTCAGCAGCTTCGATTATCTCGACCAGGTCGCGAACAGCCTGGCGCGCCTGGATCCGGCGCTGCCGCTGTGGCGCCAGGAGCGGCGCATGAGCGAGGCCGAACGCCAGGGCTTCATCGACCGATTTGCCGTGGGTGGGCGCGGGGTCGGCTTCGCGGTACTGGGCGGCGCCTTCGGCGAAGGGGTCGACTTGCCGGGCGAGCGCCTGATCGGCGCCTTCGTCGCCACGCTCGGCCTGCCGCAGGTAAACCCGGTCAACGAGCAGCTGCGCGAGCGCATGCAGGCGCTGTTCGGCGCCGGCTACGACTACACTTACCTGTACCCGGGCATCCAGAAGGTGGTGCAGGCGGCGGGCCGCGTGATCCGTACCGAGCAGGATCGCGGCGTGGTGTGGCTGATCGACGACCGCTTCGCCCAGCCGGGCATCCGCGCGCTGATGCCGGCCTGGTGGGAGCTGGATGCACGCCCCGCCTAAGCGAGCAGCGCGCGCACCTTCTGGTAGCCGCTGCGGCTGATCGGCAGGCGCGCGCCGTCCTTCAGCACCGCGCAGAAGTTGTCCTTGCTGACCGGCTCGATGCGCGCGATTGCGCCGAGGTTCACGAGCCACGAGCGATGGATGCGCACGAACACCGCCGCATCGAGCCGGGCCTCGAGTTCCGCCAGGCTCCCGTGCTTCAGGTAGCGCCTGCCGGCGGCGCTGACCTGCACATAATCGTCCTGGGCCTCGATGCAGTCGATGCTGTCGGCAGCGACCACGTGCACGCGCGCGCCGTCGCGGATCAGGATGCGCGCGAGCGGCGCCTGGCGCGCCGCTGCGTCCTTTACCAGCGCCGCCACCTGCAGCGTCTGCGCTGCGCGCCGGCGAACCTGGTCGAGCGCTTCGGCCAGGCGTTCGCGCGAGAACGGCTTGAGCAGGTAGTCGACCGCATGCACGTCGAAGGCGCGCAGCGCGAAGGCATCGTAGGCGGTCGCGAACACGTAGTGCGGCCTGGGGCCGGCCAGTTCGACCACCTCGAAGCCGTCCAGCTTCGGCATCTGGATGTCGAGGAACACCACGTCGGGATCGCGTTCGGCGATCGCCTTCACCGCCTCGAAGCCGTTGGCGCATTCGCCCACGATCTCGACGTCGGCGTGCGCCGCCAGGTACTCGCGCAGCAGCATGCGCGCCAGGTGTTCGTCATCCACGATCAACACGTTCATGCCGCCTCCCCCTCCTGCGCGGGCAGCACCAGCGCCACCCGGAACAATCCATCGCCGCGCGCCCAGTGCACGCTGGCCTCGCTCCCGTACATGCCGGCCAGGCGCTGGCGCACGTTCGGCAGGCCGATGCCCGCTCCTGCTCCTGCTCCCGTCCCCGCGCGCGCGCCGGGGCTGTCCGGGTCGACATCGTTCTCGACGTCGACCCGGAGCTGCGAACCGGCGCGCTGCGCCGTCACCTGCACCGCGCCGCCCTCTGGCAGCTGGCCGACGCCGTGCTTGACGGCGTTCTCCACCAGCGGCTGCAGGATCATCGGCGGCACCAGGCAGGCGCGCGCGGCCTCGTCGGCGCTGCATGCGAACACCAGGCGCGCACCAAAGCGTACCTGCTCGATCGCGACGAACTGTTCGACCAGCGCGATTTCGTCGGCCAGCCTCACCTTGCGCTGCGCTTCGAGGCCCAGCGTGTGGCGAAAGAAGCCGGCCAGCTGCAGCGTCATGGCGCGCGCGGCGTCGGCGTCGAACGCGGTCAGGGCGCTGATCGAATTGAGGCTGTTGAACAGGAAGTGCGGATCGATCTGGCTGCGCAACAGGCGCAGTTCGGCATCCTGGGCCAGCAGTTTCAGTTCGAGCTCGCGCCGCTCGAGGTGGCGCACGCGCGCAAATTCCAGCGCCAGGTAGTGGCCGCAGGCGCTGATCCCGTACAGCAGCATGCCGACGCCAAACATGGTGGCCGTGAGCGGCGCCGACATCGCCAGCGGCTCCAGGCGTGGGAAGAACGCCGGCGCCAGCATGCGCCATGCAGCCGCCCAGGCGGTGCCCGCCGCGCACCACAACAGCGCCGCACAGGCGGCGCTGACGAAGAACATGGCCAGCACCGCGGCGGGCCCGCGCTGCGCCAGCGGAAAGGCGCGGCACTGGTAATACGCGGCGAAGCCGCACACCGCGGCGTACATCAGCATCAAGGGCAGCGCGAACAGCAGGCTGGCCGCCAGGCCGGCGCCGAGCGTGGCGTCGAGCAGCCCCGCCAGCAGGAGTCCCAGCATCAGCCAGGCGGCCAGGTACAGCGTCGCGCTGCGCCGCGCCCAGAATCCCTCACCCATCAGTTGCGCACTTCGACACCGCCCATGATCGCGTAGCCGCGGATCACCAGGCGTTTGCTGCGGTCCGGCGGCGCCACGGTCTTTTCCTCGAAGCCGCCCAGGATCGGCGTGCCCTGCAGCTCGACGCTCCAGTCGGGCGGGCACTTGATGGTGACGCCGCCCCAGAAAGCAAACACGTTGACTACCGCTTCGCCCACGATCGAGGCGCCGCGCATGTCGAGCGTGCAGCCGCCCAGCACCGTGGTGACTTCGCCGCCGCGAAAGGCCTGCGAGGCCACGCGCCGCTCGAAGCCGGCCAGGATGGCCACGATATCGAGCACGTCGTCGGGCGCGACTCCATCGGCCGGCATGCCGTGCTGCGGCCCGTTGCGGGTGCGCCAGGCCTTGCCCACCAGGTAGGCGCCCAGGCCGATCAGCGCCAGCGGCCACAGTGCATCCCAGCTCAGACTGACGACCCCCAGCCTGTCCAGCATCATCAGGATGCCCACGCCCACCAGGCCGGCGCCGAGCAGCGTGCCGCCGCGGCTGCGGGTATCGCACAGCTTCACGACGCCGACGATCACGAACAGCATCGGCCAGAACGACACGGCGCGGTGCATGTCGAGAATGCCGAGGTTATCGAGCAGGAACAGCAGGCCCATCGCGATCACCAGCAGGCCGATGACGACCTGGCCGGCGACGCCATTCGGCTGGAGCTCACTTTTCATGACGGCCTCCCCGGTTGGCCGCGAAACGGCGCGCGATGAACGGGTCGAGCACCATCTTGACGCCCCACATCAGGATGAACAGCGGCCAGCTGTTGCGCAATGTCAGGCCGAACGCGTTCTCGAACACGGCGAACAGCCACAGGCCCGCAAACAGGGTCCACAGGCCGTTGCCGAATTCCTTGGGGCTCGGGTAGCCGATGGTCTGGTTGATGCCGACCACCACCAGCAGCAGCGGCGCGTAGTGCCAGTAATCCTGGGCGTCGATATATCCCATGCGGTCCATCAGGACCACCCCGCCCAGCACGATCAGGAGCAGGCCCCAGACCACCTGCTTGCGCCAGCGATACGCTTCTTCGGACTGCATTGTCGTCTCCCTTGTCATCGAATGCAGACACGATACCAAGCGCGGCCCGGATCAGGGAAACGGTTTTCGGCGAACGGCGGCGCGCGCGCGGTGAATGGAGAAACAGGCGGTGGCTGGCGAACGGACGAAAAAAAGCCCGCCTGGGGGCGGGCTGGTCGAGCCGTGGTGCGTAGCAGTGCTGTCTAGCCGTGCTGCGTAGCGGTGCCGTATATCAGGCGGCAGCCGGCGCTTCGACGCGTGCGGCCTGGCCCTTGGCCTGGTTGCGGTACTTGGCGCGGGCAGCGGCCTGGCGCACGGCTTCGCGTGCGATATTGGTGCGCTTGATCTCGGCGCGTTCCTTCTTGCCGCGGTGTTGTGCGATGTGCTTGTTGCCGATTTTGCTGGTCATGCTATCTCCTCTGGTGGGCTTGGCGCCGTGCCGGTCGCGGCCGGCGGCGCAGAAAACGGAAGGGCCTTGGGGGACTGGGTCAGGAACGACCACCGTCCAGTTTCAGACCGGCCGGCATCAGCATGCCCCAACCCAGCTGGCGGCGGATCTCTTCGGGCGTCGGCGGCGGCTTCGTGTCGCGGCAACGGCGTTCGAGATAGGCGCGTACCAGCTGCTTGGATGGGTGCTTGATATCGGACATGACGACCTTCACCTCCCTGAAGGACCGGCGCCTGCTACCGCGCCGGACCCGAAAATTGGTGCCGGTCCTCGAGGCGACCGGCTAACCTGTCGAGGTAGTCGGACCGCAGCGGTTAGGGCGCGTTCCTCACTCAGACAGGCGTATCTTACCCAACCCGGCGCTGGCTCACCGTTAGCTGCCGCACACTGGGCGCATGATCATGTTCCTTGCCCCACTGTGACAGCGGCATGACAGCGCGCCGCCACGAAAAAAAGGGAGCGCGGCTCCCCTTCGCGTACTGGCCGCGCCGCGCCTAGAACTTGTAGCGCAGGTTCAGGTAGTACTGGCGCCCGCTCACGTCCAGCTTCTGCTGCTCCGCTTCGCTGTAGCGGTACTGGGCGCGCTTGGCATTCGTCAGGTTGGTCGCGCTGAAAGCCAGTTCCACGTTCTTCGTCACGTAGTAGTTGGCCGAGAAGGCCAGCGTGGTGACCGCATCGGCATAGGTCGGCGCGGTCGGCATCAGGATCCCGTTGATGGTCGACAGGCCCTGGCTGTTGGCGGTCGGCGACGGCGCGGTGGTGCTGTTCACGTACTCGCCGCGGTAATTCGCCACCAGGCGCGCCGACAGCCTGGCGTCTTCGTAGTACAGCCCCAGGTTGCCGGTCCATTCGGACGCCCCGATCATCGGGCGGCCGTCGTCGACTTTCGTCTTGGCGCGGCTGACATTGGAGGTGAAGCCGAAGTTGGTCTGCCCGAACGGCTGCTCGTACTGCACTTCGATGCCGTTGATCTTCGCGCCCTGCTGCGAAGCGGTGTTGATGGCGAAGGTCTTGACCGTGTTGTCACGCGGGTCGACCAGGTCGACCGTGGACGCGCCGGTGGCGCCGGTCTTCGGATAGCCGTCGATCGACGAATGGAAAACGCTGACTGCGACGATCGAGCGCGGCGCGAAATACCACGACCACGACAGGTCGAGGTTGTCGGCGGTCTGCGGTTCGAGGTCCGGATTCGGGCCGGTGACGCGGCAGCCGTTGGCGTCGCAGGTCGGGGTGCCGAAGCCGCTGCCCAGCACATTGTAGTTCTGGCGCCCGATGGTGCGGCTCACGCCGACCCGCGCCAGCATGTCGTTGCCCAGGTTGTAGCGCAGGTTCAGGCTCGGGAGCCAGTTGTCGAAGGTGCGTTTGGTCGGCGTCTTGTAGTACATGACGCCGGCACGCGGGTCGAACGGCACGCCGTCGAACAGCGGGGTCGCGTCGCCGGCATCGGTGATCGCGCCGGGGTAGGCGGCGCAGCTGGTGGCCGGCTGGCCCGGCGCGCTGCGTTCGCAGGCGCCGATCGGGATCGGCGTGGCGATATTGGCCTTGACCTCGGTGCGCACGAAACGCAGGCCCAGGTTGCCCGACCAGCGCTCGGCTTCCAGGTTGGCCATCACGTAGGCGGCGCTCTGGCGCTCCTGCATGTCGATCTCGGAACTGACCCGGCGCTCCCAGGCGGCGCTGGTTTCCTTGGTGTTGTCGGCGATGTAGCCGATGGTCTGGTCGCGGGTATAGGTGAAGCCGGTGTTGTCCCAGTTGCCGCCATCCAGGCCGTTGCCGAAGTCGCCCGGATACGGCTGCCAGCCGGTCAGCGGCGTCGGCGTGTTCGAGGTGACCTTGCCGGTATTCGGGTCGACCGTGATCCCGTTGCGGAAGGCCGGGCCACGGCGGCCGCTGGTGCGTTTGTGGTCGGCGAAGCGTACGCCGCTTTCGAGCGACTGGAAGATGCCGCGATCGAGTCGGTATTCGGCGTCGAACTGGGCGCTCCACTCCTTGTCGACGGTGCGCACGCCCGAGGCGGCGCGGTCGACGATCGTGTAGCCGCTGCCGTCCGGGTTCAGGCCCGGCTGGTTGGCGCCGGCGCCCTGGTACTGCACGAATGGCGCGTCGTGCAGGTCGCCCAGCGCGTACGAGATGCCGGTGCCGTAGCGCGCCAGCGTCAGGCCCTGGTCGAGCGCGGTCGAGCCGACGCCGCGCGTGGCCGACAGCAGGCTCTTGACGGTGAGCGCATCGTTGACGCGGTATTTGGCGTCGAGGTCGAGGAAGGAACTCTGGGCCTTGGCCCCTTCGCGGAAGAACCCTTCCGAATTGCCCACGTACTGCGGCGTGGTCCCGTCCGGGAACACGATGTCCGCGGCCTTGAGCACCTTGAGCGGATGACCGTACACGGTGGTTTCGTCGACAATCACCGGGTTGCGGATCTGCGCGTACACGCGCTGGCCCTTGGAGTTGGTGTTGGCGGCGGCGGCGGCGGTGCCGCCCAGCGGCGCGTTCTTCCCGAGCAGCATCGAGTAGATCGCGCTCGAGGTCAGGCGGCCGTGGTTGTCGGCGTCCATCGCCGAGTGAAATCCGGTCATGACGATGTCGAGGTCGCGGTTCGGCTTGAACTGCAGGGACAGCATGCCGCCCTTGCGGTCGCGCACCGATTCCACGAATTCCGAACTCATCGAACCGGGCAGGCGCACGCCATTCAGGTCGGCCGCCGTGTAGCCGGTGCCGGCCAGCGAAGCGTCGGTGATGCCCAGCATGGTCGATGTGTTGATGACATCCCAGCCGCTGTTGGTGCCGTAGGCGAAGCGCGACACCGAATCGCGCCGCACATAGCGTTTTTCGGCGAACAGCGCGGCCAGCACGCCGAAGGTGCCGGCTTCGTTCTTCCAGGTGACCGATCCGTTCATGTCCGGCGCGTAGCGGCCCGGCAGGTCGGCGTAGCTGGCGCCGACGCTGACCACGCCCGAGAAGCGTTCTTTCTGCGACAGCGGGCGCCGGGTCGAGACATTGATGGTGCCGGCCAGGCCGCCATCGACGATGTTCGCTTGCGACGACTTGTAGACGACGGCCTGCTGCAACACGTGCGACGGCATCAGCGACAGGCTGCTCGAACGCGAGCTGGACGCCTGGTCCGACACGTACCAGTCGGCGCTGCTGACCGCGTGGCCGTTGAAGATGATCAGCGACATGTCCGGGTTGGTACCGCGCATCGAGACTTTTTCGGCCTCGTCGTAGTCGGTGCGCACCGAGATGCCGGCCAGGCGCTGCAGCGAATCGGCCAGGTTCTTGTCGGGCATCTTGCCGACGTCTTCAGCGGTGATCACCTCGACGTTGGCCGAGGCGTCCTTCTTGACCGCCAGCGAGCGGGCCAGCGAGGCGCGGATGCCGGTCACTTCCACGGTCTGCATCGACGCGGCCGGCGCGCCTTCCTGGTCCTGGGCCAGCGCCGGCAGCGCGGCCAGGCTCCATAACGCCATCGATACGGCCGCTGCGAGCGGCTTCTGCTTGAACATTGCGTCTCTCCTGAAAACTGGTTTTTTTATTGATGGTCGGGCGCTCCGTGCCCGCCAGAATCCGACTTTGACGCTGAGT
>Ga0265780_10010688_pt1 | contig 10922 bp, 10 predicted proteins | sample P1T30metagenome_FD_192432 | JGI IMG/M metagenome (GOLD analysis project Ga0265780, IMG submission 192432) | Plant litter microbial communities from East Loma Ridge, Irvine, California - P1 T30 | ecosystem: Environmental > Terrestrial > Plant litter > Unclassified | place: USA: California... | reverse complement strand
TGGATGCGCCCATGAAAATAGCTTTCCTCGCCGATCCCTTGGCCAGCTTCAAGACCTACAAGGATTCGACCTACGCCATGATGGTGGAGGCCGCCAAGCGCGGCCACACCGTCTACGCCTTCGAGCAAAAAGACATGGCCGTCAACGGGGGCGTGGCCTACGCCAACGTTGCCGAAATAACCATTCTGGACGACCTGAAGGATTGGTATCGCGCCGCCCCGGCCGTGGAAACCAATCTGGGTGAGTTCGACGCCATCATCCAGCGCAAAGACCCCCCGTTCGATATGGAATACATCTACGGCACTTACATGCTGGAGCTGGCCGAAAAACAGGGCGCCAATGTCTTCAACAAGCCGTCCGCTATCCGCGACCACAACGAAAAGCTGGCCATCGCCCAGTTCAGCGAGTTCACGTCGCCGACCCTGGTGACGGCCGACGAGGCGCGCATCCGCGCCTTCCAGGCCGAGCATGGCGACGTCATCCTCAAGCCGCTCGACGGCATGGGCGGTACCGGCATCTTCCGCGTCAAGCCGGATGCGATGAACCTGGGCGCCATCATCGAGACGCTGACCGACAACGGCAAGCGCACGATCATGGCCCAGCGCTTCATCCCGGATATCGCCAAGGGCGACAAGCGCATCCTGGTCATCGGCGGCAAGCCGGTGCCGTTTTCGCTGGCGCGCATCCCGCAAAACGGCGAGGTGCGGGGCAATCTGGCGGCCGGCGGCCTTGGGGTAGCGCAACCTTTGACCGAACGGGACTTCGAAATCGCCAATACGCTCGGTCCGCTACTGGCCGCGCGCGGCTTGTTGCTGGTAGGATTGGACGTGATTGGAGATTGCCTGACGGAAGTTAACGTGACCAGCCCGACCTGTTTCCAGGAAATCACCCAGCAGGCCGGTTTCCCGGTGGCGGCGATGTTCATCGATGCCGTCGAGGCGGCGGTGGCGTCGGTGGCAGCCCCGCGATGATGGTTATTCAAAATAATTTTGCCGGGCGGCCTCAAAAACGTCCGCGCTCACTGGCGGTTTAAGAATATGGTTGGCATACTGCTTATGACGCACGCTCCGCTCGGACAGGCATTCATTGCCGCCTGCGCGCATGTGTTCCGTGGTCCGACCGAGCGGCTCGAGGCGATCGATGTGATCGCCGACCAGGACCTCGGTGAAGTACAGGCGCTGGCGGCGGCGGCGATCAGGCGGCTCGACGACGGCGACGGCGTGTTGATCATGACCGACGTCAAGGGCGGCACCCCCGCCAACTGCTGCGACCGGTTGGCGGACGCCGGCCGGGTGGAGGTCATCGCCGGCATCAGTTTGCCGATGCTGCTGCGGGCCATCACCTACCGCCGCGACACGCTCGACGTAGTGGTCGAGATGGCGCTGGCGGGCGCGCAAAGTGGTGCGGTGCGCGTCGACAACCGGATTCGCGTCGTGTAGCGACGACGCGGGAATTTTTTGTGCGGCTTATTTGCGCGGCGGATGTTTTGTAACGGATGCTGCGCTGATTTCTCATTGAGACAAAAGAAAAATGATTCAACAAGAACTTGAGATTATCAACAAGCTTGGGCTTCATGCCCGCGCTTCCGCCAAATTTACCCAACTGGCAGCAAAGTTTCAAAGCGACGTATGGCTGACCCGCAACGCGCGCCGCATCAACGCCAAGTCCATCATGGGCGTGATGATGCTGGCCGCCGGCAAGGGCGCCAAGGTCACCCTGGAGGCCGACGGCCCCGATGAAAGCGAATGCATTGCCGCGCTGTCGGCGCTGGTGAACGACAAGTTCGGCGAAGGCGAGTAATGCCCTCGGATCGCGGCCGTTCCCGCATTTTCACTGGTCCATCCATGGCTTCCTTCACACTGCACGGCATTCCAGTCTCCCGCGGCATCGCCATCGGCCGCGCGCACAAGCTGGCGCCGGCGGCGCTCGACGTCAAGCACTATCTGGTGGCCGAGGAGCATCTGGAAGCGGAAGTGGTGCGATTGCAGCAGGCGCTGGCCCAGGTGCACAAGGAACTGCAAACGCTGTGGAACGAGCTGCCCAAGGACGCGCCGACCGAGTTGGGCGCCTTTATCGACGTCCACGCGTTGATCCTGTCAGACCCGATGATCTCGGAGGCGCCGCTCGACATCATCCGCGCGCGCCACTACAACGCCGAATGGGCGCTGCTGACGCAGATCGACGAGTTGTCGGCGCAGTTCGACGAAATCGAAGACCCGTACCTGCGCGAGCGCAAGGCCGACATCCAGCAGGTGGCCGAGCGCGTGCTCAAGGTGTTGATGGGCACCGCGCAAATCCTGCCGCCAACCACCGCCGACGGCGACGAGTTCCAGGCGCAGATGATCATCGTCGCCCACGACATCTCGCCGGCCGACATGCTGCAGTTCCGCGACCGCTCGTTTATCGGCTTTGTCACCGATGTCGGCGGCCAGAACTCGCACACCGCCATCGTCGCGCGCAGCCTGGATATTCCGGCGGCCGTCGGCATGTCCGGCGCCTCCACCCTGATCGAACAGGACGACTGGCTGATCATCGACGGCGACGCCGGCGTGGTCATCGCCAACCCCAGCGCGCTGGTGCTGGAGCAGTACCGCGAGCGCCAGGGCGCCGCGCTGCGCGCCCGCAAAAAGCTCAATAAGCTCAAAAAAACGCCGGCCATCACCAAGGACGGCACCGAGATCACGCTGCTGGCCAACATCGAGCTGCCGGACGACTGCCCGGCGGCGATGGAGGCGGGCGCCAACGGCGTGGGCCTGTTCCGCTCCGAATTCCTGTTCATGGGCCGCAATAGCAAGATCCCGTCCGAGGACGAGCAGTTCGAGCAGTACAAAAAGGCCGTGGTGGCGATGAAGGGCCGGCCGGTGACGATCCGCACGCTCGATATCGGCGCCGACAAGCCGCTCGACCAGAGCGAGCACACCGCGCTCAATCCGGCGCTGGGTTTGCGGGCGATCCGCTACTGCCTGGCCGAGCCGCAGATTTTCCTGACCCAGCTGCGCGCCATCCTGCGCGCTTCGGCCTTCGGCAAGGTCAAGATCCTGATTCCGATGCTGGCGCACGCGTTCGAGATCGACCAGTCGCTGGCGATGATCGCCCAGGCCAAGGCCGAACTGCGCGAAGCGAAGATCAAATTCGACGACGCGGTGCCGGTGGGGGCGATGATCGAAATCCCGGCGGCGGCGCTGGCGCTGCCGATGTTCGTCAAGCGCATGAACTTCCTGTCGATCGGCACCAACGACCTGATTCAATACACCTTGGCGATCGACCGGGTTGATTATGAGGTCGCGCACCTTTACAATCCGCTTCATCCGGCTGTGCTGCAATTGATCTCGATGACGATTGCGGCCGGGCATAAGGCCGGGATCGACGTCGCCGTATGCGGCGAAATGGCGGGCGACGTCAAGCTGACACGCCTGCTGCTGGGCATGGGACTGCGCGAATTCTCGATGCACCCGGCGCAGCTGCTGTCGGTCAAGCAGGAAATCCTGAACAGCGACCTTGCACGTATCATGCCGCAAACGCGCAAGATCATGCGCTCGATGGAACCCAACGTAATTGCAGACGCGGTCGAACAATTACAGTTGATGTAAGTCGGTGGGACCCATCCTCGCGGTCCCGCCCAGATTGATGGCCCGTGGGGCCGCCCCCAAACACTCATAAAAATATGTCATCCCTGGGATACGTCAAACCGCAAACCATGCACTTCGCGCAGCCGCTGCCGCTGCAAAGCGGCGCCGCGCTGCAAGACTACATGCTGATGTACGAAACCTACGGCACCCTCAACGCCGACAAATCGAACGCGGTGCTGGTGTGCCATGCGCTCAACGCCTCGCACCACGTCGCCGGCGATTACGAAGGCGTGCCCAAAAGCCTGGGCTGGTGGGACAATATGGTCGGTCCGGGCAAATCGCTCGACACCGACAAGTTCTTCGTCATCGGCATCAACAACCTCGGTTCGTGCTTCGGCTCCACGGGGCCGATGCACAACAATCCGGCCACCGGCAAGCCATACGGCGCCGCCTTCCCGGTGGTCACGGTGGAGGACTGGGTGGCCGCGCAGGCGCGCCTGGCCGATGCCCTGGGCATCACGCAATTCGCCGCCGTCATGGGCGGCTCGCTGGGCGGCATGCAGGCGCTGGCCTGGTCCATCATGTATCCGGAGCGGCTGCGCCACTGCGTGGTGATCGCCTCGACGGCCAAGCTGTCGGCGCAGAACATCGCCTTCAACGACGTCGCCCGCCAGGCCATTTTGTCCGACCCGGACTACCGGGGCGGCGACTTTTACGAATATGGCGTGGTGCCGAAGAACGGCCTGCGCGTGGCGCGCATGGTCGGCCACATCACCTACCTGTCCGACGACGACATGGCCGAAAAATTCGGCCGCCGGCTGCGCGCGGCGGTCGACGACATCGCCGGCGTCCCGGGCGACAATCCGGCCAACTACAAATTCGGCTTCGGCGTCGATTTCGAGATCGAATCGTACCTGCGCTATCAAGGCGACAAGTTCAGCGAATACTTCGACGCCAACACCTACCTGCTGATCACCAAGGCGCTCGATTACTTCGACCCGGCGCGCCACCACGGCGGCGACCTGGCCAAGACCCTGGCCGGTACCCGCGCCAAATTTTTCCTGGCGTCGTTCACCACCGACTGGCGCTTCTCGCCGGAGCGCAGCCAGGAGATCGTGCAGGCGCTGGTGAGCAACCGCCGCCAGGTGACCTACGCCGAAATCGACGCGCCGCATGGCCACGACGCCTTCCTGCTTGAGGACCCGCGCTACCTGAACCTGGTGCGCGCCTACTACAACCAGGTATGGAACGATATTAACGCTCCAGTGAAAGGCAGCGCATGAACTTCTCCCAACTAAGCACCGCCCGGCCGGACCTGGCTTTCATCGCCCACTGGGTGCCGAACAACGCGCACGTGCTGGACGTCGGCTGCGGCGACGGCGTGATGATGGACTATCTGCAAAGCGACAAGCGCTGCAGCGGCTACGGCATCGAGATCGCCGACGACAAGGTCCTCGACAGCACCAAACGCGGCGTGCAGGTGATCCAGCAGGACATGGAGAACGGCCTGTCGCTGTTTGGCGATAACACCTTCGACACGGTATTGTGCCTGTCGTCGCTGCAGATGATGAAGCACGTCGAGGCGCTGCTGCGCGATATCGTCCGCGTCGGCAAGGAGGCCATCGTCTCGTTCCCCAACTTCGCCTACTGGCCGCACCGCGTGTCGCTGCTCAAGGGCCGCATGCCGGTGTCCGAATCGCTGCCGTACGAGTGGTACGACACGCCCAACCTGCGCTGCGCCACCATCAACGACTTCCGCGACCTGGCCGTCGAATGCGGGCTGGAAGTGATCGAATACGTGGCGCTGGCGGAGGGGCGGCGCGTATCGTTCCTGCCGAACCTGCGCGGCGACCTGGCTGTTTTCCGCCTGCGGAAGAAGGTCACTTCGAAAATCGACGCGAAGGCTGCGCACTGATGGCCACCCAGGAACCGAAGCGCCACTGGCTGTCGTACCTGAACGGCCGCACCATCTCGATTCTGTTCCTGGGCTTTAGCTCCGGGCTGCCGCTGTACACGCTGATCTACCTGATGCAGGCGTGGCTGGCCAAGTCCGGGCTGGATGTGAAGGCACTGGGCCTGTTCGCGCTGGTGACGTTCCCGTACACGTTCAAATTCCTGTGGGCGCCGTTCATGGACCGCTACACCATCGGCCCGCTGGGCCGGCGGCGCGGCTGGATGGCGGTCACGCAGGTCGGCCTGTTCCTCGTCATCGGGGGACTGGGCATGCTCGATCCGAAGCTGGAACTGACACTGATCGCCGTCTTCGTCGGCATCATCGCCTTCCTGTCGGCCAGCCAGGACGTCGTGGTCGACGCCTACCGCCGCGAGATCCTGGCCGAGGACGAGCAGGGCCTGGGCGCGGCCATTATCGTCAACGCCTACAAGGCCGCCAGCCTGATTCCCAGCGCGCTGGGACTGGTGCTGGCCGACACGATGTCCTGGCAGGCCGTGTTCTGGATCGTAGCCGTTTTCATGCTGCCGGGTTTTATTTGCACGCTGCTGGCGAAGGAGCCGGCCGTCTACGGCGCGCCGCCAAAGAATTTGCAGGAAGCGGTGGTGCTGCCGTTCCGCGAATTCATCCTGCGCGACGGCTTGAAACAGGCGATTATCATCATCATGTTCGTCCTGCTGTACAAGATCGGTGACAGCATGGCGACCGCGTTGTCGACCAAGTTCTTCCTCGATGTCGGCTTCACCACCAAGCAAATCGGGCTGGCGGCCAACGCCACCGGCTGGTGGGCCAGCCTGGCCGGCGGCGCCGTCGGCGGCATCTGGATGATCAAATTGGGCATCAACCGCGCGCTATGGGTGTTCGGCGTGCTGCAGGCGATCGCGATTTTGGGCTTCGCCTGGCTGGCCAACGTCGGGCCGGACCCGGTGCTATTGAGCGCCGTCTTCGGATTCGAGGCGTTCGCCAGCCTGGGGCTGGGATCGGCGGCGCTCGTGGCATTTATGTCAAGGGCGACCGATCCCCGCTATACTGCCACCCAGTACGCGTTGTTTTCCAGTCTGGCTGCGGTCCCGCGCACATTCATTAATTCCTCGGTGGGTTATATTGTTGCCGAAACTGGTTGGTTCTGGTTCTTCATCGTGTGTTTCATCCTCGCCTTCCCGGCGATGATGATGCTGCCGAAAATCGCTCCTTGGAATAGTGCAAATGAAAAAGCTTAAATTAAAAAGCGCCGCCATGGTGCTGGTCTGCGTGATGGGCGCCTTGCCGGTCCACGCGCAAAACGACGGTATTCCGGTAGAAAAACTGTCGCGCATGCGCGGGCTGGGCGGCGATTCCGCGCAGTTCGATCAACAGTCCAAGCTTCAATACGACCAGATGCTCAAGCAGGCGCACGACAAGGATGCCGTCGCCAGCGATAACAATCCGCAGTTGATACGCCTGCGCGCCATCGCCAAGCGCCTGATCCCATTTACCTCGCGCTGGAATCCCGACGCGGCCCAATGGAAGTGGGAAGTCAACCTGCTCAAGTCCGACACCGTCAACGCCTTTTGCATGCCGGGCGGGCGCATCGCCTTTTACAACGGCATCCTGACCAAGCTCAATCTGACGGATGACGAAGTGGCGGCGGTCATGGGCCACGAGATCGCCCACGCGCTGCGCGAACACGCGCGCGAGCAGGCCGGCAAAAACACCGTCACGCAGGTCGGTTCGCGCATCCTCGGCGCCCTCGGCTCGGCCTATTTCGGCGTCGATCCGCGCCTGGGCGACGCGGCGGCCGGCATGGTATCGCAGGGCGCGGCGTTGAAGTTCTCGCGCGGCGATGAAAGCGAGGCCGATCTGGTGGGCATCGATCTGGCGGCGCGCGCCGGCTTCGATCCGCGCGCCGGCGTGGCGTTGTGGCAGAAGATGGGCGCGATCAACAAGAGCCAGCCAATCAGCTTCCTGTCGACCCACCCGACCGGCAAGGACCGCATCGCCAACATGAACAAGAACATGCCGCTCGTGCTGCCGGTGTACGCCCGCGCCAAGGGCCTGGACCCGAACAACCTGCCGAAGTACCACTCGCTGGCATTGCCGAAGTCCTGATGTCGCTGCCACCGTTGCCGATGCGCGACGGCGTCGCGCCCAGCTATCTGTGGCTGCCGGAAGGACAGTGGCCGGACCTGATCACCTTCCTGGTGGCGCGCTTTCCCGATGTCGACGTATCGACCTGGTACGAGCGCATGGCGCGCAACGAGGTTGTCGACGGCGAGGGCAAGCCGCTGGCGCCGCACAGCCCCTTCAAGCGCGGCATGCGCATCTTTTACTACCGCGAGCTGGAAGCGGAGACGCCGATCCCGTTCACGGAGGAGATCCTCCACATGGACGAGCATCTGGTGGTGGTCGACAAGCCGCACTTTTTGCCGATGACGCCGGGCGGGCGCTTCCTGCACGAGACCTTGCTGGTGCGGCTGAAGAAAACGCTGGGCGAGCAGGCGCTGACGCCGATCCACCGGCTCGACCGCGAGACGGCCGGCGTGGTGATCTTCTCGCGCAAGCAGGAGAGCCGTGGCGCGTATCAGTCGATGTTCCAGAAGCGCGTGATCGAGAAGGAATACGAGGCGCTGGCGCCAACCTTGAAGGGTGTCGAGTATCCGTTCACCTACCGCAGCCGCATGGTCGACGGCGACAAATTCTTCATCATGAAGGAGGAGCCGGGCGAGCCCAATTCCGAGACCATCATCGAGGTTATCGAGCACCGCGCCGATTGCACCTTGTACCGGCTGTTTCCGCACACGGGCCGCAAGCACCAGTTGCGCCTGCATCTGGCCTCGCTCGGCATCCCGATCATCAACGACGCGTTTTATCCGGTGGCGCTGCCGTGCAAGGCGGACGACGTGTCGCAGCCGCTCAAGCTGCTGGCGCGCCGCATCTCCTTCCTCGACCCGCTGACCGGCGACTGGCGCGAATTCAGCAGCCGCCGCAGCCTCTGAGATGCACGACGCCGACGGCCTGTAGGCCGGACACGGCGCATCCGCGCCTCACTCCGTATCGCGCGCGCCCTTGCGGTATTCCGTGGGACTGCTCCCGGTCCATTGCTTGAACGCGCGGCAGAACACGGCGGAATTGGAGTAGCCGAGATCCAGGGCCAGCGCGGCGACGCGGACGTTGGAATGCGTCAGCCGATGCACGGCGATGTCACGCCGCAAATCGTCCTTCACCCGCTGAAAGGTGGTTCCCTCGTCGGCGAACTTGCGGGTGAGGTTGCGCACCGAGATATGCAATGCGGCGGCAATCTCCTGGATCGTGACCGGTTCGACGATGCGCGGCTCCAGAAAAACCCGCGCCTTTGCCGCCAGCGAAGTGCGGTTGACCGCCGCAAAAGTCCAGTCCTCCGGCGCGCGTTTGAGAAAGCCCCACAACTGGTGCTTTTCCCGTTTGAACACGGAGGCGCAATCTTTTTCGTCGAGGTGGATGCTGGTCTCCGCCGCGTTGAAACCCACGCCACCCGGAAACAAGAAAACATAGTCTTTGACATGGCGCGGCCGGGCAAAGCAAAACTCGACCTTGTGCACGGTGATCTCCCGCCCCAGCAGCCACGACGTCACGCCATGTATCAGCTTTATCATCAACCCGTGACCGAGCGGGTTGGCGCCGGTGCCGGGCGCGCGCGCGATCAGCGCCAGACGGACCACGGTGTTCTTCCTGACCATGTGCAAGCGATAATCGTCGAGCAAAAGATTCCAGAAACGGACAAAGCGGTTCAGCGCCACCATGATGGTCGGCGTATCGAGCAAACTGAGCATCAGATATTTCAGCGTACCCCCGCGTATCGGCCGCGACCACAGGCCCAGCATCTCGTCGTCGAGCTGCGCGGCCACCGCTTTGTATAGCGACACGTATTGCCGGCGCGTGATGCGGGCGTCCGGCTGCGCCAGCAGCGATGGGGGAATGCCGGCGCCTGCCAGGGCGTCTGCAATGGCTTGCCCGCCCCGGCTGGTGCGCAGGAAAGTCAGCATTCCTCGCACGACATGCACGGAAAAAGTGTTGGATATCAGTCCGGTCATCGTCAAAATATTGGCGCGTTATGCATATCTGTTGGCTTGAACAGTCAAGCATGCGGCGGGATGCGCACCTATACTCCCTCGTAATACAACGAACTGCGCCATCGCCGAGGCCGCTTAGCCTCGCGCCTGAATGGCGCGGTTTGCCTATTTTGCATGGCTTATCTTGATGGGGCAAGTTTGATGAACAAACGTATCGTCGTCACCGGCATGGGCATCGTCTCGCCGCTCGGCAGTGGTTGTGAAACCGTGTGGCAGCGCCTGCTGGCCGGCCGCTCCGGCATCGCCCGCCTGGGTGATGAGTACACCCTGGACATTGCGTGCAAAGTGGGCGGCATGGTCCCCGACTTTGACCCGGCGCTTGCCGTCGAACCGAAGGACCAGAAAAAAATGGACCGCTTCGCCTTGTTTGCCTTGGCGGCCGCGCGCGAAGCGCTCGACCAGGCCGGGTGGCATCCCGCGACGGAAGAGGAGCGGCTGCGCAGCGCGACCATCGCCAATATGGCCGCCAGTCATATCTCCATCCAGCACGGCCTGCGCGGTCCGCTGGGCGCGCCGATCACCGCCTGTGCGGCCGGGGCCCAGGCCATTGGCGACGCCGCGCGCCTGATCCGTTCCGGCGAGGCCGACATTGCCGTCTGTGGCGGCGCCGAGGCGTGCGTCGACCGCGTCAGCCTGGGCTCGTTCGCGGCGATGCGCGCCTTGTCGACCGGTTTCAACGATGTTCCCGCATCGGCATCGCGCCCGTTCGACCAGGCGCGCGATGGCTTCGTCATGGGAGAGGGCGCGGGCATAATTGTCATTGAAGAGCTGGAGCACGCGCTGCGTCGTGGCGCGGTGCCGCTGGCGGAGCTGGTGGGTTACGGTACCACCGCCGACGCCTATCACATGACGTCACCGCCGGATGATGGCGCCGGCGGCCGGCGGGCGATGGCCTTGGCGATACGCCAGGGCGGTGTGCCGGTGGCGGCGATCGGCCATCTGAATGCCCACGCGACCTCCACGCCGGTTGGGGATGCGGGCGAACTGGCGGCCATTCGCGCGGTCTTTGGCGCGGACGGCGGTCCGGCCATCTCCGCCACCAAGTCGGCCACCGGACATTTGCTGGGCGCGGCCGGCGGCGTGGAGGCCATTTTCACGATTCAGGCGTTGCGCGACCAGATGGCGCCGGCCACGTTGAACCTCGCGGAGCGCGACGCGGCGGCGGATGGCCTCGATATCGTGGCGGGCGCGCCCCGGCCGCTCAGCACCGAGTATGCGATGTCCAATGCGTTTGGATTTGGCGGCGTCAATGCCAGCCTGCTGTTCCGCCGCTGGCAGTCCTGATGCATCGATGCGCTGAACGGCGACCGGGGA